>Ga0247757_10000965_pt1 | contig 21255 bp, 23 predicted proteins | sample UWRJL126311R4_FD_180929 | JGI IMG/M metagenome (GOLD analysis project Ga0247757, IMG submission 180929) | Plant litter microbial communities from Arlington Agricultural Research Station in Wisconsin, United States - UWRJ-L126-311R-4 | ecosystem: Environmental > Terrestrial > Plant litter >...
GCCAACGCATCCGAATAGATTGCACTTTCCACACTCGGAATTGATCGCAGGGGCTACTTGGAATAGATACAATCGGCTGCGGCTGATCGTGTATGCGGCCGCTGAGACGAGGAAGAATCCACACCGAGTCCTTTGATTGTTGGCCCTGACGATTCCGTCTTTTCCAGGATTGCCATCCTATCCTCTTCAGCCGCATTCCATGTCTTGATTCCGCGATACCCGCGCTAAGCGCCACGACCAGCAGCACCGCACTGGCCGCTCTTACGGCAACAAACCAACGCCCTGCTTTCGCTCCACCAGCAAGGATCGCTTTTCCTAGCTTTCTGACCTGGCCATCTTCTCTCCGATGCAGCATCATCACACGACGTCTGTGTTGTTGTTGTTGTTATTGTCTGTGCTGTTTCGCCGCTTTCTTGCTCTTCTAAACTATCTTCCCTGTCAAGGTGCAGCTGCTGCCTTGATCCAAGAGCCAATGGTATGCAAAGGATAGGTGGCCAGTCAAGGATATGTTCAGATAGCTTATAAAACATATCCCAATGCACGACCGACCAGAGTTTGTGTGACCTCTTGGTGAATGGAAGCCCAACATCATCACCTCGGACTGAGCACTTGAAGGGCCCTGTCTACAGTATGTCAGGTTTCATTCCCAGCATTCGCATTCTGGCCACCACCTCTCTACTTTATGTCGCGTTCCGCTAGAAAAGCCAAAGGTTCATAGAAGATTCTGGTATGGACTAACTATTGGTAGATGACCGTGAAAGAAAAAATACAGCAATTATCATGTGTAAAAGCCACCGAGCAAAACTCCACACAATGCAAATCCATCACCGGCTAGTTTTGCTTACAAGTCCCATTACGGCCTGGCATAACCCCTCTGGTCCCCCTTTGATGTTCTACTCCTGAGATTTGGTCGGAGGCTTCCGCAACTGGCCTGCACCATAGTATGTCGCGTACGCCGCATTCACGCTCTCATGGTGTTCCCTAGCGTGCCTTTTCACGGCTTCCCAGGCTTGCCTCGTCCTGCTGGGGGCTTTGGTAGATGACGATGTGGAAGAAATGAGTGATGCGGTGGATGTGGTCTTGGTGGTTTTGGTGGTCTCTATTGAAGTGCGTGTCATGTCGGTTTCAACGTATGAAGCCATGTCGATGTGATCGAACGAGAAGGGCTTAATGGAGTCGATATGGCGTGCTGCTTGACGTCTGCTTGTATACTGCACGGGACAAGGGATTGCTTCTCGTCGGTTGGAATTCTGTTCACCGGGACACTCCTGGGTGAGTAGAGTAATGGCCTCCGATGGGCTTTATATCCATCACGTTGCAGAGTAATTACACATGCACTGTTAGTAACCCGCGCCTTTCAAATGTCAACATTCGGCGGCAATCCCCAGCTTCCCGTCGGAATCATGGTGGCATCAGCCCTAGGGCTGCCTGTGGCTGGTCCCTGGCTGCCTAATTGGCCAGGCGCACCAAAGAAAGTTGCTCTGTCTTTGGGGCGCGCGCCCTGCGCACGGGCTCGTTGTAATGGCCGGGGATTTGTCATACGCGCCCTGTAGAAGCTGTGATGCGTGCTCCTGGCAATCAAGACGAGCTACGGATCAGCCTCCGAGAAGCCTCTCGCATTTTCGCATTGCTGCGGCTGGGAAAGCGAAGCGTTGACATGAGACTGAACCACATGGCAACATCGGGACGCCAATGGAAATGCAGGGGGCCCGTGCGCCCGACTCCGCTTATCGGCCTTCCCCATCACAGCCTTTCGACTCATCTTCACCGCAACCGTCACCAAACAGCCCCGTGGTGCCCTGTCTCCTATGCCTCTAGAACACCGTTGAACTATGTAGACTAGCCCCCCTTGCTCGCTGTCGCAGCATGGGTGAACCCCGCCCTCGCCAGCGCAAATTCGCCCCTCGCTCTCGCCAAGGCTGCCTGACATGTCGAGCACGACGGAAGCGATGCGATACCCAACGACCCCAGTGCCAAAATTGCATTCGTCTGAACCTGTCGTGTGAGTGGCAGGCCCAACGCCGCATCCTTTCCGATGCCTCTTCTCCGCAGGACAGCAGCGACAGCCAGCCAGACACCGCCCCTGTACCACTACGACCTTCTATTGATCCGTGGGATGCTCTTCCTGGAGACCAAATCGCTGAAAGAAAGCACTTGCTGCGGTACTACATCGAAGCATTTGTACCAAGCGTATCCGTTGCCACCACGCCCTCGAGTTTCTATACAAGCTTGTACATTCCTTGGGCATTCAGATGCGATGGCATGCTGAACGCCATCATTGCCCTTTCTTCTGCTCAACTGGCTCGGAGAACAACCGCAACTGACCGGGCCCATCACCTCCGACTCGTGTCAGCGAAACATCAGCGCAAATGCCATGCCTTCCTTGCCGAACGCGTCCCTGAGAACGGCGGCCCGCCCCGCGACGCGTATCAAGTCATAGGCATCATCCTATTGCTCGTTGGACTAGAAGCTTTGAACGGTGAAAAAAGTACACGATGGCTTTCGCAAATGAAGTGCGTTCGCGGCATTCTAAACATGTTGCCTGACAATTTCGAATCCTGGGAGTTGGATTCTCTTAAGAGACATTTCACCTATCATAACGCAATGGCATCCTTGATGGCAAGAGTATCCAAGAAAGAGTCACAAATTGTAGACAGCGACCTCTCACTCATATGTCCTCCTGGAGCTCCACTGACCGTAGATCCTCTGATGGGCATTGCATATTACCTTTGCAGCCTCATATCACGCATCCAGTATGTCGCTTCAGTGAACCCCGCCTTCCCACAGATCTCCGAAGCTGCATTCACAGCTATCGAGAACGATATCCAACAGTGGACGTACGGAAGCCCCATGGGCCTCCCCGGGATAGATCTCCCTGTCGCTCTAGACCTCGTAGCGCTCGCCGAGTCATATCGCCTCGCCGCACTCATCCAGCTGTACCGAACCTCACCCACTCACAAGCATCTTATATCATCTTGTGCAAGCCGCGCGATGGAGTTCATCGCTCGCATACCTCCCGGTAGCCCAGCGGAGTCCAGCCTCCTATATCCCATATTTTTGGCAGGGGCAGAATTAGATAACGAACCAGAAATCTCAAAATGCTTCAAGAGGCTTGCCGAAATACAAGCCAGAAACTGCTATGAGAATGTAAGCAATGTTCAGAAGGTTCTGGAGGAAGTTTGGCGACCCACTTTGAATGGAGGGCAAAAGCGGGACTGGGAAGAGGTCTTACAAGATTGGAAATGGTCATTCACGTTGGGCTGAACACTTTTAGCTCGGAAGGGTTTTCAAGGCAAACGGTCAAAGGTTGCAAATGTCAACCTCGGATGATTTCGTATGAACTTTTTGAAGAGAGTCGCAAAGAGAGAGAGAAAGAGAGGGTATATGAAGACAAAAGTGGAACGAACATATAAGTACGGACTGCTTCTACACATAAGCATCGCCAATCTAGGTACACGAGACGGACGAGACTGTGGTTGTAGGAGATCCCAACCATGCCTATACTCATGATATCAGATTAAGGGCCACTATAGTGTGTAACCGGACGGCAATGTCAAGTGACAGACGGGTGTTAGAAAAGGGCTTCGGCTGGCTTGGAGATGTCAAGCTAAGGTACGGCTATTAGCCTAGGGGTAAAGTACCGCCCCATATGACGGTGTTGATTAGATACCAGGTAGCTGTGTAACGGCTGTCTTTGCTATTTCGTGTTTGAATTTGTTTTTTTCTTTTTAATTTCAATTTCGTCATTTTCGTAATAAGCTCGACTTTTCGTTAATGATATATGAATGCGTTCGTTGGGTCTTGAATTGCCGGAAGAGACAATCGATAGAGGAAGCAAATATACTATCTACCACATTATGTAACTGCATCACGGCATACTACGATTAATATCTTGCCTACTTGCAGCAAAGTGATCGAGTCGTTCTATTTTAAGAGGCTCAGCCCTTCGTTGTGGCTCCTATTCGCTTTTCCCGCCTGTATGCCAGTCTTTAGCGTTCTCTAAAACTATGTAATATACTAAGAATATGATACTAATTGAATATGTGCGCAGATGCGACAATTTAAAACCCGCGGCATCCGAAAAAGGCTATTATTTTGGGGGCTATTATCTTGGGGGCTGTCGTTTTGGGGGCTTCGGTCAGATACCATCACACAGCTGTATAGCTGGTGACTAGATGCATTATAAATATTTCCAACTGCATGTGCTACAGTGACACAACATTTCCCGCAGTTCATTATATTCTCTCGTTGATACATTTTGCTCATATTCCCTTGAGTCAGAGACACAGCCACATGACCACTCCAAGGCTTTATCTGAGGACAGTGTGTACTTAATGTCGCTCGATGGCAGCCGACTATGCTGGCGGTCGCTAAATGTTACCTTGACGCCAAAATGAGCAATGGACCCCAAAACAAAACTCAAGGCGTCAAAGGGTGTGATCAATTACAAGGCTATTCGACAACGCTATCAACCGGAGCTCTGCGGCGTGTGACAGGCGACATTCCTTTTCGTCTGTGGATTGTTGCCTCGATAGGTTTCTGGGAGCGAGCAGCATTTTGGGGTCTTACTGCACCATGGCGTAAGCATATCCTCTTTTTTGTATCGAAGCATTTGAGTAACCTAATCAATCTATCGACTAGAAAACTACATGCAACACTCACAACGACTTACGCACAATGATACCCCTGGTGCTCTGGGACTAGGGCAAGCGACGGCTACGCGTATCTACTGTGCTTTCTACGTCGGCTACTATTTTGCACCAATAGCATTCGCTATGCTTTCGGATAGCAAATTGGGACGTTTTAGAACCCTATTCCTAAGTCTTGTGTCCGTTGCATCTCCGCAAGACAAATATCAGATAGAACTTACTGCTGACAGTGGACAGTTTGTACAATATCGGGTGCATTATCATGACTCTAAGCTCAGTGCCATCAAGCCTGGCCAAAGGATGGGGGCTGATCGGACTTATACTGGCCATGATCTGCATAGCCCTTGGGGGAGGTGGATTCCAGTCAGTTATGGCCGCATTTCTTGGTACATGAAGGCTCACACAAATACTTCCATCTTAACTAATGCTCCTTAGCGGACCAATATACCGAGACACAACCACATGTCAAAATTCTTAAATCAGGCGAACAGGTTATTGTAGATCGATCGCTCACTCTGGAGTACATATACAGCCTGAATTATTGGTAACTCGGCCCTAATAGCCATAGATGTATTTGTACTAACAATGCATTAGGCTTGGGAACATTGGGTCACTCTCATGGTTTGTGACGGTCACACTTGAGAAGCACTCTGGGTTTACTTACGCGTACGGCCTCACACTGGCCTTCATATTCATATCATTGTTGACACTTCTCGCTGGGAGGTCGTGGTTTAGTATGTATGACCAGATGCATTTCTGACTCAATGCTAATGGAGGAAAGTCAAAGTACCACACGACACAAAAGTCATGACGCAGGCTGGTAAAATCCTCATATGTGCCTCACGAAATGGCTTTAGCTTGTCGCATGCAGACCCGACGTACCAGTTAGAGCATCGAGGAAACATGGTCCCCTGGAGTGGTCGTCTTGTAGCCGAGCTTCGCCATGGCCTCCAAGGTTGTCGCATCCTGTAAGACTTTACTTCTCGGAGACACTGGTTTGATTTTTAACCTATACACAGATTAGCTTTCATTGTTTTCTATCTCTGCTTTGACCAAATGCAAAACAATCTGGTAAGTTCATGGTTGTCGTGGATATCCTGCTCGTAACTTACATTGATGTAAAGATTTCGCAAGCCGCGCAGATGGATACTGGTGATACGCCAAACGATATGCTGCCCGCCATGAACCAGATTGGCTGCATCATCTTCGTTCCTTTGATGCAATATGTTATTTACCCAGTTTTGCACAAGCGTAGGATCTACATCCAAGCCATTACTAGGATTACGGTAGGTTTCGGCTTTGTCGCATTATCCATGGTCTATGCTGCATTTGTTCAGCACATGATATACTCAGCAAAGCCATGTCTTCTGGTCCCTCGAATCTGCGCTGCATCTCACAATCGGACCCAGCATCTTGTCAATGTCTGGCTTCAGGCGCCAGTGTTCTTGTTGATCGCGATGGGCGAAGCTCTGTGTAGTGTAACTGCATTAGAGATTGCTTATAGCTATGCGCCAAAGGACATGAAGGCAGTGGTTCAAGCGTTCAACTTGCTGATGGCTGGCTTGGGCTCTGCTTGTGCCATGGCTTTATCGCCATTGGCGCATGATCCTAACCTTGTTTACTTCTACGCATCGCTTGCTGGTGGGATGGCTACAACAACGCTTATCTTTTGGCTCTTCTTTCGTAACATCCAGGGAGGTGGTTTCGACGACGGCACCCACCGGGCGGACATTGAGTTACAAATGAACCCAAAAACTGCCACTACCATTCAGCACATTAGGAATACATTCGGGCAGCCTACTAGCGCTATCGGATTAATAACTTCGAACCGCTTCGTGAATAACAAGATTTTCGACATTGTCGAAAAAGATATTCAGGGTCAGAGCCAGCTCGACGGTGCGAGGCCGTCTTTACATCTCCTACCAGAGCCTGTCCCGTTGTCTTGGGCTCTGCCACAGCGTCAGCGCGAGACATCAGCAATAACAATTGGGGTATCCGTCAACACGAAGAATTCAGGGGAGCATACTGGGGCGATAGCTCCAGTAATGCAGCAGGGCATCATCCCAAGAAGTATAGCACTTCACAGTAGAACAGCACCGGAAAATCCTGCTGCTCCTGATTGCCGTCCTTTAGGTATCAGTGTTTTGACGAGGTACGAGAACCGGGTAACACGGCTCTTATCACCAAGGCCTGTATTGGTTAGGAAAGGTCGGTGGCTATAAAGACATCCCAGTTTTCGTTCACGATGAGTACTGGAGGCATGCTATGGGCATCATTTGCAGACACTGCTTGCACCAAAAGCACCTTATGACAGGCGTTGGTACTAAACACGTGCACAACAAGAGCAGTCATGGGATCTGACATGGTCACTTAGCAGTTTATCAGGGATAGTGTTAGAAGCGTAACTGGATATAAGAGAGCGATGAACACGACTTAGCTATCAAAAAAACTATTAGCACAGTCACCCTGGACAAGAAAAATTACAGGCGATATCGTTTTATTATCTAAAATACAAACAATAGCGACATGTGTAGAAGCATCCCACAAAGATGAAATATTGCCTGGCAGAAATGTCTAGATTTGTTTAAAAGCAAAAAATAATTCTGCCCACTATCAGAATCGAACTGATGACCTTATCATAGCGACTACTAGTGATACGCTCTACCACTGAGCCAAGCGGGCGCCTAAGGCGCTGCTGATGAGCTGATTTGACAGATTTTTCAGCTCACTAGATTATAAGTACTGCCACAGTTACAAATTGCAATTTATGTGTGAGGCATCGTTTCCTCTTCTGAGGGAAAGAATATTGCGGGCTAACTCAAGCGAGAATCTGTGGGGTTCTTCGAAAGGAAGGTGGGGCAGGGAGCAACTGGAACATTGATCGCTGTCATTTACCATCACCACATCAGAGCGCCATCAAAGACTTTTCCAATTGTTTAAATCAACTGAGAATAATCCACGCAGTCATAAACTCGAAGTCATTCGCTGTCTTGCCTACCACCAAAAGGATGTTTCAGGCCGATACCCTCTCTACTCTTACTATTTTGTCGACAGACCTCTTTGCTTGACGAATCAGCCAGCCTGACCACTATTGGCTATACAGCCATCGTCACGCCTTTCGCTTTGGCCATTCGCCTTGCGCTATCAGGAATTGCAGTCATAATTAAAATCAATGGACACTCAGAAATTGATACTGAGGCAATTCTAGACGCATGCAATAGATATACGTTTATAAATCTTTATGCGGTTTACTTTGATATTGAAAAAAAAAAGGTACAGGAAGCTAATCATCTCCTTGAACCAAGTTAAGATACTACGCAGAGCTACGGATACTGCCATATAACTAGGGTAGGGATGATCGGACTTCTCAATCGCTCTTGAGCGAGAGGTGTAGACGAGCCATCAACCACTCCCAGCTGCTATGGATAAGCTGCATGTAGCCTTGCTTGTTCTCAGCATAAAGGTTCAGTAGCATTCACGGAGCCAAGCATGAGGAATGCAACGCCAAGGTGTCACTCAACTGATCACAAAACATCTCCAAATGAACCAAAAGAACATGGAAGGTCGTTGGCCATGGAGGGTCTGAAGGACACATTGGAGAGCCATGAAAGAACGACATTACTAAGCCTCGATGGCCATGAAGGTCGACAGTCGCTCCAGTGCCAACTCCATAGCTTTTATAGGTACTGAGAATCTTATTCTACTCCAACCAAATTCTTTGTCAACTCCTTTATAATATCTTCCAGGGCCAACTCGCACTCCGTGTAGGGCCAATCGATTGTAAAAGTCTTTCTCGTCCTCAATCGTCTTTGCGTATTTTGCTAATTTGGCAAATAGAAAAATACCTTCAGTTGGTACAATAAATTCCACAGTCCAGCTTTTCAAAGCCTCTGCAAGCAAACGGTACGATGCAGTAAGCCTTTCGGAGTTCAGTGCAATAAGAGTAGGTAGTTGTGGCCAGTTGAGGAGCGACGAGAGATAAAGAGACGCGATGTTGTTTGTATGATTAGCTGTGAGAAGGGCCATGGCATTGAGGAGTTGAGGATTTTGTTGGGATATCAAACATCCCTAAAGCACGATTAGGTTTGTGATAAACCAAGCGCAGTGTAACTTACTACCCTGAAACCACTGGATCCAAATAACTTGCTAGCACTCCAGACCACGTGTACTCGACTTGGGTCGATCTTGACTGCACCCTCAGGAACCAGAGGCTCTGTCAGAGATAGGGCTGATACAAAGCCTGGACTTGAATTGGGCCTTTCGTTGAGAGAGCAGAGGGCATAGACTTCGTCTGAAATGAGGTGCAGTCCCCGCTCCTGACAGAACTCCATGCACTCGACGACTGATTTCTTTGGATAACATCGGGAAAGAGGATTATGAGGATTGCACATGAGTACTGCTTTGATGCGGGACCTGTCGGCGGAGAAATCAAAGGCCGCTTGGAGAGAAGGCAATAGGTAGTTGTCATAGTTTTGATAAGTCGGCGGCTTAGCGACAACCACATTCACGTTCGCCCGTGTCTTCAGAATGGGCTCAAAACCGTCTGCAGGTGGGTAAGTTACAATGCTCTTATCCAAGGATTAAGAAGTGCTACACTAACGCCAGTATGGCCCTGGTACAATAATACTATCGCCATCGTCACAGACAGCGTGTATAATGTTCTCGATGGCGTCTGTGACGCCAGCCGTCAAGACGATGTGCTCTGTCTGGATGGTGTGTATTGGCTTGAAATACTTGTTGAAGAAGGATGCCAAGGCACCGCGCAGTGGAAGATCGCCGCCGTCCGGGGCTGGCAAATCGAAGGCCTGCAACCTGTTAGCATGCACGCACAAGCCAGAAAGTCTATGCTTGCTTGATCGGTGATGCTATCCTCTATGGTTGTCTTGAAAAACTCGAGCAACTCGGGACGAAGGACCTCATTCTGGGCGTTTGACAAGTCAACCGAATTCGAGGCATCGTAATTCGTGGGCAGAGGAGCAGCAAGGGCGGTTCTGGCCACAAGCTCATCAAGAGTGTATTTCATACGTGTAGACAGGCCAGCATCCATTTTCGCACGTGGACTGGCCGGAGGGTGACTGTGTGAGATGCAGGAAGCGGAAAGCGACTGTGCCTATATTAAGGCAATGGGGCTAAAATTATGACCACCAGGCCGGGAGATGAAAGTTCACGCATGCTGCGAGTGTCTGGTGGTCACCAAGGTACCCTCATTCGACGGTATCATTCGTCTATCTGATGCACTAGATGGGCTGGGTAGCTCAGGGACCGAGTCCGTAGGCGATCGTACAGGTGCCCTCGCGCATGCCGGCCTATGAAGACAGCTGTCGCGTTGACCCAGTCGACGCATGCTCGCACCACCTAACTCAAAGCGGATGAAGGGAACGATACCGTGGGCCACGCTATCCTGAGAGCGATGCAGGTCGCATTACCAGCTGCTATGCGTTGCACACGAGTTGTCCGAGTCGATCGGTCGCATATGTCGCGCATGTCGCACATGCAGCTGCCGTTGGAGTCACACTGGCCTAGCCGCCGGCACAGAAAAGCAAACGGTGTGCTGGGGGTACAGTACCTACCGCATGCACAGATGGTGGAGTTGATTAGTTTCGGTGAGGCACGGTAGCTGACGTTAGCTTCCCATGCAGCCCAGCCGGCACGACTGACTCGCGGCTGCTGCGAGCCTGGCACCTGGCACGTTGTAGAGCAAACGTAGAGCTGCTGAGGAGAGGAGGCGGGGTGGGGCTGCGGCACAGCAGCGTGGTGGGTGCAGGTGGTGCCGGTATCTGGTGCATGGCTTTTCGTGCCCGCCCAAGCCAAGACTTGGCGTGGATGCAGTCGGGGGCACGTATCTCTCACCAGAACAGGTTGTCAGCCCGGACTGAAGTAGCATACATTATCCACATCTACAAAAAGTGTCAAAGTCTATCTAGCCATGCGCATCGGTGCTGAGAGCTTCTTGACGGCGCGTACAGCCTTGTGAGCATGTGCTGTGCTGCCGTGGAAGCCGTGTGCGTGTACCCGATGCCACCGCACAACTGCGCGCCCGCTGCCTCTATCGCTCTCATTGTCTCGTAATGAAAACCACGCCGTCGTCCTGTCGCATTGGTCCTCCTGTGCAAGTCTATGTCTATCGTCACGATGTCGTCTACGCGCTGCGCGTCGTGCGCCTCAATGGTGGAAGCAACCTGCCGCAGCCTACGTTGCAACGTCAGTAGGGCTCTCTTTGTTTTCTTTTTCCTCAGACTGCAGATCGGGGGGAGAAACAGACCTTGAACATGGCGGCTGGGGGCCCTTGGGCGCTCATCGCCAGCAGCCCTGGAAGATTTATTCCGTCGATTTCGGCACCGACAACTGGGTGGAGCTCCTCGAAATCGACGGCCTCGAGCTTTCCTGGCCTTCCGTTTTTTTCCACATGGCTTGGTACCGTGTCTTTGCGGTTTTCAGTATCTCGCTAAGCAGCGTGGTATCCTGGCCTGGATTTCCCTCAAGGTGGTACATTTAGTTTCGCGTGGATATTGTCCGTGTACAAATCGAGCGTTGCTCAAGATGAGATGGGACGGAGGAACGAACGGTGGCTCACAGAGGGCAGCGGGGGATGAGGACAATGTGTAAGTGTGACTTGAGAGTGGCGGGTGCATTTAACCCGGCCATTATGCGGCGACATTTGCCGACTCCGCTGCTCGTTCCGGAGGTCATGTATTGCCAATTGGTGACTCTGCACATCCGGCCACGCCTAGGCCCCGCAACTTGGCATGCCACGCATCACAGAGTCCCATCGCGAAGCACTCGCTAATGAAAGCTTGTATGGTGCGATATTTTCTCGGAAAGAATAAGTTAACGATAGATTCGCAATCCAGTGCTAAATATGGAACAATGAGCGCGGGACTCGACAACCAAGACTCATTACAAATCAACCCCATGTTGATTCACCTATCGCTCGTCGCGTTCTCCTTGTACCAGAGCTCATCTTTGTTGTCGAGAAAAGACCTGTGGAGCAGTTCTGTCAGAAGCTGCATGCTCGCCGTACTCATGCTCTCCTTTGCTTTGGGTTTGCTGAGTGTATGGTGTCGGAAGAAGTTTCCATTGCAATCCGATAAAATGCGACCAGGATATTCGTCTACCATGTGTGGCCAGCCCATCGCATCGTCACATGGGATTGGCTTATCGCGCACTTGTTCAGCTCTTTGAACGCATTGGTTTGATACCGTGTAACTTACCACAATGTTGTCCCCATCGGGATTGAAATCGTATCGGATGTACTCGGAGAAGGCTCTCTGCTCGTGGCTCCAAACATCTTTCCAGCGTCCGCATCCTTCGTAGCGTGTCTCGTCAGGGCACTCAATCCATGCATCTAATATCTTTTTGGTATACGGAAGGTTCTGTACCACAACTACTCCTGTGTTGAGTACTTGTAGCCCTTTACTATCCACGCTCTGAACGACCTCATTCTGTATTTCGCGCTGGTCCCAAGGCATAGCAATAGAGGTATTGTTTGTGACTCCCCAGTGATTGAACAGCCATTCCACACCGACTTCAGGGTGCGTAATCGTAACGTCAGCATCCATGGTTACAATGAATTGATAGTTGGGAAGGAGGGAGCGAAGAACGTGTGGAGAGACCCACGAATCATGGTAGCCCTCCATGCGCTCGGCTTGAACAAATTTGTAGCTGTAGCCGTGTATCTTTGCTATTGATATGATTAATATACTGGGCAACACGCAGGAAGATAGCCAACTCAACGTACCGTACAAATAGTGGCCAAGTACTGCCCCCGACACCAACTGACCCCCAGAAGTTTCTAATGCTTCCCAGTTCATCTTCTCGCTATTCAATATCTCATTCTTGCCCTTTGGCTCCCTAGTATCTATATCTACAATCAAAATCTTGCTTTCCAGTAACTGCTTCCAGTAAATCTCTTGCTGCAGCTCAAAGATTTTTCCTGAGGCGTCGGCATAACTTTTCGTCATCGGATGCCGGAGTGTATCGAACAGCGCACGTAGATGATCTTGCGAGTCTGGGCTTGACCCAATCAAAGGTCTATATACGCTGAGCTTAGGTGCTACATATCATTGCCATATGCGATTACCTGTACTCCACATAGGCTATCTTATCAAGCAATGGCAATTCATATGAAAGTTTATGAACTATAGTCAGAGACAGGGACAAGAGGAAGACAATGGTAAGCGCTGCACGTTTTGCAGTCCAAAAGGCCACCATGTTGAAAGAGAGAATGGAAAAGTGAATTGGAGCGTCTGCGAGGGAGCAAATGTTGTTCAAACAGCTAGGGATGCTGCACGCTAGGTATTTAGTGTGGAATGCATTGTGAAAAAGGCTACAGCACATGGCCTTCCTAGAGCACCCTTGCGCTCCCTTGCATTCCCTTTAAATTACAAAGTCCAAAACGCCCGAGTCACACTGAAGCGGAGCAAATGTTAGGAGTGCATTTCTGACCTACCAAGACACACGAAAACAAGTCTTTCGACAGATGAAATCATTATTACTGTTTTTTTGCGCTTCTACATCACAAATGTTGTTCTATAACTAAACCTATATTCTCATACATTGTGAATCAAATCTGGTTCGAGAACGTTACTATTCATGGAATCACCAAGTAAAGCCAGCTACGTAGGAATGGCAACAGTCTTAATTTGTTAGCGTCATTGTCATCGTGTAGCTTGCTTTAGACGAACCACCTAATAGATATTTGAATGTACATAATGCACCCAATGTTTGAAAACATACTTTATACATCTAAATTAACAACTATAAGAATGTATCATGAATATTACGGAGTTGATACTTTCTCTAGCTACGAAAGTAATCACCACATCCATGGCCGATTCTTTGAGTCACACTCTGATTTCGCCTAGAGGTGTTGATACTCAACACAACTCAAAGCGACGTGGCCGTCCACGACTGATAAAAGAGTCTGAGTTGCCAGATTTTTTCGGTCGACTCCCACAACAACAGCATATGACCAATGTGATGTTCACAATCAAGGGTTATGTTTTCAACCTACTTAGGGAATCTGGAATATCTGAGCACATCATCTCACAACTACAAGTGGTGTTTCACAACAATGTCTGGCCTTCGTGGTTTTGCTCAATTACCATTATGAGGCGGAGTTTGGATGTTCCACTAAAGGACGCCTGGACTGATATCGATGATCATGCCCTTTTGATACTGAAGTCCTTTGGACTCGACGACCTGATCATTTCGAGAACATTCTTTCCCACTTCGTTTTCGCACGAATGTGAATCACGGTATCAAGAAATCCAGGTAGCTAGAAACTTTGGTCGACGTTCAGACTTCTGTAGCCTCGGCAGGCCGAATCTGAGCGCTTCATTTCAGTTACAAGACGGCGTTGACATTGAGCCCGTTCAATATAACAGACAGGAGGATTTAGAGGAGATGGTTGCGCTCCATACTCTCCATCTCAAACGCAAACAAGCACTATTCAAATTCCAGAGAATGGTTCGCACTGCTGCTAGAAACGACGACATCTTTTCCCGTCCTGAACTCGTTAGGATAAGGGATACTCTCAGTAGAAATAGGCAATGGCCTGACCCATACGCCGCAACACATGCCAATAAAAACGCTTCAACTAAGCTTAACACTCCGCCAGAAGCGGTGGCAGCCGTCATCAAAACCATAAGGCATTGCTCATCTCGTATAAGAAACGATTTCATTGTGCGTTTCTTCTTTCCCGAGGTGGATGTTGACCAGTATACACGCTACCATATTTCACCCACAAAGTGGACCAACGAAGAGGACGAAAAGCTCCGACAAGCGTGTAAAGAACACAAGTCGGAGGAGGAGATCAGAAAGATGCTAGATAAGCCAATACGGTCTATAACGAATCGGAAACGGACCCTGGGCCTAACGCGTGGTAGTAATCTGAAACGACAGCGCTCGACCGACTACAGCAACCACGCGATGGATTGTCTATCTGAAAAGAAAACGATCATTTCTACCGACGGTAGGCTCACGTCTTGGGGGTTGACTCTTCTTGTGCACTTACGAGAGGCGAAAGTCAGCTATGTGAAGATTTCGAAGAGACATCTCCTAGAATTCACACCTAAGCAGCTAGAGAATGTATATAATAGCATTACTTCAGACACGAAACAATGCATTATGAATGGAGGGTGTTTAAAAGCTGAGGGAAGCCATGAACATGCATTTGATCGAACATCTTATGAGTCTTCTGGACATGAGATGTCTTCTGTAGGGACTCTTTAGGCGAGCCCCACCCTCAGACGCCTTGAACCCTTCCTATTGAACAGCTCTTTCGGTGTCCATACTGTTCACCGACAGCCGCCCATTTCTAGCGGGGTGTAATATTCAAACCCCATCTTGATCGAGATTTAAACGCTCGGCTATTCAGGGCCACGCCAATTGTTGCACCTTGATACTCATCCCGTATGCGGGATTCAGATCCTCTTTGTAGACATCAATATAGCAGTTCGGTTCTAGTTAACCAAACTTCACCAATCTCCATGCCTCTCCGTTAAGCTATTGATTCTCCACATAACTGGTAAGGCTAAACAGCAGCGAGGAGTGAGGGTTCTGGATTGGTGATGTGAGTGGCCTTCATTGGCGAAGGCGAAAGGAACCTTCCCTTTTGAGCCCTCCAAAGCCCTTGAATATTAGCAAAGGGAAGTATATGAGAGCTTCCAACAATTGTCAAAGGTGAATAGAAGTATGTGATGCCTTCATCCACCCATCACTCCCTCAGGATCCAGATTGTCTACGCGCCTCGCGCATCGTGCTACATGTCTCTCAAAGTTGTCTCGCCGCAAAAATATCTTTTCTGGGATAGAACAGCCGGTATTAGGGCACCGGAAACCATGGCTATCGGGGTTGTGATGTCGGTGCACTGTACGCTCGTGTCGCCTGAGGTCCGTTTTTAAATGGAAGGTATGTGAACATATCGTACAGGTATAGCGGCGAATGTGTTTGCGGTGAATATGTGCACTGTAGAGGTGTTAGCTTTCGATTTTAGACACATTAATATGCTTTTCTAAACATAAAATTCCTACTTTAGTTGCCCCATGGTCTGAAATGCGCGCTTGCAGTGGAGACATGATGGCTTCCCGGCTTCATCCATATTCTCTCGAGTGTATCCCGATGAAGAGGCCGAATGTAGCAAGTTGGCTTCGTCTACTATGGGAGATAAGCTTTGTGGTGATTTGTATGGCATTAACGGAGATGCAGAGTCTTGAGATGTGTATGATGGTGAAGAGCCAGATGTGTCTTCCAAGGGGCTTGACCGGTCTGATTCTGTCTCCTTCCGGGCAAAATCGACTCCATTGTCAAAAGATGACGCGGGCTGCACGGTCCACGAGCTGTACTCGCCCATTATTCTGTCCTCGTCCAGGGTGGTCTCTTCATTGCGAAGTTCTGAGGAGGCCCTGTTGCTTGGATTGTCTTTGGGAGAGCTGAGCAAGTGCTTGAATATAACAGGATTAGGCTCATGCTCAACGGCCCAAGGGCTCACACATTTCTCGGTGCTGGTACTCTCTATATCCTGTGTACTTGACACCCCTTTGAGATTGGGTAGTTCAAGAGGTGGCACACGCGCAGGCAAGGCAGTGATTTCGAGCCCCGAAGACCCGGTTCCATCCGGCCTACTTCTCCCTATTGGTAAGTTTCTTAAGATGGAAGCTTTGTCAACTCCCAAGATCTCCTCTGTCGTGGCCTGCTTTGAGATGTTTTGCGTTGGATTAGGTCCGACTCTAGTTGAACCGTGTGGATCTTGTTGCGCCTGATCGGGCTTATCTGCTTCGATTTCATCGGGTGCGACGACTGTAGCAGTGAGAGTGGTCTCGCCGCCTCCAAAAGATCTGTGGGAGCGACCAATTCCATCCTTTTCAGATGCCACAGTAGTGCCCTCAAGTCCGTGGTCTTTTTTTCTATTCTTCCGCCGACGCCGCCAGTTCGCAATGTACACCAAGCAAAAGGGCACAGCAAAGAGAAGAAAAACGCCAGTCACGATGCCGATGGTAACGCCAGTCCTCTCCCTCTTTTCCCTCGCTGAGTAATCATCTGGCGACTGCTGCGGAGGCCCAGATCCCGGATCCATGGTCAATGGTACGTCGCGAAATTGAATCAACGATAGGGTGCAGGGCTAGCCAATGGGAGACGCCCCAGCGAGAGTAGGAGCGCACCCTCCTATACCCAGACTGCGATTAGTTATAGATGGTGATCGCAGTGGCCGGATCCATGTCTCCGAAGGGGTCAAAAATATTCCAGAAGGGTGGTGGAAAGGAGATGTGAACTGTCGCTGTGGAGAAGGCCCAAGCGGCCTGGCCCGGAGGCATACAACTAGCCAAGGGTGATATGGGGTTAGGCCAGCACCCCCGGCTATTTGGGTCAATATAATCAAGCCCCGGGTTCCTGCCTGGCTACCCCGCAGCCTCCATGCCTAGAGCCTGGCCTGCGGTGACAGACGAGTCCCGGGTCGAAAAACAAGTTGCAGCTCTCTTCTGTAAAGGCCTGGTGCTCGGAGACCTGCGGGGCGGGTTGCGCCATCGTTCGAGAAGCGCTGCACGGTGTGCCAGTGTCTGGGCTCGGTAGCCCTGTCATGATGTGTCAAACGCCTTCATCCGACCGATCCTGCGGGAATCACTCTATGCTGGTAAGGCGACCGTACGACGCCAAGTCTGCTTCCGGTGCATTCCTTTCGAGTCGTTCCAGTGCCCGAGGATTCCGAGCCCTGTTCATCAGACGGTTCTGGTCGTCAACCTCGCCTGCAACACCGCGTCCGCTTGTCAGAGTGCGAGGTTGCATTTGGCCGCTGGCCCCCACATCCGACACCATGCACCTTAGCCTCCTACTGGCAGAATGCTTTGACCCCTTAGGGTCGGACCAGAAATGCTAGCACCCGAACGCAAGGGAAAGGATCTTGAGCAACTACTGTACTAGCGGGAATCTTGGCCCTCACGCTACCGCCGCCAAACTCTCAACTAGCTCTGTTTCAAGCATGGTCATCTTCAAGGCAGTCTTCCTGCACTCTAAGCCCTGGAAAGACCCCTAATGACAAACCAGTCTCTATGTACATAAGCATACCCAAACACCTGCAACCATGCCACTGGGGAAAAACGCTACTGTATATCAATGCAAATGCTTTCCCTAGACTTTAACAAGTGAAACATCTAAAATACCAAAGTAAGTAAAAGGAATATCGAAACATGGGAATCATCAAGAAAGAGACTTAGATGAAAAAGCCACAATTGTGGCGACGAAAAGGTTGACAGGGTCATTTCTCACTCTCTTCCAGCTCTTTGATGTATTTGACGAAGGCCTTTTTGTGAACCTAGAATGGATCTGTCAGTTGTACCCTCGTGGTTTGCGACCTGTTGGCCAAAACGTACCAGACCGGCATATTTTCCATCTCGCAGCACACAAACATATCGTAGCCCAAGTTTGACAAAGCACTCATACACTAGATCCATGGGTGAATGAATGTCAAGCGACACGGGTGCTGGGTCGATGTAAGGCGTAAAATCACTGTTTTCCACCTCTTGACTGTCGCTCATGTGTTCGCGGCCGGCAGCCCAGTCTACGAGCGGTGACATGAGACACAAGGTATTGTCTTCGTCTTCGAGCTTGTCCAGAGCGAATTCCAAATCAGGTGCAGGAATCAGTCCCACTAGAACGCCATTGTTGAGAATGGGAAGGCCTCCATCGATCTCGCCCGTTATCTGAAGATACTGCTGCTTTTCTCGAAGTTCGGAAGCAGGAACAAGAGCAGATTCTGATATATCGATGATACGTTCCTCTCGTGTGCGGCGGGTTATGTCGCCAAGTTCAGAGGTGAAGATTGGTCGCACCTTATTATCGAGGAAAGGATAGGAGTTCATGTCCGTCAAAAGATCATAGATGCTGAGCGGCTCAATGGCATCGGCAGTCCATTTTGCGACTAGGATGCCGAGTGAAAACGGAAGAACATGATCCAAGCTACCTGTGAGCTCAAACAGAATAACGGCAAGTGTAACGGTAAGTCGAGTAACGCCTGTCATAGTGGCTCCAGCTGCGACCATGGCGTACACGCCTGGAACAACACAAGAGCCTGGAGGGCCCCGCGGATCACAGTGTCCAAACAGACCCGCATCTGCAAATCGCAGTGCGAATAGCTGAACAGCATGACCCACCATACGCCCTGCCAAACCTCCTACGACCATAGAAGGTACGTAGATACCGGCGGGCACTTTTATTCCAAAGGTAATAACAGTGAGCCCTGCCTTGATTATGAATGCAACGAGGAGGACTCTGAGCACTTCTGGAATATGCTCTCTCGTTGGACACAAACCATCGCCATTTTCATTGAAAGTGTCGCATGGGCTGGCAAGCTCGAACAGCAGCTCTGCGACGGGAAGTTTGGTGTATCGATTCCAGAAGCTAAGCAATCCGGTTACTGTCGCAACGAGGAACACTTCGAGTAAAGGGTACTTCTTGATGACGGGAATGCGTCGAAAAGTTCGAGCCCAAATTCGAGATGCTTTGATGAAAAGAGCACCTAGTACACCACCCAATGCGCCTGTAAAGATAAATGCAGCAAGTTCGAAAAACTTCCAATCAACAAGGTATCGCACTTCAAAAAGTACAATTTTATTTGTCCCATACGGGTTCAGAAACTTGAGGGACAAGGCGGCAGCCTATTGGATATACGTTAACGATTTGCATAGGAAACATGAGACGAAAACCTACTATGCAGCAGAAGAAAGTGCGGAAGAGAGTCTTGGATGGGAAGTAATAACTAACTTCCTCCAAGCTGAATAGAACCCCACCGATAGGCGCGCCAAAGGCCACGGCGACTCCACTTGCAGCACTGGCGCTTAAAATCTCTCGTCGTTTACCATCGTTTTTGCTGTACTTGGAAAAGATGCGGCATGCAATATTTCCAATGGCAGTGGCGATATGCACGTAGGGGCCTTCCTTTCCAAGAGAAAGACCCGATGCAACGCTGAGAATGAGGCCAAGCGTTTTGATGACAAGAGTGCGTACGCCTAGGTAGCCGTGCAACACAAAACCACTCAGAATGACCTTGACTTCGGCCACTCCGCTACCAGCAGCGGAATAGTATACCATAGGCGGGCGCAGCTGGAACTCATTGTATCTTGCTTGATGAGACATGCTACGCTTTCGGTCATCGTCATCGTGTTGTGTGTGCAGCAATTCGGCCCCTAGGTTTTCATCCAACGTGGCGATAGAAACAGCAGTGGGGACGACAGTTTTGGTCATGAGCGTCAGTACGCTAGAGGCCATGGAGAGGACGATGACGGAGACGACGAAAGCAGCAAATTGCGTATTCACGGCATCTAGGCGATCATTACGGAAGACGTGTGACCAATACACCCAGTTGTCGCACACCGTGGCCCCGTCGCAGCATGTCTTCTTGCTTTTATACCAACCATGGGCGCAGTGTCCCTGTTTTAAGTCAAAGAGAGCGTTCTCAGTGATATTGACGAAATAGGCAACGACGGCAGTCAGGATGCCAATGATGGCTACAAGTATCCAGCCTTGTGCGCCATCGAACCAGGCAGCCATCCTCCCTCGAATGTCTTTGCGGTTGCGGAGGGCCTTGACACGATAGGCATCGGCAATACTGTCGTGCACCCAGTCGGTCGAGGTGAACTGATCGTACCACACGCGGTCGTCGGCGAACACTGACAATCTCGACGACTGCATTGCGGGCAGGGCTTGTATGCTGTCCTCGAGTGCGAGGCGGCCACGCTCGCCCAGGGCGTTCACCAGGCGCTGGCTAAAGCTGCGACTGAAGGAGTCCTGGCGACTGTGACGCATGCGGGAGCTCGTTGGGAGCTGACTGTTGTGCCGTGCACCATACGGGCGCGGTGTGCCAGGGACTGTAGCTGGTATGCTCGCGTAGGAATGCGAATTGTGGGCATTCCCAAGTAAAGCAGACCGTTCGGTGGCATGCTGAGTTAGGTCGGTTTCGGATGTTCGGGCCTGCCTGTGGTGACGGAAGGTGAGGGCTGGGGAGGTGGGTGTCTGGCTGCTGACGGTATCGTTGCGTTCTTGCTGCTCCAGGTAGTCGTCGTCGGAGCCAGCATGGTCGTCAATGCTGTCGAAGGAGACTACAGACTGTGGCATGGCAGGCAGGCGTGGACGTATGCATAGGTCTGGGGATTAGGAGGGACGGTATCCTGGCGGAGCGATGTGGTTAGTGTAGCAGAAGAGTCGGATCAACCCCACAGGGTCATATGGGGAGCGCCGCGTGGCGGAGGTGGTGTGGTGATGCAGCGACGCCGGTCAGGGTGCTCAGGTGGCTCACCCCACTGCGGGACAGGGTTACCTTGGCGGAGAGAAAGTGGGTGTGCATTGTATGGTGCTGCCCACGAGCAGCGACAGCTAGAATAGACAAAAATCACAGCCAAAAGAGCCTGCGGCGGCGGCAGAGACGGGCCTGATTCTTTCAACCAGCTGACTGGACCTGCAACGATGATCATGGTTTGGCTGCACTTGCTCATCTGCTAGCGCTCTTTCGTCATCTGACGGGCGCCAGTCGTTGCGGTGGCCGGGGGCTGGGGGCGGGCGTGGGCGTGGGCGTGGGCGTGGGCGTGGGTGTGGGCGTGGGTGCCGCATGATACAT
>Ga0247757_10000966_pt1 | contig 21184 bp, 26 predicted proteins | sample UWRJL126311R4_FD_180929 | JGI IMG/M metagenome (GOLD analysis project Ga0247757, IMG submission 180929) | Plant litter microbial communities from Arlington Agricultural Research Station in Wisconsin, United States - UWRJ-L126-311R-4 | ecosystem: Environmental > Terrestrial > Plant litter >...
GGGTAAGGGGCAAGGATGAGGATGCGGGGTCAAGATGCCAAAGGTGAGCACGAGGACATGGGAAATTCTAGTCAAAATATCAATAGGGTGGCAAAGCTCCCCGAGCCCCATGGATAATAGCCCAAACTGTTACAGGTCGTGGAAGGGATCCTTTGCAGAAATGAAGTAGGACATAATAACCCCTCTGAATAGGGCGGAAGAGTACCTTTGTAAAACAAAGGACTATGAGAGCCTTCACTGCAGTGTCTGTAATGTTATCTCCGACTATTTTGTTTCTGCGAGGGGTTGCGTAGCCTGTAGTGTACACTATAATGCTTACATTTGAGGAATCCGGTCTGACAGTTCAAGATGTCTACAACGGGATTTCAGAATACGAGAACGGGTTGGTCAATTCGAATTGTCATTTCCTTTTGCATTTTTCCAGTACCGCCTCCTGGATATAGAGGCATGGATCATTGCATCCATTCACGCCGTCGTTGCCACAAGGCACTCATGCAGGGTTATGCTTAACCTTTCATTTGCAAACATAACACCTTTTGATGCCCATATTCATGTCGAAGAAGTTGAAAAGACCCTAAGAACCCCAGCCTGATCAACCATGTTCCTTACACGCTCTCAAGCACCGTCTCCTTAAATTCCCGCTCAACCTGGAGCATGTCAGTATATGTTCGGAAGGGGTTGGTCCAGTTATCGTACCTTCTGGCCTGAGTCGTCCTGGCTAGACTCGCCGTGCAGACCAAGGAGAGCTCCTAAATCGAACTTAGGTGCCTTGAGGAGCTTGACCTTTCGGACGTGGATCTAGAGTGTATTAGCCCAGTTTCTTGTAACATTCTAATCTACAGCACATACATTCTGGAGGGGGTAGATGCCCTGGGTAGCCTTCTCAATCTCGCGACCAATGACTTCCGGGATGAGCTTCTGGGTAAGCTGGGCAAGAGAGCAGGAGCTAGCCTCACGAGCCATGATCTCGACCATCTTCTTGCGGATCTGCCTGATCTGGGAGGATGCGGCGTAGGTAGTCTTGCGGACCTGGTTAGGTCGTCGTTTAGTAAAGGCGATGGCGAAAAGGCGGAGGAGGTAGTCGTCAGTAGTCTTGACAACCACGTTGGCCTCAATCTAAAAAAATTAGCCATGACTTCGGCCTTAAAGGTTTCTAAGGGATTTCATACAAGCGATTGCCACTTCCTTACAAGCGAACGTAGCTTGTCGGAGGTAAAGTCAAGGCCGTGGAAGTTGGTAAGACAGTTTTTGCCTGAGCAGGTCAGTCAGGTCAATACACCATATCGACCATCTCCTGCCACAAGAGATTTCCAAGTGAATATCAATGGTTCACATACCCTGAATCTCATCAACACGTAGCTTGACCTTGCGGAAGGCGTGGTCCTCGTCCTTCTGGAGATCGGCAAGCGAAACCTCGAAGATTCGGCCCTTTAGAGCATCATTCGCGTTCTTCAAGCCAGAGGTGCGGTTGACTAGGGTCTTGCCGACACTATGAGAGAATAAAGTGAGTAATGCAGTTCAATGGACGATGGGCAGCATATGCTGTGGCTAAAACTTACTCTCGGATCTGAAAGGTGCTTGGGGCTTTGACGCTGAACCAGTCCTTCTTGGCGAAAGTGTCGGTCTTCTTCTTGAGACCCTTCTTGCCCTTGGACCTAGAAGGGGTCAGTCCTCATGCTCTTGCGAATTGAATGATTTCTTGCGACAGTCGGCAAAGGTCCCGCAAGCATCCCAACCCCACCGTCTTTCAAAAATAATGAGCCAAACTCACAAACGCTTGTTCTTTCCGACGGCCATGGCTGCTCTAGGGTAGAGGTTGATGCGTCGGTGTTGTCGTTGAACGTCGGTGTCGTCGTTGAAGATTTGAGGTCTGAGTGGAGTTTCTGGCTCGCTTAGGATTGTGTGTGCGCACATACCTTTTCATCACGTGAGCCAAGCTTTTTGGCTGCTTATGTAACTTTTAACCTCTGATGCTCGATGAATCCGAGCTTATTCCATTGAATGCTATCACGTAGTATCACAGAATTGTGCTATCAATAAAAAGGTAACGATGCTACATTTTAGAGTGAATGTTCTGCACATATTTAAGGGTGCTCTTCTTTTCGCATCTAACGCTTAACTAAACTTTCGTTGCCATTCACTGTCCTCGATTGCACATGCAGGAAAGATGAAGGTGGCTTAACTAAGTTGAGCAATTTCATCAACATGTACACATATCAAGAGATGAAATGAATGTTTTCGAGTAGGTTAGAAGCTCATCTTGTAGTTGTATCTATGCACAAAATAAAAGACCTTCATAAGGCTTCTAGGTGTATGGTAGACTGTGGACACGAGAAAAATCGCTCATTCCGGGCTTTGCTTTTCTTTTCTCACGAAAGGCCGCCGACACGCTGAGTGACGTCGTATCAGTACCCCAGAGGTCGGATCCTCGTATTGCTGTAAGTGCGGGAGTTTCTCACTCGATCTCCGCTCCGCCTGTCGGCCTCCGCCGCCTTGCATTTCCGTAGACGAACGACTTCGAATGCTAATCTGCACATCAGGATCTTCCCGCAAATGCGCGAGGCACTGCTGGCGCCATCCTATTGGATGGGGCACTTCGATCTCGACCACCGCAGTCTCTCCGAAACAACTGTTGCCTCTATGACAAAGGAATGGCGTTTTGATGAGATCATTTCCGAAGGATGCTGTGTTTCATGGTTGCCGTACTCTTGGTTGACACCAAGTACACATCTCGTCTCTTTCACGTCGTTTTAACGTAGATGTATTCACGTTTGCACAGCATTGTGCTGGGTCTGGTAAGGGTTCTGGGACTGGCAAAACTTCTCAAAATCCGGGAAGCTGATATAGCCGTCTAAAGACGTCAGCTGCAAGGTCTTTGGTGACGGAGATCCGAGACGTGCTCACCTTGCTGCCTGTACTGGTGAACGTAGCGAGCGCTCTCGCTCCTCCACACGGCTGGTCGCTCTGAGGAATGCATCGCACTATGCATCCTATCCTCGGGCGATGGCATTGGGCTTGCTGATGGTGTCTCGTGCCGTGGGGTTGATGGGTTGGAAACGACCTTGGCGAGAAGGGCTGATGCTTTGGTTGGACTGCCTGAGCCTGAGTCTCGTCGGCTTGCTACTGTCGAATGTGTTGATAGACATGGCGAGGAGACGGTCGATGGCGTTAGAGGCGGTCGACGGCTGCCTGATCGCGACTGTGGCGCCTGAGTGGGAAGCGAGTAGTAATATGCTGAGTTGTTTGCCATGGTTGATATTCTATGTTGTGCAATTTCTTTGGATCAGAACGGGTAGGTTAAGTACGGCGGGCGAGCGATGAAATGACAGGACTCGAGGTGGGTTGGAAGACGTTGTAGTAATAATGTGCGGCGTGCCTGCGCCCAGACGCCATTCACCCAGACTACCAGCGTACAGAAACGCCTCTGCAAGTACAAGGGCCCCCCTGTCGACTGGCGCTGCATCAGCAACCGGGCCTCCATTCCATCTTGGACTCTTCGGCCCTCGGCCGCATGCGAGCTGCACGCCCCTCAGAAAACGTGGACCGTTAAAAAAGCAGGCAACGAGCCGGCTGCGCTGTCATCCGATCACACGCCCTGACTCGCCTCCAGCCGAAGCTCGACGGTCGGGACTGCAGGCATGCGCTGGCCACAGCCGCGTCTATTCTCCTGCTACCCCTTAGCCCTGAATTGGCTTCCCGTCATAGCGAATGCGCTGACGTTGGCAATATTGAGGACGCCCGCCCCTGATTGGCATCGCGTCTCTTGTCTCCGGGAGAGCGGGTTCCAAGGCAGCGGGGTCAGTCATGCCACGGCGCTCGAACGGGATACGGCAGCCTTCAACAAAAGGGAGCCGTCATGGATGCGTGGAGAAGAGCAAAAGGAGACGACTGCCGCAGAGCCACAATCTGTGGCCTTGTCCGGGGTCGCGCCTGACGCTGGTTGGTGCATCAATCATCAATATGGGAGCTGGGAGCTGTGCAATGGAGTGGGCTCCTTGTGATGGGGGGTGTGTGTGCATGTCGTCGAGCATGCCACTCGTGCTTATCCCTCCTTATTGATAGGGTGTATGTGCAGCGGCCTCACCTATGTGTCGCCCACTCTCCACGTCCCCACGACCACGTATGACGGTCACACTGGCTCGCGCGAGGCCTTTTTGCTTTTGAGCACATATCCAGCCTGCCATGGTCCGTCTCGTGTGTCGCGGCCAGTTCAAAAAAACAACCGACAACACGAGCCAACATCCAACAAAATCCCGCGCGCCGCCCATCCCGCCAGCTTCCAGTCGTCGCCTCTCCCACGCCCATTCTGCCGTCTCACGTCTGCTATGACGCACCCCGTCTGCTGCGGTGATTATTCTAAGTCCTGCACGTCCGCGTGGGTCGATAGGGCGGCCCCGTTCCAGTTGTGTTCCTGCTGCCGGCCGCTCCCGTCAGTCGTTTCACCATGCCGTCAACACGACGAGGGCTCGTCCGAGGTCGCACGAGAGGTTGTGTGTGCTCATTACGCGTCCATGCTGTCGTCGAGAAGACTGCGACTTGCTTCAGGGCTCAGGAGTTCGGACGCTTCAGCTTCACTTTGCTACGGCGGCATAACTTCGCGGCTTGCCTCTAGCTTCCCCGGGCGGGGCAGGCAAGCTTCCAGACTCGTGTCCTATTGTCTTCCAGGTAAAGCCTCAGCTCAGCTCGCTTGGTCTGTGGCATGACGCCGTTGTACGCAGCGAATCGCTATGACTCAGCTGCGGTACTTGCTGGCCGTCGAGCATGTCAGTCTCGCTCGTCTGTTCCTCGGCTCACGGTGTCGAGTCTCCGGCGTGGACTGCGATCGAACACCGCGTGCACATCACTGTTGCTAATTAACAGCCTCTACACCAAGTCTCCATGCAGAGACTAAAGCGGAGCGTCGAGGGCCTGATCACTGCCATATATGCCATGCTGCCCAGTCCGCCCTGTTAGCTCGCACTACCAAAGGGCTAGATAGCAAAGTACAGACTCTACCCAGTACCTCGCCATGGTACCTGTGGAGCGGTTAAGGTTATCTTGTGACACCGCCTTCCATCTCCCCTGGACCACCCAACGCTCCTCCGCCCTCCTTCACCTCGAGAAGCCCCACGCAGCGTCTCGCGCCTTGCGGCAGCCCTCTGCACATCTGCACGAGATACTGCCGGCGACCCAATATGCAGCGGCAGCACCATGCAGTGCAACACACCCGTAAATCCCAACATCGCGTAAAGCCCTCACCCATCCCTCGCTCCGCCAAACATAGTATATAGAAGCTCTCTATCGTGTATGCAGCCAGGAGCTCCGGACGCAGTGCTGCTGATCCAGAACACTCATGCTTGCAGATCGCCTTCGAAAGTGGGAAACTTACCGCCACAACACCAGAGCATCTTCCCCGTACGCGCCCACTAGCCCTGTGGTTTGTGTGTATATCCGCCACTAACAACACTGCCTTACCCCACAGCAGAGCACGCTTGTTTAGAGCGCAAAAGTCCTCATCGGTGGGCCGCGACGAGTCGAGAAGCCGACAGGAAATACTTCCTGTGCCACTTGCCCCTCAGCGAAGCATGACCATGGTGGTCTATGAATCTAGGCTGCTTTCCTAGAGGGCACCGAAAGGGCCACCAAGGAGGGGAAGTGTGAAAACGATCGAGCCCAAAGCGGGCCGCTCCGGTTAGCTTTTTTGGTCGTGTGCGTCGCTTGCGTGGGCATGATGTTCCGTCCCAAGCTCTTTGGCATGCCCAGCTCAGCTCTCTCGAGACTCGCCGGCAATTGATGTGAGCGGGTAAGGCGGAAGGCTGGGGCTGGCAAGTACACGTGAGGGTTCTTGCGGAATGTTCAGATGTTCAGTCTGCAAGGCGCAACACGTGAGAGCCTACGACTGGTGCAATGCGGGGACGGCGCGGGCACGAGGGGGGAGTCTGGCTTAGGCAGAAGTATGTTTTCAGTTGGGGCGAGAGGAGACCGGTCAGACCAGCTTTCTACTAATCCTCGGTGCCAAGCGCGGGTAATCATTCCTGGCCATCGCCAGCGAAGTAAAAGGCGTGGCAAGACAGGCCATGGTGTTGAATCGAGAGAAGTCTGGGCAGCTTCCCCGCCACTCCAGCCTGTTGAGCGTTGCCACGGACAAATTTTCGGTCTCTTCCGAAGTTAATACCGTCTGTCGGCTTTTCAGATCAGCTACGCAAGACTACGCAAGCCGTTGTCATAGACATCCTGGCTTTGAGATGCCATCATCGGTGTCTTGATTTACTTGGGCAACATGACGAGGTTGCTGAATGGCTCAGGCTCAGTCTACAACCAACACCAGGCGACCCAATCGCACAGGATGCCTCTTTTTGGGCAGGCTCGAGCAAGCCGCCTATTCAGTCATCTTCACGCCATCGTTATCATCACTCAGGGAAAATATCATCCGATACTCCCTCGCTGCCTAACCGCTTGAAAGGCTCCTCGTACATGTTAATCAAGTTGAAGGCTTAATTTCGAAACTATGCAACCTAGCCCAATTGCACGTAAGATAACTAACGACTTGTCCAAGCAACACTTTTTATCTGCATGCAAAATAGCCCAATGCTTTCTTGATACGAACGTTGGCAAGCTCAATGCTATAACCGGTATTAGCTTTCGTGTTCACTCGAAGCTGGAGTACGTGCATGGGGATTGCTTACATCAATATCTTCCCAGCCACGACCTTTAACGTTGGCAAGCTCGTCCATGGACATGACATGGCCGGTGGTAACTGCATTTTACGTGCGTTAGCGTGAGTCATAAAATCAAGCAGCAAGAAGAGCAGGATGGGGGGGTGGTTCGACAATCTCTGGGCTGACAAGGGTGTGAAACCTGAGGACAACTTACAGTAACCAGCTTGAATCTTGGCATCGATTTCCACACGACTGTCTGCTGGAATCATATCTTCAGGAATGGGCACACGCTCGGATATCGGTATGCCTTGCTCAACGATCGCATCGTGTTTCATGCTACAGCCTTGTTAGCTCTGATGCGATGTCAGTATATTGCGGGGTAATAACATACTTTGACATGCTAAGCATCCTATCGATCTTTGTAATACCAAGCCAGTGCAAGATCTTAAGTTCCCATTAGTAACTGGATTGTCGTGTGCGACATATTATGACACGAATCATGATTTTGGAGTAGGACGAGGGTCACTTACGTCGGGCATCAAGGCTTGGAAGCGCATATCCTTAACGCCAGCAATATTCTCAGTTCTCTTGAAGTACTCGCTGGCTCGATCCTCTCCTCTCTTTCGTGCATTGTACACAAGATATTTGGTAACCTCCCCCAGCGCTCGTCCTTCTTTGCGGAAGTAGATGACAACACCACTACCGCCCTTCTGGGCCTCCTTGACCGCCTCTTCCACACCGAAGATAAGGTATGGGCGGCAGGTGCAGATGTCTGAACCAAACACATCGCTACCATTACACTCATCGTGAACTCGGAGGGCAAGTCGAACGTTAGGATCAGACATCTTCGCTGGGTCACCAAAAATGTAGACCGTAAGACCGCCGATTGGCGGGAGGAACAGCTTGATGTCATGGCGAGTGATGAGCTCGGGGTACGAGCCACCTGTCTCTTCAAATAAAGTCCGACGAAGGGTACCCTCATCTTGTATGGTGTTTAGTAAAGCTCGTGCGAATAAGGTGCAGAGCTGACCTACCGATTCCAAACCGCTCAGCAACTCCTGGCAAGTACCATACAGGCTCGACAGCCACTTTAGTAACGGCCAATTCGCCTGTTTCATTCAGACAGATCTTGCCATCAGGTACAAGGCGACCCTCCCGAACACTGTTTTCCAGCTCAGGTAGCTTCATGTGAGCCTTGGTAATGGCAATGGAAGGCCTGATTTCGACACCCTCTTTGTCCATGGTTTCCTTGTAAAGCCATGGGGCTAAATGGCCAAGAGGATCCATTGCAACGATTTTCTTCTTGTCGCTCCATTGAGGGAAAGGTCCAATGGCTGCAGCGGGCTCAGTATTGGTAAAGTCTGGTTTATGATCAATGTCGAGATTCTTGCTAGCTACTGCAAGGGCATGGTAGATAGAATATGAACCACCGTGGGCACCAATAGCTTTATCATGTTAGCCATACAATCGTATGCTAAAATGGAAAACATACCGTTACGTCTACGGATAGTGTTCGCATGACGGGATACAACAACAGGCCCTCTGATAGCCGGGTCCTTATGGCCCCATTCCATAGGTAATGGATCAACACCAGACTGACCGGGATACGATGTCAAAATGATCTTGGAGGTCTTGAGGGTACTAGTTCGACGGGGAGACGCATCATGAAGACTGGAAGGAGGCTGTTCATATTGCTTGCTAACAGCCTCTACGGTCTTCTCTCCTTCGCCGGCATCCTTCTTCTCCAACGAAGCATCTGAAGGTTGCCCCTTTGCCTCATCTTTGATCTGTTTGATTTCTGCCAGCATGTTCACACGACCGTTGATACCGTCTATGGCAGACGCAAGCTGGGCGTTCTCCTTGCGCAATGAACTCATTGCGTCAAGGATCTCCTTGAGGAGGGCATCACTTGGGCTTTCAGTAGACATCTTGGTTTGCTATGCCTTTACGCAGTGACAAAGAAATGCACTGGACAAGTGAAAACAGACAGGAAACGTGTCTCCCCACTCCGCAGTTGTCGACAATGGACCGGCGATTGCCGATGGAGGGAAACAATGGATCGGGGCTGCCAGATGGTCCCGGGTTTGAATATGAGTGTCGACTGTAAGACACTTTATGTCTCTTCTGATTCCGAACAGACCGAGCTGGGGAAGCAGACGAGCGAAAGAAAGAGCGAGGGAAGGAAAGTGGCGGTGGAAGTTGAAGTGGTGGATGACTACTTCGTGCCGCAGTGTGATTGGTTAAGCTTATCGACGCTTTGGGCAGCCTCAACCCCGGCGATACAGCTTGGCTCGGAGCTCCCCACCAAGACAATCCATGCACGTAACGCCTTTCGTGAGTCTAACCTGAGGCGAATGCACACAACTGCACACGCCCGTTGTACTTCACACACCACGGCTGCCACTTTAGAGGAGTGCTCTGTTCGTTAGCTTCCATCCTCAAACCAGGAAAGCGCAACACACACATACCTACAGTTGAGTGAAAATGGCATGCGCACGCAATAACCTTTTTGTATGATGTTTCTGACGCAGCCCAGGGCAAGCGCAAGTCATCTAAGAAGCCTCAGGGTCCTAAGAAGGTATGAATGTACGGTCGCGCAGGTTATTCGAGTAGCCCTCATACGCCGAACAGAAGGAGAAGCTTCCTACGACCTTCCAGTGTCTCTTTTGCAACCACGAGAACTCCGTCTCTGTATCCATCGAGAAGAAGTCAGGTGTTGGCAACCTGCAATGCAAGGTTTGCGGGCAGACTTTCCAGACCAACATCAACTGTATGCGGCGATCGCTCCCCTCTGATGTAATATGGGATGTACGGCTGACGACTAGTAGATCTGTCTGCGCCCGTGGATGTGTACGCCGACTGGGTCGACGCCTGCGACGCGGTGGCGAAGGAAGCCGCAGCTGGCGCAGCCGGAGAGCGATCTGTGAACCGCACTGGAGCTCTACCTAGGACCGCCGAAGAGGACTTCATTGTGGCGGATGAGGTGGACGCCGAAGGCGACTACGCAGACGACGAGTGATTTTACGAAGCGTGTTGGCAGGTGTACGCTACGTGTATAACATTGATTCTATCCAACCTTAAGCTAGTGGCCAGCGGCATACGTGGCGTTTGAGGTATACCAGGGACTGGGAATCTGGCGTTTTAACTGGCACTGGTGGCATGAATTCGGTGGAGCTCTGGCTGCTTATCTCATTGCATTCATATTCACGCCTCGCGTTGGTAGTATGAGTGTCCTTATTTATCTGCAAGGCCTAAAATAATCGCCCGAAGGCTGCTTCATCCACATTCCCTTCTACATGTGCATGCATATTTTGGTATTCGACATGCCTACGCTTCTGAATATTGACAGTTTCTCACATCGTGTAGAAACGGTCGCCGAAGTCACCGAGGCCAGGCACAATATAGCTTGTAGAGATTAGCTTTGACCGTATGAAACACAGAGATTGTAACGTACTTCTTATCATCTAGTCCCTGGTCCACAAAGGCAGTTACTACCCGAACCTTAGGAAATCGGTCCGCGAACTTCTTCGCGCCCTCTGGACTAGCAATCAAGTTTAGGAATAGGATGTGCTCCTCTGGTACACCGCGTGCCTTCAGAACGTCAATAGCCATAAGAGCAGAGCCACCTGGTCAACAGTTAGGACACACAGTACATATCTTTCAACACCAATACTCCTCACCTGTAGCCAGCATTGGATCTAGGAGAAGGACCCATCGGTTAGCAATGTCTTCGGGGAGCTTGTCGTAGTACAGCTTCGGCTGCGATGTCTCCTCGTCGCGCTGAATGAGAATCTTGCCAATCCTCACAGAACGGCAGCAATCACGCAGACCCTGCTCCATAGATTCTCCAGCGCGCATAATAGACACGCCACAAATCTTGCCCTCGAACTTGACACCGGCATAAGTTCGCCCCACGGGGGTGCTAATCTCATGGCTGACAACAGGCAGGTGGTTGAGGCCCTCCTCAACAAGTAGGCGAATGATGCGGTTGGAATAGAAGATGAAGTCTGCTCGTCCCGTGTTCTTATCCCGAATCATACTGTAAAGAAGAGTGAATACTGGCTCCATGGAAAGGAGCACGTGCTCTTACGTTAGCAGCGCTATCAGCTGCGGTGTCTGGGGTAGAATGTGGACATTGGCATGAGAGAGCGGCGTCGACACGGTAGCTGTGGGTTTCTGGGTCTCAGGGCGATATTCAGGCCCAACGGCCTGCGAGGGAGGTTGAGATTTGGAGGCCATTGTGCAGATATCGATGCTGGAGCAAGCGAGCGTGGAGGCGGTGCAGACGTAGGATGTTTGAAAAGGCTACCAGGCGCTCAACGTCCACTCGAACAGACGGAGATTCGCTGCTGGGGAAATAAAGAGAATGGAAGTGAGCGACCAGCCGCAAGAAAGTTCAGAGGCCAGACTCGTGACCGGCGGCGGACTCCACCGCTGCACCAGGCGTGGATCATCCAAAGAGTCTTCGTGTTGACCGCCCACACTAATCGAAATCTGGCACCTCCATCCTCACCCTCACCAGCCACAGGCACAGCGCAACTGGCCAACTGATTGGCGCTCGCTCGGGTGCTTGGCTTCGTCACCGGTTCGGTTCGCCCTGCATCTTTGTCCTGCACCCTGCACCGCCGCCTGGTTTCACCCAGCGCAGTCAAACGAAAACATCCCGCACGCGCCTTCCTCGTCAGTTTGCGTCCAAAGCTCACCGTCTTTTCCCCACCATCATGTGTGTATGAGAACTCCAGCTCTGCTTGGGCTACCTCCGCCCACCATGGCCACGCACATGTCCCCCACTTTCACAGGCGCTGGCCGTCGCAAGAAGCTTGTTACCTACGGACGGTCGGCGCGTCTTGCTGCCCCATCACGCTTCCTCGACGACGCATCCTCACCAGAACGCCCGCGCAAGGTGCCGGAGAAGCCTCCTACCATCGCCCCAGAGCCTGAAAAGCATTTGCGACCAGTACATGCCTTTAGCGTTTCACGCGCAACCCGCCAGAAGTCGTCGGCACCCGACCATGTCTTCGATGTACCCTCTGACGACGAACCCACCCCACGCGCAATTAGGGCCCCAACAAAGAAGCCAGTGTCGAGAGATAATCCACCCGATGTCATTGACGTCCATGGCTCCAGCGACGAACGGTCGGTGCCAAAGCGCACCTCGACCAAGACTCACAACGCTTTGCGCAAAGTAGACCCGGTGCGGCCTATACCCTCCGCAGATAAAGGAACGTCGCCGAGCAAAAAGCGGGGCGTACCAGCTGCTCCAGTCGAACTGATAGCCGCAGAACCGCCAGCGACACGAACTCGATCGAAAACTCCTCAAGCAGCCTCTCGCCCGGCCGACGGGAAGGTACTGAGGGTTACAAATTCCAGCCAACAGTTATCCAGAGGGGCCTCACGGGCCGTAACACCTGCTCCACCAAACTCTGTCAAGCACAGAAAACCAATGCCAGCTCCAGTTGAAAACAATGTCGCGGCATCCTCGATAGAGAATCCCTCTGGTCTTGCCGTCTTCGATTTTCCTTCCTCCAGTGACGATCTCCCAAGCCAACCACTTATCCGACCGCGACCGCGACTATCATCACACGCAAAGACAGCTTCCAAGCCAGCAGTAGTACCAAAGATACCTTCTCCTGAACCTTCGGCCGAGTCTGATGAGTCCAATACCTCACACAAGCGCAAGCGTCGTCCTTCCTTAGTCTCTATTGCAACTATGGGGAGAATGAACCCAGCAGAGCAAAAAGGAGACCCCTCAGTTCATGCGCGGAGTCAAAAATACCAAAAGAAACGGAATGGTGCATCGCCAGGTCACGTCTCAAATGATCAATCAGAACCCATACCCCTGAAGGAGGCAACGCCCGAAATTCATATCAACAAGCCTAAGCGCACTAGGACACGTACTGTTCCTGTTATTTCTAAGCCAGGGATCTCGAAAGCGCAATCGTCTCCTGTCAAGCTTCATGATATGCTTACTGTGCGACTGGCGTCTAGAGAGTTACCTGCACAGCACAATCCAGAAATAAACCTAGATGAAGATGAGACCATGTATGATATTCAAGACGCAACTACTCCGATTCCGCGCACAAAAAAGCCTTTGGTACCAGGAACTGTCACGCCGCGGCAACAAACTTTGTTCAGCAACCTTTTGGGAGACTCGTCAGATTCTACAACACCAATGCCCAGCATTTCCAAGTTACAGCTTACTGATCGACGGCCGGGTTCAGCAGTTGCAACGTTGACCAGATCTTCGTCTGATATCCCCCAATCTGCACACTCTAGAAAGGGGAGGTTACTGGATATGCTCAAACAGACAGTTCCAAGCTCAGATGAAGAAAGCGAAGATGATGAAGAGGCAGAAGAGGGCATGACAGAAATCCCAGCTGTTTCAGTGCCTTCAAAGCTAGTAGCCATGAAAGAAATCGCCTCTCAACACGAATCAGACAACATGGAAGTAGATTCGGAGACTCAGACTAGTTCTCAAGCCTTCCAAACTGCGATGCTCCTCCACGACGATGCCAGAGTAACTTACGCTAAGCAGAGGTCTTACCTAGAGGAGTCTAACTTGGAAGACAGTTTGCTAATGTCTATCGATTTCGACGAAGAACTAGGTCTGAGCTCTGCAAAGAAGTACGATTTCGTTTCTGAAAGCGAAGAAGACTCACAGCAAGTACTGGGGATACACGAGCTTCGAAGAAAAGGTCAGCACTACAAGTTTGAGTCAGACATCCAAGCAGCCATTGAAGATGTTTCTGGCAATAGCGGACTGAACACTTCGGGACGTCGAAGCGCCATGATTGAACTGGCTTCTCAGATTGCGGAAAAGAAGTATGTGGAACAACTACTTGAATCCGGCATGACGGCCTCGTTGCTCCAAGGCATTTCTGCTACAGGAGATGCGATCTTCGATTTCGCAGCAGCGACCGCCGTGCTCTTCATACTCCGAATAAAGCCTGGCTTTGTTGTTGTTGATCAGATCTATCAGAGTGGTGTGATCTTGACTTTGCGCAAGCTTCTCTTCTCGGATCTCTCCAGTCTTGATATCTACCGCATTGCAAGGGATAGGAGAGCGAACATGGCTCCTAGTGCTCGAGAGATGGTGAAAGAGTTTCGCTCGTTGGTCCTTCAAACGTGCTCCTGGCCTATTGGGGATCTGGTCAAGCTGTCGCCACAGTTTGTAGCTATGAAAGCTCTAGAGGAAATTGTTGTTGGCCTTCGAAAAGGGGGCAACACAGAATCTCTCGTTGATGAGTCCGTGCTCGTCAAGATCATAGACGCTGTGTCTGGGTCCTCGACCCGCATAAAATCTGGCAAGGCCAGTCCTCAGGATCACATTGTACTCGACACTGCATTTTCGATCCTAGAATCGCTTTCAGTGTCGAACGATGGGCATTCACATTGGTCGAACGGGGCCCTGCAACGGTTGGTGGAAATGATGTCCACTGTCTTCAAGGCAATCACGGCATCGTCTAGACAACTTGTTGTTCGCCTCTGTATGAATCTTGCCAACAACAAACCAAAAATCTGTCAAGTTTTCGCGGATGAAAGGTTTATCACTTGTCTAACGCGTTTCATCATCGAATGCTTCGGACTGTTGAACAGCGAGCTCAACCAAGAACGGAAGGCCGAAGTGAGAGAGGATCTCATCCTAAGCTTGGGTGCTATGATCAACCTTGCGGAGTTCAGTGAACAGGCAAGGTTGAACGTCACTCAGGAAGGGGATGGATTGATTGATGAGCTGGTAAAAATCTTCTTGGAGGGGTCGGAACGGGCTGACCGGGTGTGTTGGATCCATATGTCATGACAAGCATTGCAGTGCGCTAACAGGTAGCAGGCCGATTCCGTGGAAGAATCTCAATCCAGCGTCGCCATTGGTTATCTCAGCATCCTCCTTGGAAACTTGTGCTTGGACGAAGGCGTGCGTCACCTTGTTAAATTACGATTGCCCGACAAGAAGCTCAGCATGCTCATCGGCAAGGTCAAAGAATTCGTACTTTACAACCAGCAGTTGGATCGCTTGACAAGCCAATTCAAAGGTGCGGAGGGTAGGGAGACAGTCAAGAACTTTACGATGCGATTGATGCTTGTCGTTGAGAGGCTGGAGAAGACTGGAGGCTGAGCGGACGGCCTCACGAGTCAGAACGTGTTGTCGTGTATGCAGGTATACTAGGCAGTACAACATGGAGCACGTTTACTTTTGTTTGGGTTGGGTTGGGCTTGCATACATGTGGGTGTGGCAGGCGTTGGTTTGGTTGGGCTCCGGTGCGATTTCGCAGCTCGATACCCCAGGATTTTGGCATGCAGGACGGGTGTTCCCCAGATCTGGCCACGGCATGCGTTCTTTCTTTCGCTCTCGGTGATTCTGCGGGACGACGGTGTATATTTAGGCTTTTAAACGGACCTTTTTATTTTCGCAACTATACCGGGAACGGGTATGCAGATGGGTTCAGAATAGGCAAGTGGAGGCTCGGTTGCGAGCGTTGCTGCGGGACTTGTACCTGCTTGAGATAAGTCCATGCCCCTGGTGTGATGCAGGCTCGTTTGCAGATGCAGGCGGAGAGAGGGACACAAGGCCAGGGTGCAGGTTGCATTGGACACGCGAGGTGACTTTTTTTCCACCATGGCTAAATGGCAGGGCTGGCGGTGCATCCAGAATCTCGGACGCGAATGACGCCAATGGCTGCGGTAGACAGGCATCAAACGGTGTTCGCGACAGTGTTCCGACGGCAGCAAATTGCGGCGCCGGCTTCTGGCGCGCTTCCATGCAGCAGGCCGGCTCGGCTGGGCTGCGTGATGGCACACCTCGCTCACGTCTTTGATCGGGTAAAGTGGCCATCGGAGGCGGCTTGGACGCATTTGCTCGTTCTTTGACGAGACGCCAGGGTGCGGTCCAATTGCGTGCACCATGGCTGTGAATGTGGCTGGCGGGCGTTGCTGCAAACCGCCGTGCGACGAATCCCGGCCGTTCTATTTACGTGATGTCAATTCTGCGGAGCCCAACGCGTTCTCCCGCCGCTCTGCGTCTGCGTGCAGTCTGCCCAGGCCGGCGTCGTGTATCCATGACGGCATGAGTGAAAACGCGTGCGACTGTTCAGTGCCTCCCTCCTTGCGGCGCCGGGACGCGGGCGTATGTACACGCCCATACCGTAGGCAAAGGGCCGCGGGCACAGACACAGGCACAGGCGTGGGCATGCGCCGCATGCGCCCCGGCTCGCTGCTTTCGAGCGACTGACTGGGACCCGACCCGACTGCTGCCTTCGATACAAAGCTAGCAGCTCTTGCAGCTCGCCGGCGTCGTTTCCAAGGCTGGACCCAGTGCGTGCCAGCCCAGCTAACGCTCCATCCTCCATCAGCAGCTCCGACTACCTCCCAACACTTGACTTCCCCCCCTCCACCCATTCTGGCAAGCCGCTCTGCTGCTTCACGCCCACCGCCCGCCGCCAGCACTACAATGGCCGGTCCCAAGCAGCGCAAGATTGCCATTGTCGGCAGTAGAGCCGTCGGTGAGTCTCCAGCGCCCATTGCGCCTCGCCGCAACTTTCACATGAATGAAACGGCCCCAGGCTGACCAACATCGCCAGGCAAATCTAGTCTAACCGTGCAGTTTGTCGACGGCCACTTTGTCGAGAGCTACTATCCCACCATCGAGAACACTTTTAGCAAGGTTATCCGCTATAAGAACCAAGAATACGCGACCGAAATCATCGACACCGCCGGCCAGGTACGCTGCGTGCTCGACGTCTCTCCTTCCCCACCCTCGGCACCCCGCAGATCTGCTCTAATGCTCCATGACAAGCTCTTTGGTCCGCTGCTGACTGTGACATTGCACTATAGGATGAATACAGCATCCTTAATTCTAAGCACTTTATCGGCATCCATGGCTACATGATTGTATACTCGGTTGCCAACAAGCAGAGCTTCGAGATGGCCCGAATCATACGAGACAAGATCTTGAACCACTTAGTGAGTCTCTCAAACGAGTTGCCTATATCCAGCACTGCATCCAGTTTATTCCGTGCGCACTGCTCGCTCAGTGGCTGACAACAAGCCTACACTTCAGGCAACCGAGTTTGTACCCCTCGTCATCGTGGGCAACAAATCAGACTTGCGCCCCGAGCAACGGCAAGTCACCCCTGAAGACGGAAAGGCCCTCGCCGAGGAGTTCAAGTGCGCATGGACCGAGGCCAGCGCCCGATACGACGAGAATGTCCAAAAGGCGTTCGAGCTCATGATAGGAGAGGTCGAAAAGAGTCAGAATCCTGGTGAACCTGCTGGCGGAAGCAAATGCGCCGTCATGTAAAAAGTGACTAACATGAGCTTCTACCAGGTGAGGTGCGTTCCAAGCAGCTTCTAGAAGAAGCAAAGACGCGCACGAAGGTCATCAGGAAGATGAAGAGCAGCTGCACAACATTGTGAAAGGTCGGAACGATGACGTTCCCATTACAGTATACGTCGGCGGGTTTAGACGGTTAGACGATCGACCGATTTGGCTATTCTTCCTTGTCTCACTAGAGGCGTAATGGTGTTTAGGGCGGAGGGGTAATTGGTGTTGTGTGTTTCTGTTTGGACCATGTGCTTGAATTGCGCAGGAGCTTTCTTTTGTAGCTTTCTGGAGCCTACTTTGGGGCTCACTTAATAGACGGCTGACGATACCAATGAAGCAGACTTCCTGATCCCGTTGGCGGTCAAGGAGCCGCACCAGCACGTAGGCTGACGAGGTGTATTCCAAAAAGGCAGAAAGTGAGGACTAAACCAGATTCTTGGTCGGGTTTAGGAAGAAGTACTATCTTATCTTCGGGCTTTCGAGGGGTCGAAACAATGGGCTGAACCATTTAGCCAGCCAAAGAGCCCTTCTGGTAAGCCTACTGCAGGGCTCAATTAGGCAGCTCTAAAGCTATGACTGTGAGATCGCAGTAATCGACACTGTCATGTGACCAGCCGATTTATTGCCCGGAATAGAAGGCCGTATGCTTCAAGCTCGAGATGGGATGAGGCTGGTGCGAACAAAGACGGATTGGAACAGTCTGGATTGGAGTACTATAGAAGGGATGTGATTTGTGAGGCTTTTGCATGAAATCACGATCAATTGGCGGGAAGCGGAAACGGTTTGCTCATTGGTTTCACAACTTACTACTTAACACTTATAGCGACTTGCTTCCTAAATGTGGCTCACACGAACCACTCTGCAAAAAGGATGCGGACCAACATGCCAACATAGCTTGCCAATTCCGGTGTACACGTATACAACTATCAGTCATGATTGTTTCTTGTCCTGTTGATACCATGAATGGTTTGTGATAAGACAGTCGAATGACAACTTACTTGGATCTTTGCCAATGTGTGGCAGCTCCTGATAACCCTTATTACACGTATAAAAAATTCGCTATTGATTTCCTTCTGCGTCAAAAGAGAGGAGTAAAGCCACATAGCAGGTAAAACCGATACTATAATATCAGCCATTACATGCTGGAATCACCCGGAGTGATCTAAAGAAATAGATAGATATGTCGTTGGCACGTTGCCCGACGTGAACCTGTTTGGGACACGAGTCAGTGTAAAAGCAGTTATTTATCCCCGCTACGTGGGTCGAGATATATGGTAGCTTTGAAGATTTCAGTTCCATCACATTTTTTGAGAGACGGCTCACCATTTCTACGGTAAATTATGAAATCTAAAGTCGTGAGCAGACATTTCTGATTGCCCGAAAGTTCAATTTTTGAAGACTCGGCGTGGCGCATATGCATAGCCACACGCCACATATACCCCGCCAGTCGCGCGCGCTTGGCAAAAACACCCCACTGACTGTTCCAAACATTGGAACTTTGACTCTTACCACTGCACACTCGTATTGATTCGTAGCTGCTCGAAGACCGGCCGCTCGGTCGCTACATTAATTCGTCATGCTAGACGTTAACGATTTCATCACAGAAAGGGGCGGAAACCCTGGTATGTGATACTCAAACTCGAACTTACATGCTTCATTTTCTCACGGGTGGTTCAGAGAAGATACGAGAGTCGCAGCGGAAAAGGCACGCCCCCGTGGAAATCGTCGATGAAATTATCGCAGACTTTGAGGACCATCGTCAGAGTATGTTCCCTTCTTACATGTTTCGAAAGTGTTGCACGCGACTCTTCGGGCGTGCCAGAGCGTTTGGCTGACAAGTCGTAACAGCACAATACGCCAGCACTCAGATAGGAAGCAAAGCGAACGCCTTGCAGAAGGAGGTTGGCATAAAGAAAAAGGCAAAGCAAGATGCCACAGAGTTACTGGCTGAAATTGCTGCCATCAAGGAGGAAAAACGCAAGAAAGACGATGAAGCCGCAGCCAAGTTGGTCAAGCTCACTGCCAAAGTAAAGAGCGTGGGTAACTACGTCCACCCGGACGTCCCGGTATCAGACAACGAGGACAACAACAAAATCCTTAGAACGTTCGTTCCCGAGGGTGAAGGGGCTGCAAAAGCGGAGTTCAACAAAGATGGCATTCCGCACCATGGCGTACTAACTCGACTTGGAGGCTATGACCCTGAGCGTGGCGTGAAGATTGTGGGACACCGAGGGTATTTCCTGACGAACTATGGGTATTTCTTGAACATGGCCTTGATTGTACGTGTTGTTCACGATTTAGCAAGCGAACAGAAACCATACTGACTACATGCAAAGCAATATGGCCAGGAATTCCTTTGGGAACGTGGCTATACACCTTGCCAAGCCCCGTACTTCATGCTCCGCGATCAGATGGCAAAGACAGCTCAGCTTTCCGACTTCGACGAAGAGCTCTACAAAGTGACAGAGAACAAAGATAAGCCGGATACAGACAAGTACCTCATCGCTACCTCTGAACAGCCGATTTCCGCTATGCATGCCGATGAATGGCTTGGTGCCGCAGACTTACCCATTAAATACGCTGGTTTCTCCACAAATTTCCGCAAGGAGGCTGGAAAACATGGCAAGGATGCGTGGGGTATATTCCGCATTCACCAATTTGAGAAGGTGGAGCAGTTCCTCCTCACACATCCTGAGAAGAGCTGGGAGGCGTTTGAAGATATGCTAAAAACATCCGAGGACTTCTACCAAAGCCTAGGGCTTCCGTACCAGATTGTCGGCATCGTCAGCGGAGCTTTGAGTGAGTATAGGAGATCATGTGCTGTTGTAGATGACTAACGTAAGATAGACAACGCTGCATCTATAAAGCGAGATCTGGAGGCCTGGTTCCCTGTGACTGGTGGGGGTGAATATAAGGAGCTTGTTTCCGTGTCAAATTGCACAGATTACCAGACGCGCGAGCTCGAAATCCGATTTGGTCAGTTACATATATCTCTTGTATAGCCCAAAGCTAACTATCCCTTTCAATAGGTGTCAAGAAACAGACCTCTATACGCAAAGAATACGTCCATGCCCTGAATGGTACGCTCTGTGCCACTGAACGTACGCTCTGCTGTCTACTCGAGAATTTCCAGACACCCGAAGGCTTCAAAGTACCGAAGGTGCTGCAGAAGTATATCCCAGGTCAACCAGAATTCATACCCTTTGTTAAGGAATGGCATCCGACGAAGGACGAGAAAGGTATTCCTGCAAGGCCAAAGGAGGCGAAATAGAGATAAGATGAAAATTCACGCGTTAGGCTTTCCAGCATTTATGGTATTACAACAAAGATGGATAGCGAAAGATACCAGGACCTGAAGGAATAAACGAAACTCAGGAATACTGTCTTCCTAAGTTTGTCTTTAAATTTCCATTGCGTGAAGTAAAACCTCTACCATTCACGAGACCATGCACTTGTGCTGTATCTCTGATTTTCAACTGCCCTTTAGCGTAAATGATTTGCTAAGTATAACACCTGCAGCAGGGTCTACACTTTATGTCCATCTTCCCAGACAAGGATATCGAGGTAATTTGAGCCAGACGATATTTTGTGACAAGTCAAAGCAGTAAGAATGTTTTCAAGGGCCTTATTAGTCAAAGGCCAGGGCTCGCATCCGACGTTCTGACTGCTATTAAAAGCCTCATGTTGTCTGCACACTAGCTATGCTGTAGGAGATGTCACGCTATTTCCCACTACCTCAGTGCCCAGGCGTTGCCAAAGGTTAACGTCATGAACCAGGCTCACCATAGCATGGGTTTCATGGACTAGCTTGAGCTGAACGTATTCGTGATAAATGTGTGCTGCGGATGTGGTGAACGAGCGCTCATACACATTACGCTCTCTGGAGCCGCGACACAAGTACTTCTCCCTGCTGAGATCCGAATCCTACCGGGGCTCTCAAGATAAACAATTCTTTAAAAAGGCAGCCACAATGGCTGTGGATGACCCGCTCATTAGACCACTTATCGCTGTGGGCGATTTTTAAAGCGAGCAATACAATTGGATCATACTCAATCCACTACGATGCAAAAATTGTTCATTGCAGGCCCATCTCTGACTTTTTTCTTTCCAGTCTTGGTTTTAGTTGCGTTTCCATTGAAATGAAACAAATAATAGCACAGTTTCGGCGTCTTCTTTTGCTGCGTCAGGGTAAACCCTAGATTCATCATGATATTCTGAAGCAGTGCGT
>Ga0247757_10000967_pt1 | contig 21181 bp, 20 predicted proteins | sample UWRJL126311R4_FD_180929 | JGI IMG/M metagenome (GOLD analysis project Ga0247757, IMG submission 180929) | Plant litter microbial communities from Arlington Agricultural Research Station in Wisconsin, United States - UWRJ-L126-311R-4 | ecosystem: Environmental > Terrestrial > Plant litter >...
ACACGGCTCAGACATAAGCCATCGAGCCCAACGTTCCCGCTTCCCCCTAATCGAGATCGATCAGCTGCCGAGCATGTTAACAAGCCACCATGTGAACGAATGGTCAACCTTGGGATGCGAAAAGGGAGGATTGCGGAGCCGATGAAGGCAAGATGACTGGGAGGGGACATCGCAGCATCACAGATAACTAAGTTGAAAAGAGAAGGTTTCCAGCTAGTAGATTACTACCTATTTTCCAAGAGTAACGCAACTTTTGGGTCCGGAAGCACTTCTATATACTGAGCCGTGGATTTGGATGGAAAAAAGCTATGGCTCGTGCCAAGGCTCGATGACAACGCCGCCTATGCTGACCAATGCAGAATCTTGAATTAAATCTTATGCGACGAGAATGGGATATCTACGAAGAAAAGGGAAAATGATAGTCCTCTAGGACGTGAGAAAGAATGGAGGGGCCTGCTCCGCAATATTGGCCCATATAAATGGTTTGGTTCCGACGTTTCCTCTACAACATAGCCGCCATGACCGCCAGAGCAGCCACGCTGAAGATGGTACTTCCAGCCATATTCATGTTGGAGGCAGCACCAGTGAACTGGGCAGCGCTGGTGTTGGCAGGGGGCGGAGGTAAGGGAGGAGTTGCCGTCGCAGTGGGTGGAGGGGCAGCAGGTTCGGATGGCGGAGGAGTGGCAGGCTCAGATGGTGGGGGTGCTGGCGGCGCAGGCTCAGACGTCGGCGGGTTGACGTAGACAGTGGTTGTCCTCGTCGGTTTGCAGGTACATGCCTTGCTCGTGGAGTTCTTAATCTCACCAAACTGACCACCGGGTTGGCCCGTCGGACCGGGTACGGGAAGATACTGGCCTGCAGAGTAAGAGGCCTGAGGGACCTCGGTGGTAGCACCAGTGGAAGATGTAGCGTTCGAAGGCTTAGGGGCAGAGGAGCTGCTAGCACCGTAGCCTTCGTTAGAGATGGTTGGCTTAGGAGCTGCACTATCTGTTGGAACGCCGCTCGAATTAGGGACCTCATCCGGTGTAGCGGTTTCGCTAGTCTTAGGAGCAGCAGTAGACTTGGGGGTGTCACTGCTCTTGGGAGCTTGACTAGATTCAGGAGCGGCCGAGGACGACTCGGAAGGCTTAGGCTTAGGCTGGGACTCTTCTCCAGTGCCAGGCAGAGTACCCTGCTGGATCATGAGAACAGCTTGAGTAACCTCCATGGCAGAAAGCTGCTGGCCAATGCCCGTCTCACCGTCGAATTCACCAACATACCATCTGGAGCCGCAGGCATTGTCCTCGCCAGTGCAAGTGCCTGCAGCGGCCTCGGCAGACTTGGAAAGATACTCGTTGATCTTAGACTTGGTTGAGGGAGCAAGTAGAGCCGTCTTCGCCATCCAGCGTCCGAGGTAGGCCTTGAACGACTGCTGGTCTAGGTTGCAGTTCTTGCCGCCAACGGTGTTCTCACAAACCTCAAACATAACACCATCAACCTTCTTAGGGTTGTTGAAGAAGATAGCAGCTTGCTTGAGGAAGCCCTCGGTGCGCTCTGTCCATTTAGAGTCCTTGGTGTAGTCAGCCATGAAAGCGGAGCCGTGGATCATCATGGCATTGTTGTAGGTCCACTGAGTCTTGTCGCCAACCTGCTTGCAGTCGGTCTTGTCGTCGGTGCCGTCAAAGACCTCAAAGTTATCGCCAATCAAGCCCACCTTCTTCTCCCAGTCGTAGATCTTCTCAGCCCAGTCGGCGTAGGTCTTGTTGCCAGTGAAGCGGGCAAGACGGGCACCAAGAGCAAAGGTGGCTCCGTTGCTGATGGAGTTCTTGTAGTTGTAGCCGTAGGCGTTCTCGGGGTAAATCTGCCACTTGAGGCCGCCGCCGCAAGAGGTGGTGTCCCAGCGGGAGACGATGTTGTTGAAGCAGTTCTTGCTAACCTCGAGATAGGTTGCTGGTGCATCCTCAGGCTCCGGGAATCCATACTCTGCTGCAGACATGGTTGCGAGACACCAAAAAGCCTGGTCGTCATTGCCCTAGGCGCTGATTAGTATGGGGTGAGGAAGAGGAAGCTGCACACAGAACATACCGTTTGGTCCCGCTTGTAGTCGAGGATGAAGTCTTTGGCGGGGCCATAGTTGGCAGTTAGACCTTGCTGGATGGTCTTGACATAGGACTTGTCGCCGGTAATGATAGAATATTCGACCATGCCACCCCACATGGCACCCGACTCCCACCAGTAGTGAGGCTTGGGGATGTAACCAACCTCTTCCTTGGGTAGATCGGTGGCGTTGGCCTTGTAGTATGACATCAAGCCATAGGCGTACTGTGACACGGCAGCCTTGAGAGAAGCAGCATCGTCGACCTTGAGCTCGACAGCGCGCACAGCAGCGGCCAGAGGAAGGAGCGCAGCTCCAGTAGAAAACTTCATCTTAAGAACGGACTGGGTAAGTAAGAAAGAAGTAAACGCAGAGAAGCAAAGGGTTTAAAAAAAAGAATGTGGTGCTTCTACGAAGCAAACGAAGGAAGGGTAGACAGTGAAGAGGAAGAGGACATGGCAGGCCAACAATAAAAGGGCAGCGACGGTGTTTGCCCCGTACGCATGGCTCGAGCATTTCACTGGGGCCCGGGGCCTTGACTGGTCCTTCGCTGGCCTTGACTGGCTTCACTGACGGCCGCGAGAGGCTCGAATTGGGCGCGGGGGGCTCATGCGCGGCGCCAGCCCCTGTCATGCCCTGCCCGAACGGGCAAGCGCAGTTTCGAAACACACAAAACGAACAGCGCCCGGCCAATCCTGTCGAATGTGCGCGCGGTGCCTGAGTGTTTCATGCAACAGCCCAGCTCGCCAACTCGCCAGCCCTCGGCCCCTTCGCCAATGTCCGTTCCCGAAGTCCTTCACTTTGACCAGAAACCTCCGCGCCCCACCCTGGCAGAGCGGGAACCCACTCTAGACGCCAGCCCTCCACAAATCATTGGCGCCTATCCTTAGCACTGGCCTATTACACGTCTACCTCGTCGGCTGCGCGACTCGCAAGCGCTGCCTATCATCCTCTTGTGTTGCTCAACTACGTATTCATGTTTATGTTTATTTGTTTCGTTCGTCATGTTCCAGGCACCGCACGACAAGGGCATCACCGAGCGGAGGCGGCCTGACATGGATCGGACGTCGACCTCCCATCTTCAGCAGCCTAGGCCTTACGCGAGATTGCAGCCCCACGAGCACAGCCACGGCAAAGCGAGAATATGGGGAAGGTGATCTCCCCCTAGTGTGCTGCTTTGAAGACGGACGGCTTCACGCGAAAAGATGGATTAGCGACGAACTGTTTCACCATAACATCTCTGAACGCAATCTTCACGTTGTCGTCATCGTCGTGGCGGGGCACAAGGACAGAGTGGACGGCGTGAAGTCACTGTGGCCGCAATGCGCTGTGAGACAGCGCCGGACATGTGCTCGAGCGCCATGCTTTCATCCCTGAGCTCTTCGCAGCCTTGTACAACACCATATCAACGTCTACACGTGCACTGCCGCATTCGTGCGACATGTGGACTTGTGCGTGTACCAAAGATGCCAATATAGTTTATTTGTCTTGCCTTGCCTTAAATAATGTCACAGCTCATTACGCATCCTCACGTGTCTATTGTGAGAGTCTATCCGTAAACACCAAGCGTGCCGCTAATTCTCGAGAAACAACCATCACTCAGCACGTGCATGTAACCTTAGCTCGAGGACCCAGCCAGTCTCTTCTCCTTCTTGAGCCTCTCGCCCTCCTTAAGATCGGCAAGCTCATCCTTTGATGCATTGTAAGCTGCCGACACTTGGTTGAACGGGTTGTCTGGATGCTTCTCGAACTCTTTACGGATCTGGTCAACCTTCTGCTGCCGCCTCAAGCCCTTCTCATCCTTCATCTCCTCCAGCCTTCGCTCTTCGTAGGCTGCATAGGCGGCCTTGAAGCGCCGTTCGGGATGTCGGTCAACCTTATCGTTGTCCTTGGTGGTAAGGCTCAGGGCATCAAGTGCATTGTCAATACCGGTTGCGTTGAGCGAGCTGAGGGCTGAATCGATGCCGCGCCCCGTCTTCTTCTCGGCCTTCTTCGCGCCGGCCCCCTTGGGCTTGGAAGGCAGCGAGGCCTCCTCTTCCTTCATTAAAGCCTCCTTCTCTGCCTTCTTCCGGGCGGCCTCTTCCCGCTTGGCTGCAGCGGCATCCCTATGTATGCACCGTTAGCCCATGCTGACTCAAAGGTACTCAACCAACCTACGCTTTAGAGTTTGACTTGGAACCCTGCTCCCACTTCTTTGCCTCTTCTGCTTGTGCCACTGCCTCTTTTTGCGCCTGTTTGCCAGCGGCAGCTTCTGCCTTGCGTGCCTGGCCCTGGGCTTTCTTCGAGTTCTCTCCGCCCTTCTTCGGTGCCATGATATGTCCGTGTACTCAAGAGTTTCTGCTCGGAAGCTCGCGGAGAATATGTAGTGTCGTGTTGACTTGAAAATAGTCAGATGAGTGCCCAAGGGAAATCTTCAACGACTTGAAGGCGAGTGGGGTTGATCTACAGTAGGCACCAATTTGACAGCGGGGCACAGTGACGCCAACCGCAGAGCATTGCTTACATAACCCCGACACCGCTGCTTGTGACCATTGTCCTCGATCCACGTAGGACTCCGCACCCCTGTTGCCGTTCGGGGGAAACAAAAATTCAGCAATCGAAAAATGTTTGTATTCACAGAGCGGATATTATGAAATTTCTCTAGTCTGTCTTGTGAACTGTACACTTAAAAAGTCAAGACTTTTCGCTATTACCCTCAATCCCGGACGGTCCTACAATTGTTCCAGTACATACGACTCGGCTATGCATCTTTCCCAAGTACGCGAGCCGAAGACGATGCACACGGCCACTAATATCCAGCGTACCCGGTTACGAACCCTGCGGGCAACGTACTCTGGGCCCAGAACATGACGCTGCTCTAAATTGCCGTTACACTCTACATGCATCGAGGACACGAAGTTGCACCGGAACGTGAACGGCGACCGTACGCTCTAGCATCAATTGGACTTGTCCAGACTAGCCTCCCCGGCTAAAGTGTACATCGCTGGCCTTCCTAAGGCGGGGGGAGGATCGCTGCTGTGTAGATGTATGGTGGCGATGGAGGGGTGTGGGGTATTTAGATTCAGTTGGAGCTCCACTTTCTTTTTGGTCTTGTTGTGCATTTGTTGTTGCCTCTTTTGGGTACCTCAATTGGCTCAAGTTGAGAGCATTCGTCTGATCGAGGACTGCATTAAAGAGTTTCAATTCTGCCCTACAACCTCAACTGCAGTCCCATTCACTACGATGGCGTCCCTACCGTCTCTCTTGCTCGCTACACTGGTGGCGACAGCCTCAGCATCTGTACAAGACCCGAAGATCTCTCCACGACCGCCAATGGGTTTCAACAACTGGGCACGCTTCCAATGCAATCTCAACGAGACTCTATTCACGAAAACCGCAGACGCCATGGTCAAAACCGGCCTCCTTGCTGCTGGCTACAACAACATGAACCTCGACGACTGCTGGCACGTGCAAACCGGGCGCAATGCCAAAAACGAGCTCACATGGAACACGACCCTCTTTCCGCATGGCATGCCCTGGCTAGGCGACTACCTTCACTCGCGGGGCTTCAACTTCGGCATCTACACCAACGCCGGAAACCAGACATGTGGGCTGTACCCGGGCTCACAAGACCACGAGGAGATTGATGCAAAGACATTCGAGCGCTGGGGCGTCGACTACGTCAAGGTCGACGGGTGCCACATGGATCTTCAACATGGCCGGTCCTACTACGAGGAATTCGAGTACCGGTACAAGCTATGGCACACCGTGCTCACCACCAAACTGAAGAAACCGCTCATCTTCTCCCAGTCTGCGCCCGCGTATTTCAGTCCCAACTTCCACCTGGACCAGAACAACACAGACTGGTACCGCACTATGGAGTACATCCGCAGCACAGGCGAGCTAGCGCGACATTCCGACGACATTAAAGTATACGGCAACAACCCGACCAACACGTTTGAGCCCGGCGGCCACTGGGAATCCATGATGAACAACTACATAATGGAAGTCCGGCTCGCGCGCTACCAGTCGTGCGGCTTCTTTAACGACCCAGACTTCCTCATCGTTGACTGGCCGGATCTCAGCCTCGACGAGAAGAAAACCCACTTCGCCCTCTGGAGCTCCTTCTCCGCGCCGTTGATCCTGTCTGCCTGGATCCCGGATCTCACCCCCGCAGAGATACAATACCTCACGAACAAGGACATCATAGATGTGGACCAAGACGCCCTCTGCGAACAAGCCACTCTCGTATCGCAGAACGAGAACGATGCGATAGACGTGCTGACCAAGAACCTCGCCAACGGAGACAGATTGGTTACCATCCTGAACCACTCCAACAAGACACTGACCGCGAGCGTGGATATCGAGAGGCTGGGCATCGATCCCGATGCCGCGTACACGGCCAAGGATCTCTGGACGGGCAAATCGTCCCCCGTAACGTCCCGTCTGCGCGTCTCGCTGAAAAAGCGTCAGACCGCCATCTACCGCCTCTCCCCCGGCACAACTGCGTCCGGGAAACTGAAAGTCACACCCACAGGCCAAATCTTCAACACCTTCTCCCTGAACTGCCTCTCCTCCTCTCGTTCTTCCGTCTCCCATTCTCCCTGCACGGGCGACGATGCGCAGATCTGGCAAATCTCCCCGCAAGGCCTCATCACGCCCCTCTACGCCAAAACTACCTGCTTAGCTGTGAAGGGGGATAGCGAAATCGGTCTCGCCAAGTGCGATGCCAAGGACAAGAAGCAGCTGTGGAAGTACGGCATTGACGGGAATCTTGTCAACAAAGCGAAGGGAGTATGTTTGACCGAGGGGCAGAGGGGCAGGGCGGTGGCGAGGAAGTGTGGCAGGGCGAGGGATGACCAGGTTGTTGCGCTGCCGGGGGGTGTGGAGTTGGAGTGAGCAGTTTGGACAGAGTGCAAGAAGACGATGCGAGAGGAGGATATGCCTGGCGTTGACGATGAAGAAGGGATGCATAGTCTATCACGTAAAAACCGAAATATAAATCATCATACACTGACTTATTCCCATGCGTCTTCGAGGGAAGTGACGGCTGTACAGTACCCGCTTTTTTTTTTTTTTACAAAAAAAAAAAGAGCTTGAAGTCCATTCGACTTTCACCTATCCTAAAATCGTTTCATTCCATTACTCAAATCATTACGATAGGTAAGCAAACCGCTCCTCTTCCCCATGCCGTGTGTGATGTACATGCGCGCATGGCTTTATAGTAATTCAGAATCCCCTCCCGTAGGGAAAAAAGAAAAAAAGATAAAAAAGGGGAGGAGGGGCGCCCGACGCCTAACCATCTAACACCCTAGCGCACCCTAGCGTTTGCATCAAACAATGATGCGTGAAAATAGTAAAAGTTCCTAGGTGTGACCTCGGCCTGAGAAAATCGAAAAAAAAGGGGTATTGTACAAGAAAGATACCACCAAAAAAATCAGGGAAAAAACGGGAGTCCTGAAGAAACGTAGAAATGGAGACATTTTTCACTCCTTTTCCAACGAGGGAAAAGGAATTGCTTTTTCATTGTGCTCCATTCATTGTCGGTGCTCGAAAATTTTCCTAGTCGATTATAGGGCAAGGAGGGGATGTGCTTTTGAGATGTCAAGTCGTTCTACGCTGCCGAAGCCGCCATCACCGTCCTGGAGAGATTGGACTTCCCAGGCAGCGCGTCCTTCCTCAACTGCCTGACCAGGCCCTCCAACTTGCGGCGCTCCTCTTGTTCGGACTGGAATCACACCCATACGTTAGCCTCGCAAGTCCTCTCGCTACCAAAAAGAAGAGGTAAAAACTCACCCTCAAAGCCCGCAGTGCCTCAGCTGTGCGATCCCGCATCATCTTTCGAAAGTCTTCTCTCAGCATCCTGATGCTCGTCGCCTCTATGCCCGACGACGCTGCCATGGGCGCCGCCGCACCACTCGCACCCGCCGCCACGCTCGGGCTGCGGATGCCCAGCCACCTTACGCGCTCATCCGAGAGTTCCAACTCGAGAGTCTCTTTATCGTCACGCAGCTTGTCGATGGCCGCCTCCAGAGCATCGCGGTCCTTTTCGTTCTGAATGGCGTCGCGGGTGAGGGCCTCGTAGTCCTGGGCCATGCCAGCGAGTTCTGCCTTGAGGCTGCGTTCGCTGTCGCGCGCCTCGAGCTCCGACTGCGAGGCCGCCTCGGAGATTTTCTGTAGGGCGGCGATTTCAGCGACGAGCGCGGCGTTGCGCGTGCTGAGCTCCTCGAGCTCCTTTTTCGAGTACGCGCCTGATTCAGCAGCCCGTTCGGCGCGCGTGCCGTAGGCACCGTCGAGCTCGGCTTTGGCAAAGGTGAGTTCGGTGGTGAGGCGGACGACTTCGCTTTCGAGGTCGCGAAGCTCTTCCTCTTTTGTAGAGAGAGCTGTGGCGGTTTGCTTAGTGCGTGCTTCTGCGGCCTCCTTTTCGGTGGTAGCGGCCAGTAAAGCGGCGGATGCTTCGTCGATTTTGGATGCGGATTGCGCGAGTTCGGCTTGGATGGTGGCGGCTTCCACGCGAGCTTCGTCTTGGGCATCTCGGAGCTGCGCTTCGAGAGTGAAGATACGGTCTTGGGCATCTCGGATCTGTGCCTCGAACGCCAGGCCCCGCTCTTCCGAATCCCGTATCTGTGCCTCAAGTGCCAGGCTCTGTTCTTCTGAATCTCGTATTTGTGCTTCGTAGGCCATGCTTCGTTCTCCCGCTTCGCGTAATTGGGCTTCGTAGGCTGCGCGCTTCTCTTCGATCTCACGAACTGTGTTCTCGAGTGCAGCGTTACGTTCTTGCATATCGCGGAGGGACTCGTTGTCGACTTGGACTTTTCCAGCATCGAACTGCTGCAATTGCCCCATAGCTCGATCGAGCTCGGCCTCCATTGTCTTCTTCTCCGAGCGAGCACTAAGTACTTGCTCGTTGAGTCTATTGACCTGTTCTTCTCTCTGAGCGTCAGACTTGCTATTGAGCTCGCGCTGCTGCTTGATTTGCCGGATCAGGATCGACTGCTTGTCCTTGAGAGACGTAGCATGTCTGAAAAGGGTTTGTACTTTGGACGAAAAGGCGATGAGGGAGAATTGTTCGTTGGCGACGAAGTCCTCGTCTGGAGACAGCTCCTCGTTATTGTCAGGATCTTCTGCCAGTAAGCGTCGTCGCTCGCGTTTTCGTTCTCGAGCCTCCTCTTCCCCTTTTTGCATGGTCTCCCAGAGCCCCCGGAGCATAGTCTCGTATTTTTCCACTTCGTCATTGTGGGATGTTTCGGTGCGAAGCTCATCCAACTGGTCATTGAGGGCATATTGCAACCTTTCGATGCTATAGAACGAATCTTCCATATAATCCAGCTGTGCTTGGAAGCCACTACCGGTCACAGAGGGTGGAGGAGGGACATTGTCATCTGACCGGCTGAGCATGGCATACAACTGGTTATTGATCCCTTCTAACCGCTCTTCGGCTGCGGTCATAGACCCTACCGTGGTCATCTTTGCAGATTGTTCAGCACTGATGTCACGAAGCCCTTGATCCAGCAAGTCTAACTGTCGCTCTAGTGCAGCAGCATCTGGTGTGCTCCCCGATTGTTGTGGGGGGAGTGGAAATTCATCGTGCTGATCTGGGTTAGCCTGGACAATGAGCTGTCTTAAACGCTCATTCAGCTCCTTAAGACGCTTGCCCATCATGTTCAACGTCTCGCTGTCTTGACTCATAGAGGGCGGCTGGTGATGTGTGCCATTCTGCAGCGCCTTCATCAGGCCGTCGAGATTTTCTGGTGATCGATAAAAGCTTCGCTCATCGAATCCGTCTTCTCCAACAGACGTTCTTCGGTCATTCTCATAGGTGTAGATGCTCGCAGGGCTATCCGGTCTGCGGTCCCCCCCATTCGCGACGTCAGCATTCTGCTTCCGCTTGCGAGGGCCATTGTGTGTGAGCTGCAGCACTGCGGCCGTATGCATCAGCAACTGCATGTCGATGAGCCGCATCCGCGACTCAATCTCCAGCAGCTCCTGCGTCAGCTCCTCCACTTTCTTATTACTTGCGTCCAATTCCTCCTCAGCCTTAACGAGCGTGCCTTTAGTATTACTCCCCCTACTGCTCAGACCCCGCGTGTGTCCCTTTTCGCTCTTCGAGTTCAACCGGTGCAGCGAACGCGCGGCATCGCGGATCTTTGTCTCGGACTCGAGCCTCTTCCGGGTGGTGCCCAGCCTGCCGTCCAGTCCCTTCTGCTCCTGCTTCAACGCCTCGACCTCTTCCACAGACAGTATATCGAAGTTCTGGCTGTCGATCATGGCCGTCTCGACGAGGAGGTGTACTGCGACGGGGTCCCTGTAGAGAGCCTCCGAGTTGCGGGTCTTGAGGGCGCGCGGAGTGTAGGGCGCGTCGCTAGGGTTGCGCGGGTCGGCAAAGACATCGCCCGAGGGGATGAAGGCACTACCGCCAAAGCGCGGGCTGATGTTGTAGGCCATGGGAAAGAAGCTGGGCGAGGTGGCAGGGATGCCAGAGGCGTAGTTTGAGGTGGGCGAGGGGAAGTCGTAGAGCGGGCGAGGGCTCAGGCCGCGGGGACTCATGGCGCCGCCGTAGGGGTAGTGGGTGCGCAGCCCATCGTTTGCCATGTCGAGTGTTCCCGAGACCCGGGGGTGGGAGCCGGGAGCAGGCTTGTAGTGAGGCGCAGTGAAAGGGTATGCGGGAAGGATGCGGAGGAGGAAGATGCAGGCGGTCTTGCGGGCAACAGCCAACTTTTTTTTCACGGGATGTGGAGGGGCATGGTCGAGTGGGATTGGCGGCGGACTGGACTGGACAGGAGAGCGGAGAGGCGAGTGAATAAAGGACGGTGAGTGTGGAGATTCACTCTGGCATGCGCGGGCGTCTGTGTCAGGGGTACCGCGGGACAATCACCCACTCGGCTGGCACCCCAAAATTGGGCCTTGGCTTCGCTTCAGCCGCATTCCCAGGCAGCCCTCCCCGCACGTACTCGCTTTTCTTTCTCTGTTTTCATTCCAACGCAAGCTACCCGTCTGGTCGTGGTATCGGGCTTACATGAGGCTTACATGGGGCAGGCTCTCAGCCGTAGCGTGCTAATCAATGGGGAAGCACGCCGATCCCACCCGTCCAAAGCCACCAGAGCGGAATTGTGACAGTCAATGAACCTGCCCAAATTTGCCTTTGCCTGCTCCACGCCAACCCCAACGCTGCACGCCCTCCGCTATGTCGTTTCCCGAGCGCCGTCCCACGTACTCGAGGGAGCAGATCCATAGCTACTTTGACCGTCTCAGGCTGCCCGAGGACCAGCGCCAGTATAGCGTTGCAGGGCGTGACCCTGGAGACGTGCTGGCGTACCTGGCTTTGCTGCAGAAGCATCATCTCGCGGAGATACCTTTTGAAAACCTGTCCCTGCATTACTCGCCCCACCGTCAGATATCCATCCACCCCGAAGAAGTCTATAAGAAGATCATTGCAGACGACAACGGACGCGGGGGGTACTGCATGGAGAACAATTGCCTCTTTGGAACGTTGCTGCTCTCTCTTAGTTTTGACCTCTACCCAGCAGGTGCCCGTGTAGCCAATGAAGGCCGTCTCCACGGATGGTAAGCTGGACCATCCCTCTGCACACTGGCGTATACTGGCGTCTGACGATTGATGTCACTAGGGGTCACATGGTAAACATTGTCAAGATCGGTACTACAAAGTATCATGTTGACGTTGGCTTCGGTGGCAACGGGCCCATTGTGCCTATGCCTCTGGTCCGCAATGGGACAGCGCAGCCGCACATCGGCCCGGCATCCGCCCGGCTCCAGTGGAAGAACATACCAGCTAACACAGATCCTGACCAGAGATTGTGGACGTATGAACACAGAATTAGTGCAGACAAAGACTATGAACTGACCTACTGTTTCACCGAGCTTGAATTCCTACCTGCTGACTACCATGTTCTTAATTACTTCACCAGCACCAATCAAAACGTCTTCTTCACGCAAATCATCGTAGGTGAGAAAAAGTTGCTGGAAAATGGAGAGCTAGTTGGAAGTCTCATTCTGGGAAATAACGACATGAAGTGGAGGATACAGGGAGAAAAGACCAGGGAGATCAAGTTTGAAACTGAGTATGACAGGGTGCGGGCCATTGAAGAGCATTTTGGAATCAAACTCAGTCAAGCGGAAAGGGACGGAATTCAAGGACTGCCTTCGCAGCTCAAGCAGAGTGGAGCATGATGTTTTAAGAGAATATCTCACTGGATCTGTGGGACGTTGAATAGAATTTATTCGGGTGGAAGCTGGGAAATGTACATTGACTATCAGACAGTCTAAATTCATGTTTTCGTCGTCTAGACGAATCGTTGCTCCAGCTGGCTGCTGTCAGTCTTATCCGCAGAACGTGCCTTGACACACATACCCTCCAAGGATTGTTCAGCTCGAAGCCTGCCGGCGCCTCGGACTTGTCCGTTTGTCCTCGTGCAAATCCGGTCAGTCTGCGGTCGCGCTCCATCACTGGGATTCGGTCAGTCGGTGGCATGAGGTCATCGTATGAGGGTCATACTTTGCTGTGCCTTCGTTAGCAATTGCCCCGACATGGCCTAAGCGGCTGTAACCTACCCTATCCCATGCATCCAAGCCGCGTCTAGCTGGCTTTCCACCGTTCTGCATCTCCTTGAGCTTGCCGACGGACACGGCGCTGAAGGCGAACATCTGCAGAGTGTTAACCGGGGTCGTGGCGCGGCCAATTGGGCTTATAACGCACGCCGAGCATGATCCCGTACGGGAGAAGGGCTTCGAAAGGCACACCCATGGTTGCGACGGTCGCTGAAGGTCGTGTTGCGATATGGGGGTGGGGGTTTGTGAAGGGAGAGCTTAGGTGAGGTCGGCTCCGGGACCTGCGAGCGACGGTTGGGGCTGGTGTGGAAGTGGCGCCAAGAGCTGCACACACTTCAGGAGCCAGCCCTTCAGACAGTGGAATCATTCCACCCACGTCCTCTCCAGGCCCAAAACCGCCATTTGGAGTGTCGCTCCGACCTCTACTTTCGCCTGGGTCGCGAAAACCCGCACTCGGACCCGTGCCCGGCTCACGATTGTCGCGCGTGGCCACGTCTACCTTTGCCCGCCACCGTAAACGACCACCAAGGCATTGGCAGCGCTTCTCCATCACCGGACGGCGCGCCAAACCCCTCAAAGGGCATATTACAAGCTACAAACACGATCGTGACCCACTGCGCATTTCGCTGGCCGCAATAACGCGCTACGACACCCTCACGACGCGCCGCGCGACCGCACTTCATGCCAACACCGTCGAGGTGTTCGCCGCTCGCGCTACCAGTGCACCACAAGGCATAAAATCAAGAATTTGTGAACCTGGCGTTTTTCGTCTCCAAACTGGCGACGGTGGTGTCCATTGCGATGGCGGAGCCTGGCAGGCTCATGGGGCAAAGCGCCAGCCAAATCGACCTGGAGGACATCGATGCAGACGGGGAGTATGAGGAGGATGACATGGAATACGACCAACCTCCGGTACCACAGCCGCAGCTCGAGGCGCATACCAATACCACAGACCTCGAGGGCTCTGACATCGACGCAGAGGGCGAGGAGGTGGATGACGACGATGACAGCGAGCCAGTAGGAGCGGTGAAGATTGCTGTCCCAGAAGATGGATTCTCTGAGGAAGAGGATCACGACGGAGACGCTGCAGTCGACTCATCCTCTGATGCCAAGACCAGTGAGAGCGAGGGTGAATCCGGCAGCTCAGAGTCTGAGGCAGAAAACCCGTGGCAGGCAGAAAGCGAGGACGGCGAGGGTCCTGATGCGGAGAAGTCAGACCCTAATGTCTGCGTGTAAGTTTGTTGCGTCGTATATCTGGAAGCCATCCAAGTTTTGACAACGTCTAGATACTGCAATGAGGACGAGGACAATGATCCAAGTGACGAGTTTGAGGAAGTGCTGTCGTGCGAGGAGTGTGGGGATATGGGTGGGTAGAATTCTTTTTTGAATTGTTTAACCTTTTTTTATGTTTCGGGAAAGCTGACAAGATTTGTTCCTGCAGCACATCGGCAATGCGCCCGAGGCGCTAACACTCTTAGCCCCGATGATAGTAAGTTGGCCCGTATTCGCCCAGGCTTGTCTGAACGTCGTGATTAATCGGGTGATTTGTAGATGCAAAAAAGTGGAAATGCACTGCTTGTATTCAGAACGGACTGCACCACAAGAAGGAATCATCCGAGTCCCTCACTCGGCGGCGGCTCTCTTCGGTCCCTAGGTTGGCAAGAGATCTTCTGCCCTCGCATAGGGGGCAGGATCCTGGTGGGCATTCCATCTTCAATGATCTTATTCTTCCTGGTGATCCAGTCGACGGCTCGCGTTCGCTCCGGAAAAGGAAAGCCTCACATGAAGAGGAGGCGCCACCGTCTAGGCAAACGAGGAAAAAGCGGCGGTCATCAGAGATATCGAGGTCAGAGGCTGTCACGTCCACGGCTGCCTCCTCGCCTCGTGCACGGGGCAGAAGCGTAGCGGCCGATGGAAATGAGACAGACACTGCACAGCAAACCGCCTCTGACCACGAATCGAGCCGCTTGCGCTCCGCACGCGCCAGGCGGACCAAGCCCAAGCGCAACGACAAACGTCCGCTTGCGTGGATCGACGAACCTCTCGGGCCGCTTAGTCTCGTTGTTGTTTTTCACCTCAACAACGAAAAAGTCCAGAAAATAGTGACTGCCAAGCCGAGGAAGGCACAGTCGCAACCACGGACCTTGACCAGAGAGGAAGAACGCCAGGAACGACGCCGTGAACGTGACCGGGAGCGCCGCGAACGCAATCGTCGCGCAGCACAGCTCGCTCGAGAGTCTGTTGAGGAATCCCACTACCCCGCCATCCAGAGTCAGTTCGCCACGCCATTCTACGGGTTCGCGGACAAAGACATGGATGAAAACAAGAGCAAGCCATACGGAGGAATCTTGTCTGAGGCAGACGCCGACACGTCCAAGACGTATCCCACTCAAGCCGATCGGAAACGCTTCGAGGATGCGCGGCAAAAGGCAGAAGAAGACTGGAAGCAGAAGCAAGCCGAGCTGCATGCCGGGCAAGAACCACAGAAACACTCGAAACAGGCAGGGCCGCCGAGCAAGATCAAGTGTGTCAACTTTGGCGGCTGGGAGATCGATACATGGCACGCCGCACCCTATCCCGAAGAATACAGTAAGAATCGGGTGCTTTACATATGCGAGTTCTGTCTTAAGTATATGAACTCGGACTATGTAGCGTGGCGCCACAAGGTAAGACCTGCATACCCTGTACTGTTAATACCGCTAATCGTCGCAGTTGAAATGTCCAGCAAAGCATCCACCTGGTGACGAGATCTATCGCGACGGTAAATACTCATTCTTTGAAGTCGACGGCCGTAAGAACCCGGTTTACTGCCAAAACCTTTGTCTTCTTGCGAAGCTCTTTCTGGGTTCGAAAACTCTGTACTACGACGTGGAGCCGTTTCTGTTCTACGTCATGACCGAGAACGATCACTATGGCTGTCACTTTGTAGGCTACTTCTCTAAAGAGAAACGGCCCAGCTCGCTCAACAACGTCTCCTGTATCCTCGTCCTTCCGATTCATATGCGAAAGGGATACGGTCAGTACCTTATTGAGTTCTCCTACCTGCTTACGCGCGTGGAGAGGAAAACCGGTAGCCCCGAGAAGCCGCTCAGTGACATGGGCCTCGTAAGCTATCGAAAATACTGGCGTCTTGTCATGTGCGAAGAACTTCTCCACCAGAAAGGCCCTATCAGCATTTCCACCATCTCGGACCGCACGGGCATGACACCAGACGATATTGTCTCTGCACTGGAAGGTCTTCGCGCATTGGTGCGAGATCCTGTCACTGGAAAGTATGCTCTGCGGCTTGACTACGCCTACTTTAAGCAGTACATCGACAAGTGTAACAGTAGCAACAACCCAACCATCAACCCAGAGTGTCTCGTTTGGACTCCGTACGTTATGGGTCGCCTAGGGCAGTATGAGGATGGTCCAGCGCTGCACGCCGTACAACCACGTGATGAGGGTGACGATGAAGAAGATAAGCTTGAGCCTGAAGAAGGTATTCAGATGGAGATAGCAGCCCAGACAAATGGCACTTCAAAGAACGGTTCAACCATGGGTGAGGACGAAGATGGACCACCAACACCCCATCTCCCGCTCGAAGAAACTACTAATGGAGGTTCACCTATCCCGGGAACGCCTCTAGCGAATGGCTCAACCATTGCCGTTGCCGGCTCTCAGATTATCAATGCACCATCTGTCCCGCCTACGAGGTATGAAGTCTACCCACCCATCCCCGGCCAACCACCGCCACGACGCAGACCTGGGCGACCCTTCGGAGCCAGACGTCGGACTAGCACGCCTCAAAGAAATCGGTCTCAGAACATTGCTATTGCAACAGCGCCGGTGTCTCGTATTCAGTTCTCACCTGGTCAAGGTGGAAAAGCTTCACCGTCAAAGAACGGCAGCTTTACACCTGCTACTGTGAGCTTGAGGCGCACTAGGAGCAGACTCGGTGAGAGTGTCGTCAACGGTTTTATCGATGATGAGCTCGATGACGGCGGCGAAGTCAGGGCCGTCGGCAGGAGAGCGATACGTAGCACTACGGGCAGTCCCCATATTTCCAAAAATGGCAAAGGCAAAGAACGAGTCGTGGAAGAAGATGAAGATGACGACGATGATGAAGATGATGGAGAAGAAGAAGACGAGGACGAGGATGAGGATGAAGACGAAGGTCAAGACGAAGATGCGGAAGGCGAGGAGGACGAGGATGCGGAAGGGGACGAGGACATTGATGCTGAGGGTGAAGATGACGATGATATCTTAATGCCAGATGCATAGTGTCGGAGTGTGGTCACACACTTGTGCTCATGGCGTTCAAAGGATCTGAGTTGGTGTTAGGTATTGGGCGCGCCCTGAGCGATAGTCGGACGGGTATGTACATTGTTTTACTCTTGCATGGAAAGATACCTTGGATGGGATTGATTAATTAGCATCTGCTGCTCTCCTTGAGCGCACGACACAGCGACTTGTAAAACTGCTCGCCAGAGTACCCATTAGATAATACTAGATCACGTGCGGCTCGGTGAATCGGCTTAGATTGTTCCGAGCACAACGTCGAGTGGTACTTCCTCTCCCGCTGCTCAAGGACTATAGTTTACAGGATAATTTTACCGGCGGAAGGCCTTGCAGGCGTCAACTATGAGATGCACCCCACATTCAACGTCCAATATTGTCTTCTTTACCCCATCTCAGCGCTCTACTATCGCCTTCATTTCCGCCAATTTCCAGAATACTTGGCGCATATGTGAGGCTAATGTACATCCTCTTCCACGCACTAGTGTCATCCTTTACCCGGATATGTTCCAGATCACATGGATTGACGTGCGGCAATGACGCTGTTCGGTTGGAAAACACCCCGCGTGTGGGGAGCAGCAATCTATAAGCTCTCAGTATTCAACCTAGCTATTACACGACGCTTCACATCTGAGACTCATTGCAAGGAACCCGTTCGGCAGTCACGATGCGACGGATCCATAGCGAGCACTTCATTGCTGCTGCCACACTCCTGGGCCTGGCAAATGCATTCAAGACGCAATTCTCCAATCCCATCCTTCCTGGCTTCCACCCAGACCCCAGCTGCACCTTCATCCCCTCCGAACAGACCTTCTACTGTGCTTCATCAAGCTTCAATGCCTTCCCCGGCATCCCGATCCACGCCAGCAAAGATCTCCAGACCTGGCGTCTCGTTGGTGCGTTTTCCTCGTATCTTCCACTTCTCCTTCCGTTTCGTCTTTGCCCAGACGCCCACGTGCGAACTACCGGCCCCAAGTGCTCATTAAGCGCAATCTAACTCAGCCATTCCTTTAATCCTCCGACAATGCCCTTGCCCCCCTCCCCCGTATCGGCACTGCTGCTAGGTAGTTTGTCCCAGTTTCTTCCCCTGCCCCCGAGATCTGACGTGCGCTGCTTGCGGCTTCCCGAATACCTGTTTTTCAGCGACCCGCCATCACCCACGTCCTACCGTGGGATCGTCAGGGGTGGAGGGAAGGCGGGCGATAGGCGGTTTTTTCCAATTCCAAAATCATGCCCGTCTCGCTAAGCTTTCGCTTCCGGCGGATATTTTGCGGGCCTTGCGTTTTATCTCCCTGGTTGCTAGCCATGGGGGGGAAGGGGGGGAGGGGGGTGGTTTTCGCCTGGGAATTATAGTGCGCAGTGGATTACCAGAGCGCGTGTTGTGCTGACGATGTGTTGTTGGCAGGGAACGTGTTGAATCGTGAGAGTCAGCTGCCCGAGCTGGCCGAGTCGGTGGGTGGGACAAGCGGTATCTGGGCGCCGACGTTGAGGTTGCAAAATGGCACGTGGTATCTTGTGACTACTATGGTGCATGACAAGAAGGCTGCTGCGGACCCGACGAGATGGAGGAATGTAGGTTATCTCTGCCCGACGACGACCGTTGCTGACCGGCTGGGTACCTGTAGATTATCTTCTCTACGCGGGATATTTGGAATGAGAGCAGCTGGAGCGATGCTGTGCACTTTGACTTTGAAGGGTACGATACTAGTCCTTTCTGGGACGATGATGGGACTTCGTATATCGTAGGAAGCCATGCCTACAAAGTTCAGTAAGTACCAGAGACTTTCTAACGAGGCTCGTTTAACTTTATCAGGCCTGGTGAGCATCTCGCCAAAGTGAATCTGGAAACTGGCAAACTGCAGAGTAACTGGACGAATTTATGGAACGGCACAGGTGGCCTTGTAAGTTCTCTTCAGTCAAGTCGTTCGGGATGCTTACAAAGGCAAAGGCGCCTGAGGGTCCACATATCTATCGCAAAGATGGGTATTACTACTTGTTTGTTGCGGAGGGTAAGAAGTCTGATACGATTTCTTTCTGGATATTGAGACCCTTTAGGTGGCACGGGTGTAAACCACATGCAAACCATTGCTCGCTCGAAGAATCTCTATGGTCCTTATGAAGCCAATCCCGCAAACCCAGTCTTGACAAATGCAAACACTACTGAGTACTGTAAGTTGTGTATTTACTCGCTGTCATAGTCCACTAATAGAGCATTTAGTCCAGACTGTCGGTCACGCAGATTTGTTCCAGGATGGTCGTGGCAACTGGTGGTGCGTCGCACTCTCCACTCGCAGTGGACCAGATTACAAAGTATACCCCATGGGCAGAGAAACCGTACTCACAAACGCCACATGGAAACCCGGGGAATGGCCTACCATCCAAAACCCTGTTCGAGGTACAATGAGTGGATGGCTATTGCCAAAGACGCGCGACGACCTCCCAGGTGGCGGGTACGTCTTCAGACCTCTAGTCATCACCCGTGAACTAAACGCAACAGACCGCTCGTCGACGAAGGCGACGACAATATCTCCTTCCCACCCAACTCGAAGCTTCCTCCCCACTTCCTCCACTGGCGTCCGCCCATCAAAGAAAACTACATCATCTCCCCCGAAGGGCACAAGAACATGCTCGCACTTGTCCCTTCTAAACTCAATCTAACAGGTCTGGACGGCAACTCCGGCGGTCCAGGACGTCAGACGTTCGTCGGAAGACGCCAAGTCGACACCTTCTTCACGTACCACGTCGACGTCGACTACGCACCTAAAGCAGCAAACGAAGAAGCCGGCATCGCGCTATTCCTCACCCAGGTACGTTCCTAAGCCCCTTCCATTTACTTTCCTATTCCAACATTGAATGACTTCCACCAGAACCACCACGCCCGTCTTGGCCTCACCCTCCTCCCAAGCAACACCTCTTCTTCCAACCTTACCACCCACTTCCGCTTCACAACCGAGCCCGCGTTCTCCTCCTTCCCCTCTTTCACGCTCCCTGTCCCGCCACATCTCCAAAATACACCCCTTACGCTGGAACTCACGACCGTCAACATAACGCACTTTTCCTTTTCGGTAGGGCGGAAAGGAAGTAAGGAGAGAGAAGTGCTTGCGTACGCGCCGGGCGAGGTGGTGAGCTGGGGCTTCACAGGCGCGCTGGTGGGCGTGTATGCGTCGGGGAATGGAGGCGAGGGGAGGGAGAGGGCGTATTTTGGGGGGTGGGAGTACGTGGGGAGGGGACAGAAGAGGGGATAGGTAAAGTCGGAAGGCGGTGGAGATGGGGGAGGAGTAGGTAGGGCCAGTAGCATAGGATAAAAGAAAATAAGCCGAGGTTCTCCGTAGATGGCTTGCGAGGTGACTTGGCGTGGTATCCTGATGCTTTTGGTGTCTTGCTATGCTGCTTCCAGTGCGTCTTGCATTCAGCATGCGGAGCCGTTAGCGCAGGAGGGCAGCGGGCTGTGTGCTATGTTACGCACGCACGGCTAGCACGGCACCGACGAGCCTCCGCCTTCACAGGCACGGCGGGAAAAATCGAGACACGCCCGCTATGCATGCTTTCACGATACACGTACCCAGTCCTCCTGCTGAATACCCTGAATGCTCGGGAGAAGAGGATGCGCAGCGACAACAGTAGACAAACACCTGCTAGCTTCCGCCGTTGAGCCTTTGCTAGCAGTGGCATGTGCACCCACGCCACCTCATCGGCGCAGAGTAAACAAGATGAATAAAACTCCGCCCACGCAGCGTGAATGGGATTGTCCATCCACGCCCCCTCGAGACTCTGCGCTAACAAAGGCAAGGACTTATCGCTCCGATCACATGGCGATAAGGCGTGGGACCTTGGCAAGTACTTTCCCCCCACTTCTCGCTGCAATTGGCGGGGAGGGGGAGGCGGGCGCGCGATGAGTAATGCCTTTTGTTGGACAACTTCGGGATGCATGCGTATCGGCGGAACGAAAGCGGGATTCGGGGATCGATTTGTTTTCTCTCTCTCTCTCGCTCGCTCTCCTACAGGGCGCGAAATACACCCCTCTTCGTTCTCCGACGAGGGCGCACTCGCCTTTCTTCCATCGATCGATTGCATCAGAGACACGCACCCAATCGCATCCGGCGCACACGCAAACCGCTACACAACCTCCAAAAGATCAAGGTCCCCAGGGGGATCTATTGATAAAGAGCCTCTAGAGGAAAAAATAATCTAAAGAGAAAGACAAAAAAAAAAAAACCCCCCCCCCCCCCCCCCCCCCCCCCCCCCCCCCCCCCCCCCCCCCCCCCCCCCCCCCCCCCCCCCCCC
>Ga0247757_10000968_pt1 | contig 21180 bp, 22 predicted proteins | sample UWRJL126311R4_FD_180929 | JGI IMG/M metagenome (GOLD analysis project Ga0247757, IMG submission 180929) | Plant litter microbial communities from Arlington Agricultural Research Station in Wisconsin, United States - UWRJ-L126-311R-4 | ecosystem: Environmental > Terrestrial > Plant litter >...
CGGCGGTGGTGTCGGTGGAGAAATACGGGTTGCCCGTGCCGGCGACGAAGATGACGACGCGGCCCTTCTCGAGGTGGCGCATGGCGCGGCGCATGATGAACGGCTCGGCGATCTGGTTCATCGGGATGGCGGACTGGACGCGGGTCTTCACGCCCATCTTCTCGAGGCAGTCCATGATCGCGAGGCCGTTGATGACGGTGGCGAGCATGCCCATGTAGTCGCCGGTGGTGCGGTCGACGCCGCGCTTGGCGCCCTGGAGGCCGCGGAAGATGTTGCCGCCGCCGATGACGACGCACACCTGCGCGCCGAGGTCGTGGATTTCCTTCACCTGTTCGCACATCCGCTCGAGCGTGGCAGCGTCGATCGGTTCGGTGCCCTTGCCGCGGAGGACTTCACCACTCAGCTTGAGGATGATGCGTTTGTACTTGAGGGAAGTGGCGGCGGAAGCTTTGGCGCACATGCAGCGGTCATAAAACCGCTGGCGGAAAAGGGCGTCAATGGCGGAGAATTGGGGGGATTTACCCGAACACACCCCGGCGCTGCGCGCCATCATCCTTCGCCGGGCCTACGGACGACACGGCCCCTCTTGATAGAGGGGATTCAAGTCCGTGCGGCCGAAGTCCCCTCTATGAAGAGGGGTGCCCGAAGGGCGGGGTGTGTGGGTGCATTTGCGCCCGCGCCGCAGGCTTGCATGGCGCGCGCGGCTCCGCAACTTAGCGGCGCATGAGGCGGCTGCGCGCGTTTCCAATCCTCCTGCTCCTGGTCCTTGCTTCGTTCCGCCCGGCCCGCGCCGAAACCTACCTGCGGTGGAACCAGGCCGGCTATTCGCCGGGGCAGGCGAAGGTGCTCGTCGCGCTCAGCGACACCGATCTCGCCGGGCGCGAGTGGTTCGTCTGGCGGGGCGACACCGTGGTGCTGCGCGGCAACTTCGATCCCACCGTGACCGGCGCCGGCCCGCACACGCCGTTTCCGTTCAATCACCTGGTCGACGTGAGCGCCCTCAACGAACCCGGCGGCTACGAGTTCATCACGGTCGGCGCCGCCCCCGCGAAACTGCAGATCGTGGAGGCGCCCTACGTGCCCCTGCTGCCGGTGCCGCTGCGGCACCTGCGGCTCATGCGCTCGGGCTCGAGCTATACGTTCGGGCGCCTGTTCTCGCATCCCGGCGACGCGCGCGCGCCCATGTGGGTCCCCGCCGGCGACCCGGCGGAGGGAAAATGGAAACCCGCGGAGCCCGCGCGGCAGGTCGACGCCGTCGGCGGCTGGTACGACGCCGGCGACCAGCTCAAATTCACGCTGACCAACGCGGCCACGACCTACCACCTGCTGTACGGCTACCGGCTGAGCGCGGCGTTCGCCACGACGTGGCGCAGCCCGAGCGACCTGCCGGACATGCTCGACGAGGCGAAGCACGGCCTGGAATTCCTCATGCGGGTTTATCCGGACCACGACACGTTCGTGATCCAGGTCGGCAACGCCGAGGATCACAACCAGCCCGCCCGCCTGCCCGAGGACGACAAGCTCGACGGCAAGCGGCCCGCGCTCTGCGCGCTTTCCCAGGTGCACATGGGCGCGGCGGCGGCGGCGCTGGCGCTCGGCGCGCAGGTGTTTGCCGGCACCGGCCATGCGGACGACGCCGCCCGCTACGGCGACATGGCCAAGGCGATCTACGCCCGGGCCCGCGAGGCCGACACGATCCCGACGGCGTTCGAGCGCGACGACGTGAACGATTTCTACCGTGACCCCGATCCGCGCGACCAGCTGGCCGTCGCGGCGATGGAACTCTACGCGCTGACGAAGGACGACGCCTACCTCGAGCAGGCGAAGGCCTACGCCCCGCCGGCGGCCACGGAGGTCGGCTGGGCAAACTGGAACTGGCTGGCCAACGCCGCGCTCGCGCCGCACGACCCGGCGGCGAAACAGCGGTTGCAGGACGAGCTGGGGGCCTACCTGAAGCGCGCCGAGGAGCAGGGGGCGCCGTGGGGCATTCCCGGACGCTACGGCTGGGGCAGCCTGGCGCGCTGGATCGGCATCGCCAATGCGGTCCGCCTCGGCGACGACTCGCCGGCGGGCCGGGCGCTGCATCGGGAAGTCACCGATTATGTTTTCGGCCGGAACAACTGGGGCGTTTCCTTCCTGTTCGACGAGAGCCTCCCGAACACGCTGCGCCACCTCTACAGTCCCGCGTACAAGCTGCTGCACAAATTTCCCGCCGGCGCGCTGTCGGAAGGCCCGGCGGATCGCAAGCTGCACGACTCGCTGGGGAAGTACTTCACGATTCCGGCCGACGATCCGTTCCACCGGTTCAACACCGAGGCCGCCGTGTTTTTCGACAACAGCACGGATTTCCTCTGCCAGGAAGCCACGATCACTGCGCAGGCCGACGTGCTCATCCTCCTTGCCTTGGCGGCACGCGGGACGACCGCCCACTGACAGCAGATCCTCTGCAACAATAGCGCGGTGTTCGGCGATTTTTCCGGGACGCCGCGCGCACCGCAAGCCGCCACCGGCATTCGGGCCGGTAGAGAGGTGATTCGCCGGCACGGTGTGGGCAGGGCCGAATGGCCGTGCGGGCGTGCCGCGTAAAGTTACCATTATTTTATACGGCGAAAAAAAACTGCGATTGCGCGCGCCTGCCCGAGCGATATCGTTTGATCAGAGTCACTTCGCCGGCCGGCTACCCAAAGCCCTGCGGTCCGGTAAATCCACGCCAGTTGAACCTTGGGCCCCTTCTGTCCTCCGCCGTGTTCACATGGTGAGAGGATGGGATTTTGCCATGACTAACACAACTTCCGGCTCGATGCCTGCGCTGCCGCGCCCCGGCAACCCGCGGGGCGAAACCGCGGCGCGTGGCGCCCGCCCGGCGGCGTGGCGGAGTGCCGGCGCGATGCTGGTCGCGGCGGGGATTGTCGGCGGGTTGTGCGGCGCACTTTACTGGCGCGAGGCGCGCGCACTCGAGCAGCGGCAGCGGGAACGCGAGGCGTCGCGCGTGGGCGTCCAGGCGCACTACTACCGCACGGAACTGCTGCCGGCCATCCATGATCTCCAGACGCTGGCGACCGGCGACGGCCTGGTGGCATGGTTCACCACGGGCGCGCCAGCCGACCTCGCGCGCGCGAGCCAGCGGGCGGCGTTCTACAGCCGCATGCATCCGGCCTACGACCAGGTCCGCTTCCTCGACGCGCGCGGCGCGGAGCGTTTCCGCGTCGACCGCGGGGGCGAAGTGGCGGCGGCTGCGCTGCGGGACTGCTCCGCGACCGACTATTTCCAGAAAGCCTGGGCGCTGCCCGCGGGGCAGATGGCGGTCTCGGCGTTCGCGCCCGACGTGGCGGACGGACGGGTGGAGACCCCGCTGAAGCCGGTGCTGCGCTTTTCCATGCCGGTGTTCGACCGCGACGGCCGGCGGCGCGGCGTGTACGTGATCAATTTTCTCGGCGGCGAACTGCTGGCCCGCCTGCGGGAGGCGGTGCCGCTCAACGCGCACCGGCTGCGCCTGCTCAATCCCGACGGCTATTGGATCAAGGCCCGCACGCCGGAAGAGGAGTGGGGCTTTGTCCTGCCCGAACGGGCCGGCCAGACGCTCGCGCGCACCGCCCCGGCCCTGTGGGACCGGATCCGGCGCGAGCCCGCGGGCCAGGCTCCGTACGCCGGCGGGCTCCTGACCTGGGAGCACGTTGCCCCCGCGTCGTTCGACCACGGGCGCGCGGGCGTGACGGTCACGGGCGACGAATTCGTGGTGCTCGCCTCGCAAGTTTCCGCCGCCGAGTGGGCGGCCGTCACCGCCGGCCTGCGGCAGATTTTCTTTGCCGTGACGCCGGTGCTGCTGGTCCTCGCGGGTGGCGGCACCTGGCTGCTGCTCGGCCGGCGGCGCGCGCTCGGGGAATTGCGGGAAAGCGAGACCCGCTACCGCACGCTCTTCAACTCGATCGACGAGGGATTCTGCGTGATCGAGATGATCTTCGATGCGCAGGGGCGGCCGGTCGACTACGTGTTCGTGCAGATCAACACGGCGTTCGAGCGCCAGACCGGGCTGCGGGATGCCCTGGGCCGGCGGATGCGCGAGCTGGCGCCGCAGCATGAGGCGCACTGGTTCGAGACCTACGGCCGCATCGCGTTGACCGGCGAGCCGGAGCGCTTCCAGAACCGGGCGGAGCAGCTGCACCGCACCTATGACGTGTACGCCTTCCGCTTCGGCGCGGCGGCCGACCGGCGGGTGGGCATCCTTTTCAACGACATCACCCAGCGCAAGCAGGCGGAGCAGGAACTGGGGCGCTTCTTCAGCCTCTCGATCGACTTCCTCTGCATCTCGACGCCGGAAGGCTACTTCAAGCGCGTCAGCCCCGGCGTGACCGACATGCTGGGCTGGTCGGTGGAGGAGTTCCTCGCCACGCCCTACCTGAAGCTGGTGCACCCCGACGACGTGACGGCCACGATGCGCGAGGTGGAGGCGCAGATGCGCGACGGCCGGCAGGTGCTGAATTTCGAGAACCGCTACCAGCACAAGGACGGTTCGTGGCGGGTGCTCTCGTGGCGCTCCGTGCCGGACCGCGATTCGGGCCTGATGTACGCGACGGCGCGCGACGTGACGGAGCGCAAGCGGATCGAGGCGGAGATGGCGCGGGCGCACGCGGACCTCAGCCGGAGCCGCGCGGAACTGCGCAGCCTGTTCGAGTCGCTGCCGGGCCTCTACCTGGTCGTGACGCCGGAGTTCCGGATCGTCACGGCGAGCGATGCCTACCTGGACGCCACCATGACCAAGCGCGACGCGATCGCCGGGCGCGGGCTGTTCGAGGTGTTCCCGGACAATCCCGCCGACCCGGCCGCCGACGGCGTGCGCAACCTGCGCGCGTCGCTCGAGCGCGTCCGCGCGCGCCGCGCGCCGGACACCATGGCCATCCAGAAATACGATGTGCGCCGGCCCGACGGCAGCTTTGAGGAAAGGTTCTGGAGCCCGATCAACTCGCCGCTGCTCGATGCCGACGGCCGGCTCCTCTACATCATCCACCGGGTCGAGGACGTGACCGGCTTCATGCAGCGCGGCCGGACGCCCGGTCCGGTCGAGACGGAGCTGCAGCAGCGGCTGGAGAGCATGGAGGCGGAAATTTTCCAGAGTTCGCAGCGGGTGCAGGCCGCCAACCAGCAGCTCGAGGCGGCGAACCGGGAGCTGGAGTCCTTCTCCTATTCCGTGTCGCACGACCTGCGCGCGCCGCTGCGGCACATCCAGGGTTACGTCGAGATGCTCACGCGGGAGGCGAAGGACGGCCTGTCGGACAAGGCGCGGCGCTACCTGGGCACCATCGCGGACGCCGGGCGGGAGATGGGCGTGTTGATCGACGACCTGCTGGCGTTCTCGCGCATGGGCCGCACCGAGCTGGTCGAGCAGGAGGTGGATTTGAACGCCCTCGTCGACGAGGTGCGGGGCGGCCTCGAGCTGGCCGCCCGCGGCCGGAACATCGACTGGCGGGTCGAGCCGCTGCCGCGGGTGCGCGGCGATGCCGCCATGCTGCGGCAGGTGCTGGCCAACCTCCTCGGGAACGCGGTCAAGTACACCCGGGACCGCGACCCCGCCACGATCACGGTCGGCCACGGCGGCCGCGAGGAGGGGCGCGAGATCGTCTTCGTCCGCGACAACGGCGCCGGCTTCGAGATGAAATACGCCGACAAGCTTTTTGGGGTGTTCCAGCGCCTGCATCGTGCCGATGAGTTCGAGGGCACGGGCATCGGGCTCGCGAGCGTGCGGCGCATTGTCGCCCGCCACGGCGGGCGCACCTGGGCCGAGGGCCGGTTGAATGCCGGCGCCACCTTCTTCTTTTCCCTGCCGCCGGCCCAGCCGGCGGTCTCCTCCGTTTCCCCCACGCATGAAGCCCAAACGCATCCTTCTCGTTGAAGACAACCCCCGCGACCGCGAACTCGCGCTCGACGCGCTGCGCGAGCACCACGTCGTGAACGAGGTCGTCTCGCTGCGCGACGGCGCCGAGGCGCTCGACTACCTGTACCGGCGCGGCGAGTTCGCCGGCCGGAAGGATGCGGATCCCGTCGTGATCCTGCTCGACCTCAAGATGCCCCGTGTCGACGGCCTGGAGGTGTTGCGCCAGCTCAAGGCCGACCCGCAGCTGAAGGTGATCCCGGTCGTCATGATGACCTCGTCGCGCGAGGAGCAGGACCTGGTCAACAGCTACCGGCTCGGCGTGAACGCCTACGTGGTCAAGCCGCTGGGCTTCCAGGAATTCATCGATGCCATCAAGGTGCTCGGCGCCTTCTGGGTGGTGCTCAACGAACCCGCCCCCGGCGACTCTCGCGCGCCGCTGCCCACCCCATGAAGATCCTGCACCTGGAAGACAACCCGCGGGACGCCGCCCTCGTCCGCGACATGCTCGCGGAGGAATGGCCGGACTGTTTCATCAGCGTGGTCGCCACGCGCGGCGATTTCGAGTCGCTGCTGAAACTCGGCGGCTACGACCTGATCATCTCCGACTACCAGCTGCCCGGTTTCAACGGCCTGGACGCGCTGGACATCGTGCGGGAAATGGCGCCGGAAACGCCGTTCGTGTTTTTCTCCGGCACGCTGGGCGAGGAGAGTGCCATCGACGCGGTGCGTTCCGGCGCCGCCGACTACGTCATCAAGGACCGCATCCAGCGCCTGCCGATGTCCGTCCGCCGCGTGTTGCGCGAGGCGCAGGAGCGCCGGGAACGCCAGCGCATCGAGGCGGCGCTCGCGCAGGAGCAGTCGCTGCTGCACCTGCTGATGGAGAACCTGCCCGACCACGTCTACTTCAAGGACCTGCAGTCCGCGTTTATCTCGGTCAGCCGCTCCAAGGCCCGGAGCCACGGCCTCGAGCCGGAGCAGATGAAGGGGCGCAGCGATTTCGAAATTTTCGGCCCGAAGCACGCCCGGCGGGCGTTTGACGACGAACAGCGCATCATTCGCACCGGCGAGCCGATGATCGACGTGGAGGAAAAGATCACCTGGCCGGACGGCACGGAGTCCTGGATGTCGGCCACCAAGCTGCCCCTGAAGGACGCCGCCGGCCACATCATCGGCACGTTCGGCATCTCGCGGGACATCACCGCGCGCAAGCGGGACGAGGAACGGATGCGGGAGCAGGCGGAAATCATCAACGAGGCGCCGATTGCGATCTGCATTTCCGACCTGGCGAACCGGATCACCTATTGCAACGAGGGCGCGGCGAAAATCTACGGGCTGAAGCGCGAGGAGATGATCGGGCGGACCGGCGAGGAGTTGCTGGATCCCGAGTCGGGCGCGCGGTTGCGCGCCGCGCGGGAGCAGCTCAAGGAGCGCAGCCATTGGGCCGGCGTGATTCCGCTGACCATGCGGACGGGCCGCACCATCCAGGCGGAGCTGCACCTCTCCCAGATCGTGGACAGCACCGGCCAGCTCCGCGCGCGTCTCACCATCGGCATCGATGTGACGGAAGCGAAGAAAATGGAGGAGCAGTTCCTGCGCGTCCAACGGCTCGAGGGCCTCGGCATGCTCGCCGCCGGCATTGCCCACGACCTCAACAACGTCCTGGCGCCGATCCTGATGGCGGCGCCGCTGCTGCGCGCCGACGTCGTCGATCCGCACATGCGGCGCATGCTCGACACCATCGAAAGCAGCGCCGCCCGCGGCGCGGGGCTCGTCCGGCAGATCCTGTCCTTCGCGCAGGGCGCGAGCGGCGGCATGATGATCCTGCAGCCGAAGCACCTGTTGCACGACATGGCCGGGCTCATTCACCAGACCTTCCCGAAAAAGATCCAGCTGGAGCACGAGATTGCCGCGAACCTCTGGGCGATCCACGGCAATTCCACCCAGCTGCACCAGGTGTTGCTCAACCTGTGCGTGAACGCGCGCGACGCCATGCCCGAAGGGGGCAAGCTGCGCCTGCGCGCGGGCAACCGCGTGCTCGATGCGGCCCAGGCCCAGGCCTGGCCGGGCGCCCGGCCGGGTCCCTATGTGCAGATCGACGTCGGCGACAGCGGCACCGGCATCCCGCCGGAGGTGCTCGCGCGCATTTGGGAGCCCTTCTTCACCACCAAGGGCGAGGGCAAGGGCACGGGGCTGGGACTCTCCACCGTGCGCGGCATCGTGGCCAGCCACGAGGGCTTCATCGTGCTCGATACCCAGGCCGGTCGCGGCACGATGTTCCATGTGTTCCTGCCGGCGGCGGAACCCTCCGCGGCCGGCCAGCCGCGCTCCGGTTCGACCCAGCCGTTCCCGGCGCGCGGCAAGGGCGAACTGTTGCTGGTGGTGGACGACGAAAAGAGCATCCGCGAGGTGCTCGTCGCCATCCTCAGCCACTACGGCTACCGCGTGCTGGCCGCGGGCAGCGGCCAGGAAGCCCTGGACCTCTACCGCGCCCGCGCGGCGGAGATCGCGCTCGTGGTCACCGACCTGGGCATGCCGGGGATGGACGGGACGAAGCTGGCCGCGGCGTTGCAGCTCCAGAACCCGGCGGTGAAGCTGCTGTTCATCAGCGGCGCGGCGCCCGGCGGCGGCGTCGAGCTGGCGCCGGAGGGCAAGCTGACGCTCAACAAGCCGTTCACGCGCGAGGACCTGCTCAAGGCGATCCAGCGCGCGCTCGACCAGGCGCCGGCGTGAGCGGGGCACCGCGCGAATTTTTTCGCGCGCGCACAAATCCGCCCTTGTCATCGCGGCGGGCGCGCCAACTCTCCTGAAAATCGGGCGCGGCCGTGTGGCGTGGCGGCGCCCGCCGCGCGCGGCGCCGGCCCGCGCCCCCCGTCCCTTTTCCGTCATGCACGCCGCCAACTTCCTCCAGGACCTCGCGCTGGTCATGCTCGTCGCCGGGCTGACCACCGTGCTCTGCCGCTGGCTCAAGCAGCCGGTCGTGCTGGGCTACATCGTCGCGGGCATGATCATCGGCCCGCACACGCCGCCGTACTCCCTCGTCCATGACGAGGGCACGATCAGCACGCTCGCGGAGCTCGGCGTCATCCTGCTGATGTTCTCGCTCGGCCTGGAGTTCAGCCTGCGCAAGCTGACCAAGGTCGGCGCCCCGGCGCTGCTGGCCGCGGTGCTCGAGATCCTGCTGCTGTTCTGGGTCGGCTACGAGATCGGCGGGTTCTTCGACTGGGGGACGATGGACCGCATCTTCCTCGGGGCCATGCTTTCGATGTCGTCGACCACGGTCATCATCAAGGTGCTCGGCGACATGGGCCTGATGAAGGAGCGTTTCGCGCAGCTCGTGTTCGGCATCCTTATCATCGAGGACATCCTCGGCATCGCGATGATCGCGCTGCTGTCGGGCATCGCGATGACGGGCAGCCTGAGCCTCGCCGACGTCGGGCTGACGCTGGGCAAGCTCAGCATCTTCCTCGCGGTGGTGCTGGTGGCCGGCCTGATCCTGGTGCCGCGGCTGATCGGGTACGTGGCGCGTTTCAAGAGCAACGAGATGCTCATCCTCACGCTGCTCGGCCTCTGTTTCGGCGTGTCGCTGCTGGCGCTGAAGCTCGGCTACAGCGTGGCGCTGGGCGCGTTCATCATCGGCGCCGTCGTCGCCGAGGCGCGCGAGATTCACCGGATCGAGGCGCTGATCGAGCCGGTGCGCGACATGTTCAGCGCGATTTTCTTCGTGGCCATCGGCCTCCTGATCGACCCGGCGCTGCTGCTGCAGTACTGGCAGCCGATCCTGCTGATCACCGTCGCGGTGGTTGCCGGCAAGGTCCTGACCTGTTCCGTCGGCGCCTTTCTCGGCGGCAACGACACGCGGACCTCGCTGCACACCGGCCTGAGCCTGGCGCAGATCGGCGAGTTCTCGTTCATCATCGCCTCGCTCGGCGTGACGCTGAAGGTCACGAGCAGCTTCCTGTACCCGATCGCCGTGGCGGTATCGGCGCTCACGACGCTGTTCACGCCCTACCTGATCCGCGCGGCCGGCGGGCTGGCGGACGGTTTCCAGCGCCACGCGCCGCACAAGGTGGCGAAGACGCTCGAGCTTTACACCGAATGGGTCGGCCGGATTGGCGGCCAGCGCTCGCACAACCTGGCGCGCTCGCTCCTGTGGAAGTGGGCGATGCAGATGGCGCTCAACGTCGTGCTGATCGCCGGCATCTTCGTCGCCGGGGCCTACCTCGGCGCGCATCCCCCGGGCGGGCTCGAAGTGCTGGGGCTGGGGGAGGACGGCCAGCGGACGGTCATCTGGCTGGTGGCGGTGGTGCTGTCGCTCCCGTTCTTCGTGGCCACGGCCAAGAAACTGCAGGCCGTCGGCTGGCTGCTGGCGGAGATGCGGGTTTCCGAGGCGCTGGCCGGGCCGCACACGGCGGCGATCCGCTCGCTGGTGGCGATGGTGGTGCCGATCGCGGGCAGCGCCGCGCTCGGGTTGTTTGCGCTCGTGCTCAGCGCGACGCTGCTGCCGTCGCCCAAGGTGCTCGGTGTGCTGCTGGTGGCGATCGCCCTGGCCGGCTGGTTCCTGTCGCGCTCGTTCAGCAAGGTGTACACCTCGGCCCAGGCGGCGCTGCTCGAGACCTTCGCCGCGCCGGCGGTGCATTCGACCCCGCCGATGGCCATCGCGTCGCCGCTGCTGGCCGATGCCGACCTGGTCCCGGTGACGGTCGGGGCGGGTTCAGCCGCCGCAGGCCGGTTGATTCGCGAGCTGGCCCTGCGCACGCGTACGGGGGCCAGCATTGTGGTGCTCGAACGGCAGGGTCAGCGGCAGGTCAACCCGGGGCCGGACGAGGAACTGCAGGTGGGCGACCAGGTGCTGTTGCTCGGCCACCCGGAGCAGCTGCTCACAGCCCGGATGATATTCGAGGGCGGGCCGGGCGGTCCTCCGGGACCTCGGGCGTGACGTAGAGCTCGTAGCCGATCTTGCCCTCGGAGATCTCGCGCAGCGCGATGTCCTCGGGCAGGAGTTTTTCGAGCGATTCCACCAGCGGGCGGCTGCCGCGGCGGAGTTGTTTGACGCGGCGGGAGACCACGTTGACGAGGATGTAGGGTTCCGGAATGACGTGTTTGGCAGCGAGCAGGTAATCGTCTCTCATGGTGGGGGTGGGGTTAGAGGCCGAAGGGCAGGCACTTCTTCAGGGCGGCGGCGTGGCCGGGGGAGACGAGTTTGTCGCGGGTGGCGCGGCGCTTGGCCTTCGTGCTCTTGTTCGCGAGCAGGTGGCGGAAGCCGGGCGTCCGCCGCAGCAGTTTGCCGGTGGCGGTCAGCTTGAAGCGTTTGGCGACGGATTTTTTGGTTTTTTGCATAAAGGGGAGCGGGGACCGGCCGGACGGGTCCAAGGGGTTCGCAGTGACTGGCCGGCCCGCCAACATACCGGCAGGGCGGCGGAAACACGACGGCTATCGCCGGCACCCGGGCATTCGGTTGGCGGGCCAACCCAATAAGCCGATTATAGGCCCGCGCCGCCGCGAGTGGGCGGCCCGCGTTCGACCCACGGGGCGGCCGAACGGCCCGGCGCGCGGGCGCCGGGTTCCGCCAGGCCGTCGAGCCTGGCTTCCTGTCGCGCCATGTCCGACTCGCCGGTCAGTTCGCGTCGCGCCTGCTCGTAGTCGGCCTGGGAGATCTGCAGGGATGACCGGCCCGCGCCCACGGCGAGGCTGCGCGTGCGGGCGTGCACCATTTCGCGCGTCACGCGGCCGGCGGGCGGGGTGGGATCGCCGGGCATGGGGTGAAGGCAGCGGTTCACGCGCCGGTCCGGCTGAACCGGCCGGGGCGGTGGATGGTTTCAAACCACGGGGCGGTGGCCGGGGTGGCGCCGCGGGTCGGGGTGTCGTACGCGGCCAGCAACAGATGGAAGAGGCTGGCGCGCGCGCGGGCGATGCGGCTCTTCACGGTGCCCTTGGTGATGCCGAGCGCGCCGGCGATCTGCCGGTAGGACTGCTGCTGGACATTGCGCAGCTCGAGGATCTCACGGTGCCTGCTGCTCAGCTGGCCCATGCATCGCGCGACCAGCAGGGCGAACTCCCGGTGGGTCGCCTCGCGGACCGGGCTGGCCGCGTCGCTCGGGACCAGGTCGGCGAGCCATAGGTTGCCCTCGGACCCGAGCGGGCAGTCAAAGGATTCGGTCAGGTGGCGGTGCCGCCGGAAGAAATACCAGTAGCGGTTGAGCGAGAGGTTGCGCACGATGCGCTGCAGCCAGGAAATCAGCGAGGACTCGCCGCGGAAGAGCGCGAGCCCGCGGTAGGCGCGGACCAGGGCGTCCTGGGCCATTTCCTCGGCGTCCGCCCGGTTTTTGAGCAGGGACAGCGCGGTCCGGCAGAGGGACTCGCGGTGACGGGTGACGATTTCGGCGAACGCGGATTCATCGCCGGTGTTGAAACGGCGGATGAGGCCCGCGTCGTGCAGGGCGTTGGCGCGGGAGCGGATGAGGCGGGCCTCGGTGGCGGGGGAGCGCAAGCGGCGGGCGATCATGAAGAGTAATGGACGGGGCCCGCGGGGTTCGGAATGAAGCCGGCCCGGGGAGGAAAAACCGGCGGGAACGCCGCCTGGATTCAGCGCGGGCGGGCCCGGACCAGACCGCGCGCGAGGTTCAGCGCCAGCGGGCCCCAGCGGAGCAGGGTGCCCAGCAGGCCGGGGCGCCGGACGGCGGAACGGACGAACAGGCCGGCCAGCGGTACGGCGGCAAGACCGGCCAGCGGCGAAAGGCGCCGCCAGTGGCCGATCATCCGGTCGACCCAGGCCAGCGGCTGGACTACGCGGGTCGCGGCGCGGATGCAGGCGGAGCGGTGCTGCGCCGCGTGGCGGCGGTGGGCGGCCTTGAGCCGCGCCAACCGGGTCAGTTCGCCGGCGAGAAACATGCGCGGTCCTCCCCGATCTCTTCCAGCGTGGCGGCGAATGGGGCGGGCTGGCGCGCGAGGAAGCGGCGGAAGGCGACGACGATCGCCAGCAGGCCGCCGGCGTAGAGGAGCGTGAAGCCGCCGAGCACGGCGAACCGGGCGCTCTCCCAGAAGAGATAGACCACGGTGAGGCTGGCGAACATCACCATCATCATCGCGGTGAAAACGGCCGCGCTGATCCAGACGAAGGTCTGGACCAGGCGGAATTTTTCCTCCTGCAGCTCGACGGCGAAGAGGCCGACCCGGTCCTGGATGCCGGCGACGAGGCCGGCGCCGAGCGCGCGGAGCGATTCGACGAGGCCGGGCGGGGCGGAGGGACGCGTTTCCATCGGCCGGGGCGGTTTATTGGTTGCTGCGGCGCCCGAGGAGGACGCCGACGAGCAGGCCGACGCCGGCGGCGATGGCGAGGGATTGGTAGGGATTGGCGCGGATGGCGGCGTCGGTGCGCCTGGCGCCGGCGACGACGTGCACTTTCGTGCCCTCGTAGAGTTCGCCGAGGCGTTCCTGGGCGGCGGTGTAGCGGACGCGGAGCGCGTCCAGGGCGGTGGCGGCCTCCTCGGTGGCGGAACCACCGATCATCTTTTCGGCCTCGGTGACGAGAACTTGGAGATCATGGATGAGATCCTGGGGAGACTGGGCGGAAGGCTGGTTGTTTTTCATGGAAGGCGGGGGATCAGGCGGAGGGTTTGCGGCCCTTGAGCAGGGAGACGATGAAGAGGACGAGGAAGACGACGAAGATGACCTTCGCGACGGTGGCGGCGGCGCCGGCGATGCCGGTGAAACCGAAGACGCCCGCGAGGACGGCGATCAGGAAAAAGATGGCGGCGTAGTAGAGCATGGGGCGGGAGTTCAGGTGCCGCGGGGGCCGCGGATCAGGCCGCCGGCGCCGAGGGCGGCGGCGACGATGCCGCCAGCGAGGAACCAGACGGTCCGATCGGTGGGCGAGCCGGTGAAGAGACGGGAGAAGCTGGAGCCGATCGATTCCGAGGCGTTGATGCCGTAGATGATCAGGACGATGCCGGCGATGAGCAGGCCGAGAGAGAGGAGCTTAACCATGGGAGGAGGAAGGTGGGGCGGTGGGCCCAAAAGGGCGGCCGGCCAGGGCCGGCCGCCAGTGGGGACGAGTGCGAGGAGACTCAGCTCTTCACGAGCATGTCGTTGGTCACGGACTTCGTGCCGCGGACGTCGCGGGCGAGCTTGGTGACGAGGGACTTCTCGGCCTCGGAGCTGGCGTCGCCAGTCACGCGGACCACGCCATCGGTGGTGGTGACCTTGGTCTTGAGCGCGCTGGTGGACTTGTGGGTCAGCAGGGCGTATTTCACCTGGCTCGTGATCGAGGCGTCGTCGATGCTCTCGGACGGGGAGGAGCTGAAGATCTTGTCCTTGACGACGATCTCATTGCGGACGGACTTCACGCCGTCGACGTCCTTGGCGTAGGCCCCGGTCAGTTCCTTCTGCGCCGTGTTTTCGGCGGTGCCGGTGAGGAGGGCGACGCCGTCCTTGACGTCGACCGTGGTCGTGGCGGCGCTGACATTGGCCTTCACGAGGAGGCGGCTGCGGATCTTGACGGCCATCCACGAGTCGGAGTTCTCGGCGTAGTCGGACTTGACGACGAGGTCGTTGTTCACGCCGGTGACGCCGGGCAGGTTCTCGACGGTATCGGCGGCGAGCGCCTTGTCATCGCGGTCCTGGACGGTGCCCGTGAGGGTCACGAGGCCGTCGTGGGCTTTGACCTTCACGTTGTCATGGAGGACGGTGCGGTAGTTGTAGGAAGACTTGGCGGCTTCCTCGATCTTGCGATCAGTGGAGGCGGAGGCGAGCAGCGCAATGGGGGCGGCAGCTGCGAGGAGTAGCAGGGCGGATAGAGATTTGAATTTCATAGGTTGGATTTGAAGAATAGCCGCCGGGCGCGACGGCCTCAATGCGGGGTAACCCGTAGCGGAGTTACGCCAGTGCGCTGGCGGAGTGAAACCGGCCCTGCCGGCAAAAAAAGAGGGCGGACCGAAGTCCGCCCCGCAGGAATTTGGGTCGAGGGGAGCGCCCTCGGGTGCGTTTTAAGATTTCTGTCATCACGAGGCCCGCGGAGCGGGCCGTGGTGATCCAGCTAGATTGCTTCGTCGGCCCACTTCGTGGGCCTCCTCGCAATGACATTTTTTAAGCACGCCTAGATGATTGTCAGCTGCACGCTGCTCTCGACGATGCCGGCGGCGATCGCGTAGCGCGTGAGCGTCGCGGTGTCGTGGATGTCGAGTTTGCTCATCAAGTGCTCGCGGTGCTTCTCGACCGTCTTCACGGCGATGCCGAGTTCCCCGGCGATCTGCTTGTTGGCGTAGCCTTCCGTCACGAGCTGGAGCACCTCGCGCTCCCGCGGGGTCAGGTCGTGGCCGTTGGCCTTGACGATCCCTTCGCGGTCGCGGGGGGTGTCGGCATGGATGCGCAGGCGCTTCGCGATCGAAGGGCTGAAATAGGTTTTGCCGGCGGCGACCTCGCGGATGGCCTTGGTCAGGATCTCGGCGGAGGTCTGCTTTTCGAGGAAGCCGGCCACGCCGGCCGCGTTCATGCGCTGGATGTAGCCGTCGTCGCTGTGGGCGGAGAGGATGACGATCTTGGCGGCCGGGTTGGCCGTGAGGATCTGGCGGGTGGCCTCGAGGCCGTTGAGCACCGGCATGGCGATGTCCATGAGGATGACGTCCGGACGGAGATCACGCGCCATGGCCACCGCTTCGCGGCCGGTCTTCGCCTCGCCCACGATTTTGAAATGGCCATCCAGGGAGAGGAGGCTGGAAAGGCCCTGCCGGACGACGGCATGGTCCTCGGCGAGCAACACGGTGATGGGTTTGGCGGGAGTCATGATTTGATTTTGGGTGGGGTGAAAGGGATGTCGGCGCGGACGGTCGTGCCGGTGCCGGGGGCGGACTCGATGGCCAGGCTGCCGCCGACCATTTCCATGCGTTCCTTCATGCCGACCAGGCCAAGCCGCTTGCGGCCGCGGGGCGTGAGGGCCTGCTCGACGCGGAAGGATTTTCCATTGTCGGCGATCTCCATGCGAACGGCGCCGGGGATCTGGCTGAGGGTCAGCCGCACGTGGGTGGCCTGGGCGTGGCGGGCCACATTGGTGAGCGCCTCCTGGGCCACGCGGAAGAGGACGGTGCGCTTGGGGGCGCCGAGCTGTTCGATGCCGCCGAAGGCGACGATGCGGATCTTGATTTTTCTCCGTGCCGCCAGGTTCTCGCTGAAAGCCTGGAGGGCCGGGATCAGGCCGAGATCGTCGAGCACGGCGGGCCGGAGCTCGCGGGCAAAACGGTGGACGGCTTTCACGGACTTCTCGACGAGGCGCTGGGTACGGACGATCTTGGCCTTGAGCGTGTGCAGGCCGGTGGAGGAATCGCGGCCGAGAGCGGAGAGCTGGACGTTGATGCCGACGAGGGTTTGCACGACCTCGTCATGCAGCTCGCGGCTGATGCGCTTCCGCTCCTCCTCCTGGGCGAGGAGAATCTGGCGGGTCAGGTGGCGGAGCTTCCGCTGCATGACCTGCGATTCGCGGAAAAGTTTTTGGTAGCGCACCTTGCCGCGTTCCTGGGCGGCGGTATGCCGGCGGAGCAGCCGGTTGCGTTGCTGCAGATTCCGGTTGGTGGTCCGCGTGGCCTGCAGGGCCGCTTCCAAGGGCATGAGCGCCTGGGTGAAGAAGTAACCCGCCCGGCGGAGCGAGTCCCGGCGATGGCGGGCGAAATCGGGCGCGGCTTCGAGCGCGATCACGGCCGTGGTGTGGACGGCGGCGAGGTCATGGATCGCGAGACCACCCGCAAGCGCCGCGCGCCCGAGGCCCTGGGCATGGTCGCCATTGTTGCGATCCTTCCGGCTGAGATGGCGGCGCAGCGCCGCCAGGTAGCGGGCGGAAAGGGCCGGGAGGACAGGCTTCATGGGGTGGAGGGAGGGTCGTCCGGTCGGCAGCCGCTTCCCAATCATGGGCCCGGGCTGCGCGACGGGCGGGGGCGAAGCGTCCGACGTGGCGCCATTAAACGCGTCTTCGGGCGGAATAGCGATACGCATTAACCCCCATATCACGCGAAAGTGCCCCGGCCGGGCGGGCGTGGGCCTGGTCTCGGGAAAATAAAAGGGCCGTCACGCGACGGCCCTGGGAAGCGAACGATCCGGGGACCATTTCAGGTCTTCATGATGTTCCGGCCGGCCGGGCGATTCTTGATCAGGCCCTTGCCGCCGGCCGATTTGGCGGCGCGGTTCTTGGCGGCGGTCATTCGGCCGCCTCGGGATTTCTTGGACATGGTGATGAATTGGGTTGGGGTTGAGACGCGTGGTTGCGGCGCGGAGTATGCCTCCGCCGCGGCGCAGCGTCTATACAGGTTAACCCGTATGCCGGCGCCAGCGACGAGGCGCCTGCCGGGATCAGCGCGTGGCTCCGGGACCCTTGGTCGGCGGGCGGAAGGAAAACTGCAGCGACCACACGACATCGCGGCGCAACTCATAGTCCGATTCGGTGTGGCCGTCGGTGCTGACGGCGAAGTTGCCGAGGCCCGCCCAGCCCACGCTGGCCGAGAGCCAGAAATTGCGGGTCAACCGGCGATGGGCGCTGAACAACAGATCCCACGAGGTGTAGCTCACGCGCAGGCTGCCATCGGGCACGCTGACCAGCGTGGCATCCGCCGGATACAGGCCGGCCTGGAACATCGTGTCGCGCGACGGCGCGTAGGTGACGCTGGGCCACGGGAGGATGGCGGAGACACTCCAGCGCGGGGAGGGCTGCCAGTAGCAACCGAGGTAGGGAAACAGGAGCGTGTCGTCCGGCGTGTAGTCGGCGACGAGGCCATAGGCCCAGGCGAAACGATCCGACGTCCAGTTGACGCCAATCACGCCGGCGTAACCGGACCACTCGGTGAACTCGTGGCCCGCGTAGTCTGCGCCATGGGTGTATTCGGGTGCGAGGAACGCGCCGAGCTGCCGGTGCGGGCCGGTCTGGCGCATCCAGCCGGCGATGGGCATGAACGTGTAGACGTCGCGCTCCGCGGCGACCGGCGCGTTGAAGCCCACGCGCTGCCAGCCGAAATACTCGCCGGCAAAGACCATGTCCTTCTGCCCGATCCAGAGCGGGCTGAGGAGAAACTGGCTCATCGAGCTCTCATCGAAACGCACCGGCTGGCCGTTGAACGTGAGGCTGGATTCGCCGTGGTTCGTGCCGCCGAGCCACGCCAGCGGCGGGAAGGGCGCGTTGCCGTCGGTGCGGCCGAAGGCGAATTCGCTGCGGTGAAAATTCTCGAGGATGGAATCGACCACCCCGGCAGCAGCGGGTGAGCCGGCGAAGGCGAACAGCAGCAGGCTCGCGAGCAGGCATCGGGACAGGGTCGCATTCATGGCAACGAGCGAAGAGCGAACGGGGTGCGATGGCAGAAGGTGGAGCCCGACCTCCGGGCGGGCTGAGAAATGCACGCGAGCAAATGGGGTCCAGGCAAACCTGCCCGGAGGTCAGGTTCCACCGCTCCCCGAGCTGGCAGCGAAATGGCAGGATATAAAAAAGCGGCCGGGGTGAACCGGCCGCGCGCAAGAATCGCCGGGTCGGGCGCGGAGGCGCGACCCGGCGGCGGCGATTATTTCTTCTTGTTCTCGCCCTCGGAGCCCGGGGGCGGCGGCGGGAAGTTGGCGAGGATGCCGTTCACGACGGGCGGGATCTTGGCGACATCGGGTTTGTCGTCGAGGCGATCGCTGGCCCAGCCAACCCAGACGAGGTCCTTCTTCTTCATGTCGAAGATTTCGATGCGGAGGACGCCCTGGTTGTACTGGTCGACGGTCACGTTGTAGCCGCCGCCGTAGCCCCAGTAACCATAGCCGCCGCCGCGCCAGCCGGGATAACCGGCATAACCCATGCCCCAGTCGGTGACGTCCGTCTGCGGTACGATCGTGGCGCGGACGTTGACGGCGAAGTCAGCCTTGTTGGCATCCGTGGTCTCGGTGTAACCCTTGGCGGCGAGGCCCGCCTTGATCGCGGCGGTGATCGGCTCGGCGTATTTGAGCGACGCGCCCGGATTGGCGCCCTGGCCGGTGATGCCCGACGTCTTGCTGAACGGCACAAGCGCATAGGTCTTGTAGCCGCTGACATCGACGGAGCGGTCCGCCTCAAACTTGATTTCGGGTCCGGTGGTGCAGCCGGCGAAGAGCGCGAGGGCGCAGCCGGTGACGAAAGCCAGCAACGAGAATGATGCCGGTCGCTGACGAGGGGGGGATGTGGGTTTCATGGGATGGTGGTTTCGTTGGTAGTCGCAGGGAAAAGTCGGCCGGCGGGATTAGAAATGGGCGCCGAGGTAGAGGAGGAAGCCGTCGTACTTGTCGACGATGCTCAGGGTGAGCGGGCCGCGGTGGGCATCCACGTCGAGTTTGAAGTAGTTGTAAGCCACGCCGGCGGAGAAGTGGTTGGTCATCCGGTACTCGGCGGCAAAGAGGGCGTCGACGAACTGGCCCTCGATCTTGTCGTCATAGCTGATGCCGAAGTACTGCACGACGACGCGGGTTTGGAAGTTCCGCAGCCAGTGGGCGGTCCAGCCGATGCCGAAGGCCGGCAGCGGGGCCGTCACGTCGAAGCGCTCGACCTTGCCCAGGTTGGCCGCGCTCAGGGCCGTCTCGAGGGACATGATGTGCACGCCGATCAGGCCGGTGAATTCATGTTTCTCGCCCCGGTGGAAGGTGTAGCCGTAGGAGACCTTGTAGATCTGCGTGCGGAGCTTGCTGTCCACGGTGGCGTTGATCGGGAAGACCTCGTCGCCGAAATCGATCTCCTTCGAGATGACCTTGTGACCGCTGAGATCGATGTCGTACCACGAGCCCTGCACCAGGTGGGGACCGGAGATGTTCCAGTCCAGGTCGGCGCGGAAAACATTGACCGACGTCTCGCCGCCGAGGGTGTCGCCGAAGTCGATGAGTGTGCCGCCGCCGCCGTTGGGCCCGGTGAGGCTGATGGTGGTGTCGATGTTGGTCACGAGGAACGCGCCGAGGCGGAGGTCGATGTCGTGGGCGGGATATTCCAGGACCGGGGCGGAGGCCGGCGGGGCTTCGTCGGACCGGGCGGGAGCGCTGGCGAGCAGCGCGGCCAGCGCCAGGGGCGCGAGCCGGGTGATTTTCACGAACGAGTTGTGCAGCGGGTTCATGGTTTGGGTCGGAGGTTACGGATCAATCGAGGGGAGCGCCGGCCGGCAGGCCCTGGAGGCGGGCGACTTCGGTTTCGCCAGCGAGGAGCGAGAGCATGAGGCCGTCGGCCTTCCAAGTGGTGACGCGGCCGAGGGCGGCGAGGAATTCGCTTTCCACCTGCATGGCGCTTTCGGGGCCGGCCATCTTGGTCACGGCCATCGGGCCAAAGCTCAGGGCGGTGGCCTGCTGCTTGAACGTGCCGCTGAAACGGTTGATGCCGGCGAAGCCGCTCACGCGGCCGGTGGCGGCGTCGAGCGTCAGGGAAGGCAGCTTGTTCTCGCCGACGGGGTGGCCGTTGAGTTCGACGAGTTTCCAGACCGTGCCCGTGAGGGACCACGTGATGGAGGGACGGTCCGTCCGCTCAGGCGCGTGGCAGCCGGAGGCCAGGCCGGCGACGAGCGCGGCGAGCAGCAGAAAAAGACGGCGGGGAGGAAGGGTGGGGGTGGTCATGAAAATCAAGTCACCGCGCTCACACGGGGAGCAATATCCGCGTTCGCCCCCAACACCCAGTCGAAACGCCGCGGGCGGGGGAAGGTCCGTGCGAGGAAAAGGGGAGGGCCGGCGCCGGCCTTCGTGGGAGGTTGCCAGGATTCGATTGTTCGAAGCCTGTCATGGCCTCGCCGGCGCCGGCAAAAGTGACAAAGCCCCCGTCGCGTGCCTCCCGCCGGACGGCTGGCCCGACGGAGCGCGACGGAACCAGGAGCAGCCCGGGGCGACCCACACCCGCGACACTGCACACCGCGCGCGGAAACCGGCGCGCCGGACTGCCCTGGAAACCGTCATGTCCATGGGTCGTCACTGCTCGTAAGAACCCACGGTGAAGTCGATCGTCAGCCCCGTGCCGGGACACGCGGGGCGAACGGGAAAGGGTCTCCTGCCTGCTGCGATCCGGCACATCCGACCCCGGCGGACCCGATCGTGAAGCAGACAGGAGAAAGAAATTGGCAAAACGTGCAGGGGAGAGAGGCGAGGCATCATGACCAAGGCGACCGAGGTGCGCGCCCATTCTACTGGAAGGGATAAACTTCGCCTAATTGGACCTTGGTCTCACTTGGGGGCGGACAGCCGGGGACAGAGGACCGAGGACGGAGAACAGAGGACAGACCTTTCAATACAGAGGCCGAAAGCGAAGCCCCACGGCCCAGGCTCCCCTGTCTTCCGTTCTCCGTCGCCTGTCTTCTGACGTACAAGTT
>Ga0247757_10000969_pt1 | contig 21162 bp, 21 predicted proteins | sample UWRJL126311R4_FD_180929 | JGI IMG/M metagenome (GOLD analysis project Ga0247757, IMG submission 180929) | Plant litter microbial communities from Arlington Agricultural Research Station in Wisconsin, United States - UWRJ-L126-311R-4 | ecosystem: Environmental > Terrestrial > Plant litter >...
CGATACAACAACCTCGACAGGAAAGCGATATATCGAGCTCATTAGAACAGCTCCAGGGTCTTCTATCGAAGCTTGATCTTGGTCGCGGTATTGATGATGTTGCGATGATTTCGGGCACTCCTCATGGTCACCCGAATGGGCCTGAATACACAGCTTTGTCCCCACCAGGAACATATATTAGAAGCAAGGGCACACCTGAGAATGTAGAGGGTGATCACCTGGAGAACGGTTTGATTACCCCACCTACCACAGGAGCGGCTGCTAAATTTGTGTTTGATTCAGTCCCTCTAGTTGATTTCAGGCCAATCCCATCTTCTGTGATGGCTGAAACGTATTCTTCAAATGAAGAGATTCAGGATTGGCGTGCAGATACTTTGAAGAAAGATACCGAGTCTGGAAGAGATACTTCACTGAAAAATCATGCGCCGGATCTGACAACCCGGGACGATCATAGCTCATTTCGAGCAGCTGATAGTGACTCAGACTCCAAATCATCCAATGGATTGCTTCTCCTCAACAATACGGCTGGAGGTTATCAGGATAATCCGCTATTGTTTGACAGATCCGACTTGTCACTGTATCCGAATCCAGTGATTCCAGAGTGTTCAGCTATGCCCTCTGAAAAAACATCTTTCGCGGTAGATCTCAACACTGGAAGAATACAAAATAGTAGCAAGAAGGTGGGGGTGAAAGTGCCAATGTCCGTAGGGTGAGCACATTTCGATACTTCTCTCCCACCAAATCAAATTAATTATACCAGATATAGGGAGCCTGAAAATGCTGAATCCCATGAAACCATGCCGTCCAAGATAGATTACGCTAGGTCAAGCGACCCAGAATCCATGCACGTTGAAGTGGATCATAGCAAGTATCACCCTCTGTTGTTAGAATTGGAACAGGCTGCTGGCGGGCATTCAGCAGATATCTGCGGTTCCAGCGCACAGATTACCCCAACTGTAGCTGCCTTCAAAGATGGAAAAAGCCCTCCACAATCCATTGACCCCCAGGAACATGATTCTGCTTCCGTAGGCGCTAGTGAAGCTTCTCTACCTCCACTATCAGTTTTACTGGGCAACAGCTGTGGAGAGACTGGATTCGAAGAGGACACAGTAGTGTCGCTTCGTTCTGTGCCTTCTACAGCTAGCTTGCCTAACTTAGAGGACGCACAGTCTCCTACGACTAACCATGATGAGAAGAAGATTTCTGAGCCTGATCCGAGAACAACTACTGGTAGCATAGCGGAGATGTCAGAAGTATTTGCCACCCAGAGGGAAGATATTCAAGTTGACGAAAATCATCTTCTTGGTGAAACCGCTCGCGTCGATAAACGTCTGGTACACGGATTCACCACGGAGGTCATTGATATTGATGACGAAAGTCCTTCTGCTAACGAGGGCCTGTCGCTTGACGAAACCTTTCCTAATGCCCAGACCCATGCTGGCAGCCAGGCTTCTTTAATTTATGAGCCTCGTCTGGCAATTCCAGCTTCACCTACAGAGATTTACTCGGAGTTGCCAAGGGAAGAAGAGGATGTTAAGATTCTGGAGGCACAGGCACCAAACCACAGTATAGTTTCATATGACAGGCCTAGTTCGTTCGAGAACCAGGCCGGATCCTCTAATAATGCTCTGAATGTTCTTGCAGAGGTTGCTTCCCAGCTGCCACTCCAGTCCGGAGCCGGTGGCTTATCAAATCAAGGCCTGGCCATGAAGACAGCAGATACTCAGGAAGTGTTCCTTCAACCGGAAGTGCCAACTTTTTCGTCGAGAGAGCAAAGTATCCTGCCTTCCGAGATGCGAGAACCCGAGCTTCAGATGCTCATTCCAAAGAAGCGAACACGACCTACTAAGTCTGGGGGTTCGGGATCTGGGAAGGCATCAAGTGCGAATTATCAATCAAGCGCCTCTTCCGAGTCAGAAAAAGAAGGTCCCGATAAGAAGAAACCAAAGCCCAATCCGCGTCTCATTCTCAGGATACGACAACGCCCACCCAGTGTGGCTGGCGCTTGTGGCCAAGACGCAGACGAAAAGGCGGAGAACGTAACAGAGATACAAGCCGGAATAGAAGAGCAGGTTGTAAGTAGGCGGATGAATGTGGGCTAGGACAACAATTTTCTGATACCATTGCAGCCCAGCGGTCATGGCACCTCCAGCCTTCTCGATGCAGGTACAATTGCGGAGTCCGCTGCCGCCCTTGAGCCTCCACTTAAGGTACCTGCGAAGTCAAAAAGTGAACCGTCACAGAAAAAGCAACTTCGTCTTGAATACGAGACCCATTATGGAAAACGGCATACGCGAGCTGATACAGCACATGAACTGAACAGAAGTGCCAAAGAAAGCGTAGCAGAAAGCGCCAAAGAATCTTACGATGAGAACGAGACGATGGACGAAGCAGAGCCATTGGAAGTCTCCGCTAGAGGCAAATACAATGTAACAAGAAAGGCCAGAGCGAAGCCAACTCCGCGCAAGCCTGCAACAACCACGCGCAAGGCTCCTGCAAAACCCAATACAATTTCTGAATCTGCTGCTGTGGGAAAATCTAGCACACCGGGCGGTGGTAAGAATAAATACGGGTTCACTCCATCCCGTGGTAGCCGTGGGATTGCACAAACGAAGAAGCCTACCAGCGAGGAGGTTGAGAAGGTGCAGGCAGAGGGACGACGTACGAGGCGGACTTCTGCGGCGCTTGAAGAGGCGGAGAAACAGGCGTTGGTGCAAAACAACGTAGGACTGAGGACTCGGTCCCACATGGATAGAAAGTCTTGAGGATACGACAAACAACGGCCATGAGCGATGAATGACAACGCCAAATGGCAGATTATTGGAGAGAGTATTAAACGGGATAAATAGCCGATGCTGATTCCTAATGCATGGTATTCAGGATGCCATGCTTGACGGTCGGTGGGGTAATCATAAGGGAGACTTCAGCGTCTTAATGATGGAAAAGCTTGTGTAGTTAGATTGTGGACCATGCTGCTGGAAAAAGAGCCTATTCACTTCGTCCTTTATTTTCACACTTCTGGACTGGTACTTCCTATATCTTGCTACTGACTGTGCCCTCGTTTGCCAACAGATCACAAATCCATTCGGTAGACTTGTCCACCATAGCACGCGGGAAAGCATGACCCACTCCATCAAATAGGACGTCGGTGAATGTTGTGTTTAAAGATGGATCTTCCGCCAAAACCTGCTTGAACACGTTGAGGAACGGCTCCCCAGCAGCATACGGGACCAACTTATCCACCTTACCACTCAGGTTCAGGATATGTTTATTTTGTAATCGGTCACGAAGCAATACTTTCATCCGTGCCAACTTCTCCGGGGAAACTTCAGGATCGGAGCCTATAGGGTTGAACTGTCCCGGCAGCAAGAGCCCCGCTGGATCATACTTTGCAATGGCGTCCTGTAACGCACGCGGGAAGTCTTTTGAGCCTAAGAAATCCGCCCCGGGGGGCGAACTCGAAGTGTATGTCTCGAGCTTGGACAGGCGTGCGCGATCCGTCAACAGCCGCGTATAATCTGGGCATCCTATCCCTACAACGGCGGCGGTCATCCTTGGCTCCGCGAGCACGCAGTGCCACGCCGCATGTCCACCCAGCGAGATGCCAAGCACAAAGTTCTGTGTGATTTTGGGACCGTCTGGAGATGTGAAGATGTACGACTCGAGGTGATTCATGAGCTGCGACGTATCTGCTGCAGTGCCGTGAAAACAGCTGAACATGTCCTGGGCATGACGCGGGTTGTCCTGTCGCCATGCCTCATTATGCAGCTTGTCGACAAGCCTCGAGCCGTGATTTCGCTGGTCGAAAGACACGGCTATGAGGCCTGCAGGATGGTTGCCCGCGCGCCCATTCTGTATGCGTTTGTTCCAAGCCGAGATGATATCGTCGGCAATTGGGGCCATTTTCTCTTTCGTCTGGAGACGCGGATGCAGAAGCCAAAGACAGGCGACAGATGCAGCCGAGGGAGACACTTCGGCGAGGCCGTGGACGGTGGTGAGAATGCCGGCGATGGTGTAGGTCTGGGCGGAGATGGTGGGGTGGTGGTCGGAGGCGTGGGTGCCGTCAAGGGGGTTGTTCGTGGCGGCCATTGCGTGTCCGCAGGCAGACGAAGCCGAGAGCAATGGGAAATGGGACAATGGAGCTTCGAAGATGGGTAGCTAACAGCGTGTGCTGCGTGGAGCGAGGATCTCCATGGGCGGGCGGGGGCCGAGGTGGATGCGGACGGCAATTGCAGGCAGCTAGGGTATCGGCCAGCATCGTCACACGGCCACCATGGCGTAGGAGCACCAGCGCATCCACAGGACAAGCGGTGCTATGCGGGCGTTCAACAGCGGCGGAGTCGTTGCAGCGACCTGTGTCCTGGTTGTGGTGCAGCAGCGCTAGGGTGGGGGAGAGACATGGATTGTCGTGGCCCCTGTCCTGGGCGGGTACAGGCCCCAGGGGATCTGTTCAGTGAGATTGCACCGTAGGCCTACGACACGTTGACGGAAACCACGCAGTTCGTCAACCGTCACGCGCTGCACGCTCTCTGTCCTGTATCCCTAGATTGCTAGACAGCCCTCACGTCCAGCAGCCTGCTTCGCATGCCATGGTTCGATAACGCTTCCAAGAACTATCCAACAAGCACGGCCGGTCCTCAGGCCATACGACTGCCCTCCCTTGGCTCCGGCGGTCTGCGTACCTTTATTTCTGCAGGATACCGTCCCCCTCACTCCAACCTGCCGCGGTCATGGGAGACACGCCAGACTCGGCCATCTCCCCAATGGGGGGAAGCCCTCGCTCTGCCTCGCCGGGGACGAAAGAGGCCAGTCTCGCGCCCGAGAAGTCCAACGACGCCGCCCGCATGCCCTCTCCTCTGCGATCTGCCCTCAGCGAACGAAATGAAGCAAGTCTCTGCTAGCACGTCAAACGGTGCCCCAGCCATAACGCGGTCTGCTCCCACCGGCGAGCCGCTCTCTCCTGACGAGCCCGACGAGTTTCCCTTCCATTCTGGGACCAAGGCATTGAAGCCTCAGCCTACCAATAATCTAGTCAATGGAGATCCTACCGTCAAAGAGCCGCCCTCGTCTGCTTCATTTGGTCCCGTCCTGCGACGTGCCACCGCCGAAGGCGACGAGTCGGATGCCGTGCCCAAGGGCCGCCGCAGCGTGCAATTTGCCAGGAACACGACTTTCAACGATGAGCAAAATTTACATTCACGACAGCAGTCGTGGGAGGGTGAAGAGACAGACCCAAAGGGGAAGGATCGCGAGAAACAGGGCACGTCTCTCATCAATAAGTTGAAGGCGCTGGCAGCAGCGCCCATGGGTCTTCAGGGGCATGGACGGAGCTTGAGCGCGTTTGCCGGGAGCAGCACTGCCCACGAAACTTCACCTCGTGGGCCCCTCTCGCCCGCTTCTGAGCGCGACGAGTTCCGCTTTGATGCTCACGATAGCGAGGCAGATGCAGATGCCGAAGAAAGCGCCGGCGAGGGCCCCTCACGGCCGCCCAGAAGGAGAAGGAAGAGCAGACGTTGGTTTGATGAAGGTACCGAAGGCACGCAGACAGCACCCACCACTCCAAGACACACCAATTTCTCCTCGACTCCCCGCGACCGCGATTCGCCTACGGTCACGCCCACAACGAGCCATGTGCACCGCCCCAGTTTCATGCGTCGTGGCACCATGAGTGACATACCAGAACACAGGCAGGGTGTTTCTGAAGACGAGGGCCGGGATCGGCTTGCTAAGGAAAGCGCATGGACGCGTGGCCTACACAGCGCAAGAGGCTTGTCGTATGGCGGCTTGCGTCGAAACGATCCCAATGCAGAGGATGGGGAAAGGCGACCAAGTCATCTCCGCAGGTTGACTGCCTTTGGAGGTGGTAGTGGTGAAGGTGCTCAGCCTTCACCATGGCGTTTACGAAGCGAGCGCACATCGAGTTTGAGCGCCCAAAAATGGAAGACAATCAAGAACAGTCTACGGTTGCTTGGTAAAAGTGCCAAAGCAGAGCGGCAGGTCGACCATGCTAAGTCTGCCGAGCTCATGGCCGAATTGCTGGCCGGTGCACCCGCTGCTTTGTTTCTGGCTAGCATGTTTCAGCGCGATGAGCGTGGCCACAGACGCGTTCCCATCCTCTTGGAGCAACTCAAGGTATCCATTACCGATTCGGAGCAGACAGAGAAAGAAGGCGAACGTCACACTGTACTCAGGATCGAGTTGGAGTATGGCAGTGGTCTTACTCGTATGAAGTGGGTCATTCATAGATCAGTCAGGGACTTTGCCAATTTGCATCTGAAATTTAAGCTCCAAGAAAAGCAAAACTCATTCCTTAATCGGCCTTCCAAAGGCAAGGATACCAAGAAAAATATTGGCAATGCAGGGAAGGAAAAGTCCAACGATAGAGACGCCGATAAAGATGACCGCACTCCAAAGCTTCCGAGATTTCCCAAAAGTGTGTTTCCTTACCTCCGCCAGTTCCGAGGCTATGGTATTCTTGATGACGAGGAGGAGGAGGAGAAGGAAGAAGCCGGCCAAGCAAGTCAAGGCGACGAGACCGACCGTCCAGGCAAGTCGGCCCATCGACGGAAATCATCCTTCCACCTTAGTCGTCGAAAGTCAAGCATCAGCGGCCCAGATCAAGGCGCCAGCACGGTTGGACAAACTCCTATTAGGCAGGGCAGTTTTGCAGGACTAGCTGGTGCGCCCAATCAGAGCAAGAAAACGCACCAAGAGCGACAACGGATGAAGTTGGAAACGTACTTGAAAGAACTGGTCACTTATCTAATATTCCGCCCTGAAAGTAATCGGCTCTGCAAGTTTCTCGAGCTATCAGCTCTGGGTGTCAGACTGGCTGCAGAAGGTGGATATCATGGAAAAGAGGGTCTCATGTCGATATTGTCTTCTAAAGGCGTCGACAGTAGAAAGAAGTGGACACCGGCGAACTTGGCACAGCGGCATGCACCGAAATGGTTCCTCGTACGACATAGTTACATTGTGTGCGTCGACTCACCAGAAGAGATGAACGTTTATGATGTATTTTTGGTGGATTCAGACTTCACAATCGAGGACAAGGGCAAGAAACTGCGGGAGAAGAAGGCAAGAGATATCGCTAGCGAGGCTAAAGCATCGGCAACTGGCCACCATCAATTGAGAATCATCAATTCGGAACGGAAGATGAAGCTCGTCGCCAAGAACGAAAGGCAACTGAAACAATTTGAAGATTCGATCAAATTCATGGCAAACAACACGCAGTGGGGTAACACACATAGATTCCAAAGTTTTGCTCCCGTCCGGAAGCGAATCTACGCGCAGTGGCTGGTCGACGGCCGAGACTACATGTGGAATGTCTCACGGGCTATAAGTATGGCTAAGGACGTTATTTATATCCACGATTGGTGGTTGAGCCCTGAGCTTTACATGCGACGTCCCCCTGCCATCAGTCATAAGTGGCGCTTGGATCGTCTTCTTCAACGGAAAGCTCAAGAAGGTGTTAAAATCTTTGTTATCATGTATCGCAACATCAACTCAGCTATCCCGATCGACTCAGAATACTCCAAGTTCTCCTTGCTAGACCTGCATCCGAATGTCTTTGTCCAACGATCACCTAATCAGATTCGACAAAATACGTTCTTCTGGGCACATCACGAGAAGATTTGCATTGTTGACCACACGATCGCGTTCTGTGGAGGTGTTGATTTATGTTTTGGTCGATGGGATACTCCTCAGCACATCGTGACGGACGACAAGCTAACTGGGTTCGAGCTGGACGATACCCCAAAGGATGCAGACCATTGCCAGCTATGGCCAGGGAAGGACTACTCCAATCCTCGCGTCCAGGACTTTTTCAATCTCGATAAACCGTACGAGGAAATGTACGACCGGAGCAAAGTTCCTCGAATGCCGTGGCATGACATAGGCATGCAAATTGTCGGACAGCCAGCGCGGGACTTGACCCGCCATTTCGTCCAACGTTGGAACTATCTCTTGCGACAACGGAAGCCTTCTCGTCCCACTCCTTTCTTACTTCCACCTCCAGACTTCGATCCCGCTGACATCGAGGCCCTTGGATTGGATGGTACCTGCGAAGTGCAGATTCTCCGGTCTGCCACTTCTTGGTCGCTTGGTACGCCCAACAAGACGGAGCATAGTATCATGAATGCCTATGTTCAGATGATATCTACTTCTGAACATTTTGTCTACATTGAGAATCAGTTCTACATCAGCAGTTGTGAAGTTTTGGGCACAAGGATTGAGAATAGGATCAGCGACGCTCTTGTCGACCGTATCAAGCGTGCGCATAAAAATCAAGAGGACTGGAGGGCATGCATAGTCATTCCGCTCATGCCAGGTTTTCAAAACACTGTCGATCAGCAAGAGGGCAGTAGTGTACGCCTCATTATGACTTGTCAGTATCGCAGCATATGCCGTGGCGAAACATCCATCTTTGGACGTTTACGTGCTGCTGGCATAGAGCCTGAAGACTACATTCAATTCTACGCTCTAAGGTCGTGGGGTGAAATTGGCCCTGAGAAAGCGTTGGTGACTGAGCAGCTCTACATCCATGCAAAGTGCATGGTTGTCGATGACCGTGTCGCAATCATAGGATCAGCTAATATAAACGAGCGATCGATGCTTGGGTCTCGCGATTCTGAGGTTGCTGCCATCGTCCGGGATACTGAAGTCCTCGATTCGTACATGGCGGGAGAGCCGTACAAGGTCGGCAAATTCCCTCACACACTGCGTGTGCGACTTATGCGGGAGCATCTAGGTGTGGATGTAGATCACATATTTGCAGAAGAGTGGGAGAGTCGGCATTCGGATGTCGATGACACCGGTTTCCACACTGAATCGTCGGCACCTTCGTCTCCAAGTCGAGATAGGATAACCGAGGAGAAGCTGACAGCAAACAAACACCGATTAGAAGACGATCTAATCGCTCGTGCTGAGGGACTACATAGCTTCAACCATGACATCGACTGGGAACAAGAAAACAATCCTCACCTGAAGCCTACAAAGAAGCCTACGACAGATGCTCGAGTCATGAACAACCCAGCGCACGAGAAAGACGTGCGTGGTGAGGGTGCAGATCACATGCGCGAGGTGGAGCATAAGCATCCTAACCTGCTCCATGCGCGGGATTCGTATATAAACGAAAAGGGCGACGAGATCCTGATTTCCGATGTTGCATCAGAAGGCGTAGGGCTGACACCAAAAAAGAATTCGACGAGACGGGGCAGGAGCAACACGACTACAACCAAAGCGAGCGGGAACAGCAGCATACCCGAAGGATACGCAGGCCTGCCTCCCCCACGCATGCCTCGCATGGATAGCAGACAACTTGGCCTACCACAGCTTAGCCAACTGCCGTCTTTGCCCGTAATGGATGACACCGACATTGGCGGACCGCCTCTACAGCGCACATTCAGCTACGAGTCGGCTTCCATCATCAACCCTCTTCTTTCCGAGATGCGCCGACCCATTGTCACTGAAGACTGTATGCGTGATCCATTGAACGACGCCTTCTATCTTGACGTTTGGCACGCCGCAGCAGAGAACAACACCAAGCTTTTCCGACAGGTATTCCGCTGCATGCCAGATAACGAAGTCAAGACCTGGAAAGAATACAAGGAGTACGCTGCCTTCGCCGAACGTTTTAGTCAAGCACAAGGTGCAGGAAAATCATCTACTCGCAAGCAGCAGGAAAGCTCAGGCAGAACCGGCCCACCAGGCTCGGGGTCTGGATCAGGGACCGGATCAGGCTCTATTCCTGAGAAAATTGCCCAGGCCGCTGGTAACTCAGCCAAACAAGTTGAGCACATGAGCGAAAAGCTGGGCGAAAAGATGATCAATAACTCTGAAGGGGATGGCAACAAAATAGGTAAAGTCGAACAGTGGGCTCAGGACCAACAGAAGCGGGAAGATGAGCGCATGAGATCGGATGGCTATGCCAATGGTGATGTAGACGAGAAGGCAGCTATGCGCGCGGCGGACGACGATGCTATCGTTTCTCCGATGAATCCCTCCGCCCCACCCCACACCTTTACATTCCCGCCTCCCCCGCCCGTTCCCGAGACTGATCCTGCAACTGCGATCTCCGATTTCGCTACCGCAAACGGGGCTATCCACCGTTCACGCACCGTCACCATCACCGAACCGTCGCGAGAAGGCATACCCTCTCGTGCGCATGCCAGCACAATGGGTAGCAAGCGATCACGGCGCAGGGCAACGACGAAGAGCAGCACTCGGGCATTCCATGCCGCCGACGACAACGCGCTGCTCGAGAAGGAGGACGCGAAGAAGCTGCTCGAGCTAGTGCAGGGGCACCTTGTCGTCTGGCCCTATGAATGGCTGGAATCGGAAGAGCAACACGGAGGGTGGCTCTACACTGTGGACCAGATCGCACCACTGGAAATCTAGTAAGCCATGCCCCTTCGTAAAGGGCCATTGACAACACAAACTGACTCTTGCACAGCACTTGATCAATCAGCGTTTTCTTCTCTCTCCCTCTACGTCACGGCACCCAGCAGTAGACCATTGGGATCGAGCTCCTTTTTGCTCCACATACCGCAATATCTTGCTTACTCTTCTAAGACTAATTCGAGCATTGCGTCTGGCGTCCATTCACTTTACCAGGATCAAGTTGCTTTTTTTTGGGGAGGGGGTTTGGTTTCCTTTGTGCGTCGTTGAAATGAGTTACATACATAGAACTTTTCTCCTTTGTATTCTGCTCTGCTCCCTTTTTGTAATACTGCATTGTTGGTGGCTACGCTTTAGATTGGTCTACACCGTTCTTCTTTGTTTGCATATTTGTTTTTCTTTTTCTTTTCTGCATAATAGAATGCTAGGGGAGAAGGAGAGAGAGATTTGTGTACCACCACCACGTGCATTATTGGCCAGCTGAATTTTTTCTACATGTTGGGAAAAGAAGGGTTATAGCTACTAGCGGCGCAGATGGCGTTGCCCATGCACAATGCATAAACAATCTTGTGGGCAACGAAACCCGATTGTGCACGCTAGGTGCATTTTTTTTTTCCGTGTTCGGTGTTCGGTGTACTGTGTGTTGGTCGTCCCCCCCCCATACACACGCGAACATGTCTCCCTCGTATTCATCGCCCTAATCCCGTTCCATCTAAGCGGTGAGGCAGTCGTAGCACATCTCTTCAGCTTGCAGCAGCTGGTGCATGCTCGTTGGAATGCTGCACGAGTCAGAGGGGATATAGTATGGTTAGGCTTGACAGCTAATTAATGAGGGCGGTGAGTTAGGGGGGGGGGAATGTATGGTGTAACAACGTACGGCCGAGAGTGTTTCACGTTGGTAAGGGGAGTCTTGCCACTACACGTCTCGGTGCTTGGAAAGTCTGTGGGAAGGAGGGAAACTCTGGCTCGGCTCTTCCGTAAGCGGCGAAGCCGGTGCTAGAGAGATGGTAGCATAGCCGACGGATGTATGGTTGCGCTTCGGCGGACGTAGACGACATGGCGCAGCGTTTGCCGATATGCAACGACGTACGTGGCTCCCTGGTGGCGTAGAAGACGTGCCCTTACTTCTATTAGAGCTTCCATCAGCCGCGTCATGCGCTGGCTCCTCGAGACTAAGGGATGTGCCTGCCCCTACAAGGAGGGTGAATAGTTAGTGCGGGAAGCATCCGTGCGTTGCCCTGCATTGGACGTGCGCGTGCGTTGCGTGGGTGGGTGGCCGCCGACTTCGCCGCGGCCAGAAGCCTAGAGGACCCCATGACAAGCGTGCAGGAATGGCCAGAGGCAGTTTGCGTGTCCGAAAAAAGAAGCATGGAAGAGCAGCAGAATCCGACATAGCCGCGACAAGCTCTCGCGCATCTCCTCTTCCGAAGGCGGCCGATACATCACCGGGCATTCACATCTCGGACGCAGGATCCAACAGTGGACCCTTTCAGCCGCAACACTTGCGGGAATGCAGCCCCGTTGGACCCTTTGGACCCTGATTTTCCACCCTGCATGCAAGCGAAAAGGGTGGGATGCAGTTTGTGCATACAACAGCAGGAAAGCCGTGCGTGCGTGAGTGTCACAGCATCGGAACGTGACGGTCGACTTCCAGGCCAGCCAATCTAACAACAGCGTCGGAAAGCGGTGGGTCACGAGGGGGTCGCCGGCGCGGTTGATGCATACATAGGGTAGGCGCCGGCGGGGAGCTGCAACGCAAAATGGCGATATGGCAAGATGGCGGATTAAAACAAACTCCGATTGCCCTCTCGGTTTGCGTGGAATGTTTATGATCTGCATGCCGACGACGGATCGTCACCGGGATGCAGTGTTGGGGTCTATAAGCGGCAACAAACCGGAAGCGGTCGAACAACGACATAACGCGTCAAGCGCGGCGAGGGCACGTCTAGCGTAGACTCCATCTTTCCCCAGGTTTGCCGCTCTCGTGCTTCTCCGCCGCCCAACAGAGCCCTAGTTTGGAGTGGTGGGTGAGCATTACTAAGGGGACAAGGGGTAAGCGAATTTTGAGGAGTGCCGCAGTCGGCGCCGCCATATGGTACAAGGCTGGGAAAGGCGAAGCACTCTTTTTTTATTATCGTGCCGAGGATGTTGTGGAAGGGTTGGTTCGCCGAGGGTCTTCTCCATTCAGCCTGCGGGATTGGAGAGCCTGTGGCAATCAGCCTTGATTACAACGTCTCGTCGTGGGCAGTGTCACCATGTCGTGCTCCAGAGAGGAAGGTACTTGTTGCTCATGCAGGAACGGTCGTATGCACTGGAATCAGTTGATGGCAGAGACGAAAGGCTTGGGATTGACCAAGCACTGCTGTAACCAAGACGCCCGTGTTGGTTACCGTCTGTTCTTCACAGGCTGCCTGTTCGCGCGGTACGCGGCAGACAAAGCGTTGCCAGACCCTCGGAGCTCTGCGCCTCCATGTACTTATCATGCATGACGAATGGATGGAAATCCAGTCTGGAGGTTCATCCACTTCCCTGTTTTAGGCATGCATGAGCGGGCCAACGAGGCGTGTTGCACTCCCGCCGCCATCGTCGTCGTCGTCGTCGTCGTCGTCGTCGTCGTCGTCGGGTTAGGGGTAGAGGGGCACAGCGAAGCGTCCAGGCGAGAGCTAGACGCAAATGGAGCCGAGGCCGGAGGGTTGATCTACTGTAGGTAGTGGCTGATGGCGTGGTTGTCCAGCGAGGGATAGCCTACCGTGCGGGCGCAAGGCTAGCCGTCCACGGCCATGCTGACCAAGGCCCCGTCGATTGTCCATAGCAAATTGCCATAGCAGCCCAGACGGGCCTAGCGTCCCCGGGAGCGAAGCCGGCGGCGAGCAATTGGAAGGCATGCCTTGCGAGGTGCAGCGTGCAGCCAACTTCGGGCTCGTACTCGAGGTTGAGGCTTACACGACGCACCGTGTGTGGCTCGAGTATCTTGCAGGCAGCATGCATGTTGGTCAGGCTTAGCCTCCAGGCGCCGTCTCTCGGTGAGCAGCAGTGTTTGCCGCTCTGGTCGGTGTTGCGGCTGGTGGAAAGTTCGGCATAAGAATATTGCCAAGGCGTTGGGCGGGAGGCGCGGATTCTAGCGAGATCAGCATCCAAGTTCGCAACTTCACGATGCTGCAGGGGCGTGCAAATCACCGTCAGCACGCGGGCACGAACCCCGCCGCTGAGAACAGCGTCTGCAGTTGGGGAGCTGGGGAAGCACCGAGCAGAGACGCTGGCCGTGGCGCCGAGCCCAGCGATAGGCCGGGGCAGCACATGCTGAGCTGCCTCGGTGGGAGCACGACATGGATTGCATGGGCCCGTGACCATGACCATGACCATGACCATGGCCATGTAGGTGTGAATGTGCGTGTGTATGTATGTACATGTACGTGGGTAGCATCTACGTATGTATCCCATCCCACCTCAGCCGCCCGGCGTGGTTGGGTGCACGTGCACAGGCAGAGAGGCAGCAAGGCAGCAAGGCAGGAAGGTGGGCAGCCAGTCAGTCGGACAGGTCAGGCAGGTCAGGCTGTCTGGGTCTGGGCCTGGACATGGACGCTGTCCATCGACAGATGGTAAAAAAACTGGTTAAAAAACTGGCACAGGCTGCACACCATCGAGATCCCTGGGCGCTGCGGGTTTCACTCACGCATACGCACACACTCGCCCTCTCTCCCTCTGCGGTGCAGATGGGCTTGTCACAGGGCCCCCGTTTTGCCCATGGTTCCCGGGCGCGGACTAGCGCCGTGGCCGTGTGCATCGTGTCTGTGTGTCTGTGGGTGGGTGGGCACTACTGTGTGTGAGCGAGATGCAGCAGGGTGTATGGGTGGGGATGGACAGATTGTCGAGGTCCGCCGAACCGGATCCTTCGCGTTGGGCGTTGGTGTGGGTTTTCAAAAGGCCATGGCCGCCCCTGCGATGACGGCGAGATACCCACACGTTTCGAGATCGGCCTGTGTTGTGGTGGGGACCAGGGTCGTCTTGGGCTCTTGGGTAGCAGCAGTGGCAGTGGCAGCGAAGAGGCAGAGGCACGTCCGCGCGCTTAGCGAGACGACCTGGCAGAAGTCTGGCCCACGCTGCCTGTTGGCATGCTCAGATTATCATTTTTTCGAAGTCTGTGCCTTGCAGGAGCACAATTGTCGGCAGACCCATCCGAGAGGCGAGCGGGTGTCATGCCATGGGGGAGGGGGAGGGGGGGAGGGATGGGGAGCGTCGCTCGCCCAGCTTTCGTTCACTGCCATGGCGAGCGACGGACGGCTTAGGGCCACGGCCAGGACATCCGCAGTCGACCAAATCCAGATCTCCCTCCCTCGCACACATCGGCGATGGAAAACACAGGCCTGCCTTGCCCTCCTGGCGGCAGGACAGAGAGAGACAAGCTTTCGAGGGGAAGGGTAAAACAAAAGCTTGGCGCTGTACGAAGACGGTCCAGACTGCGAAAAGCCGCCGACATGCTCCACAGCCGCTTCGGGAAACGTCAGGCCACCGCTTGTTTGGCCAGCGTCCTCGCGTCCTAGGAATTGCTCCGCCGTCTGCGTCTGCGTGGATGCCGGACCTTCTTTCCCACCCTCCCTGCAGCGTCTCGTGCCTTCCCGTCTGCTGCCGCTCAAATATGCCACTGCCCGCCCTCGCGCCCGCGACACCGCTACCGCACCATGTCGATCCTTTCCCCTTCCAACGCTAACCTTCCCATGCCCGACCTGGCCCACGTACTTGACCGCGTAGGACTGCTCGACTACCTGTCCATCCTCACTGACAATGGCTTCCACAACTGGGAGACCGTCCTCGACATCACCGAAGACGACCTGACTACGCTCAACTTTAAACTCGGCCACCGACGCACCCTCCAGCGCGAGATTGCCACCTACCGCGGCGTGCCCTCTACCTTGGCCTTGGATTCTGAAGGCAACTCTCCAGACCAGCCCGCCCTGTCTACCTCCGCTCTCGAGACCCTGACGAGGCAGACGTCAACCCCTCCGCCGCGTGAGAAGAGGAGGTATCGACGCCATCCACGTCCAGATAACAATGCGCCCAAGAAGCCAAAGACAGCCTGTACGCCAGACCCATGTCACGTGACTTGATTGGTACCTGTTTGAACTGAACCATTGTGCAGACGTAACCTTTGCCGACCATCTACGGACCGAGCCAGACATCAATGCTCTCTCTTTCGTCGACATTGCCAAAGAGGTCGGCCGCCGATGGCAGGACCTCCCGCCCGAGCAGAAGCGCGTGTGGGAGAGCCATGCCGCCTGCGCCATGCAAGAGTACGAGGCCCAAATGGATGAGTACAAGAAGACCGACAGCTGGCGCAAGTACCAAGCCTACTTAGTCGACTTCAAAGCCCAGCAGCAGCCCTCTAGTCACGGAAAACGGCCGAGCGCGAGTCGCACTTCATCCTCCTTTACCCCCCACAGAGACTATTCACGTGTCAGCCCATCAGCGTCTTCCGATAGTCCCCATTCCCTACCTTCTTCCGTCTCAACAGGCACAGAAGCTGAAGTGTGCCACAATGCTCTGACCTTGGCATTCAGCGAGTTAGTGGCTCTTAGGGGCGAGATCCTGGGCCAGAGCGTGAGGCCTTACGACGCAGATCACTTACCATCAGAAGAGCTCGTGAGAAAATCCATGTATGCCTTCGTGCAAGGCACCGGATCGCTCCTGTACATGTGGACTTACCAACAGGTGGACGAAATTCTAGATCGCATCTATAGACCTCAGCAGCCTGTCGACGCTATGACCCTGGCCGAGTGCTTTACTGTCTCAGCCATGGGCGCCCACTATGATATGGATTGTTTCCCAGATCGGATACGCATGGTACTTTATGCTTCAGGCACTCTCTGCTTCAATGAGAGGACCGCTCGTGTGGATTATCTGCGCACCATGCGCCTCCTGCTCGCGACGTCATTCTACGCCCTCTTAGAGAAGCATATGAGCGCACGCTATTTGGTTGGTAAGTGCTTTTAGAAACCAACATGCAACTACTAGACGTGATTCTGATTGGATGGTAGCGGCCGGCTTGCAAATCGCACGTTGGAAATGTTCCGGGCTGGATGTCAATTGGAGACGAGTGTACCGCAGCCTCATTTTCATGGACTGTTGGCTTTCATATACGTTGGGCTACAGGTCCGAGGTCACACCTCACGATATAGCTGTAGGTTGCCGTCGTATGTGGGTGCGTGGCATGTGGCTAACATGTGCAGGCTGCATGCGTTTCTTACCCAACTCCGGAACACATCACTGAGCAGATACACGTCCAGACGAGTAAGGTTGGTTTGATTGCGGCCGAGATTGCAAAAATTCTTGCCGCTCCCGAGCTAGCCACTCATGAGAACATACAAATGCTTAACGAGAAACTCGAGAAGTGGCGTTCAGAAGTGCCATCGTCATTGACGATCGCTTCGTTGACTTCTCCCAACCCTCCACCCATGACGCTTTATCAAAGGCGAGCAATACTAATGGTCCATGTAAGTATCTCTCACACTAGCATGTCGACATGGTCCAAGTCTCACGCGCATTAGATCATGTATCTGGGGGCTCTAATTCTCCTCTATCGCCACTTGCTTGTGGCTACGGCTGAGACTGAACTTACCGATGGTGCCGCATGGAGCCTCAATTTCTCAGTCGAAGACGCAAGGCGATACAGAAACGAGTGTGCAATTGCCGGCCAGCAGATTGCTCGAATTTTGAGTCTGATCTCGTTTGATGGCACTCTGACGAAGCGATGCTGGATTATAATGTAAGCCTCTCCGTTGTGAAGGTTGCTGTAACTAAGATGGTTGCTTATCCTTGCACAGTTACTGGGCATTTACCGCCAGCATTGTCCTGTTCTTCAGTGCAACGACGAAACTTATTGAGGGGCAGCACGAAGGCGTTGAGGATGACCTTGCGTATGGCAAAACCTGCATGGACATGCTCGAGCCTTGCCGCGACCTTGAGCCCATAGCTGCATGCTACCTGGACATCCTGTGGCCTCTGTACGACAGCCTTCGCGACATCCATCACCGGATCATGGGCCGAGCAAAGACGAGCATTTATGCCTTGCTTCAAGGAGACATCCATACTCTCAGCCCACCCATCGCAGTGTCCAAGGCGGAAATGGGCCCAATATCGGGGAAGTTGTCTGCTTTAATCACTGATCCCTTCGGACGAAAGCAAGGTTTAGGTGACAACAGCAAAAGGCGAGTGCTCAATGCTGATGGTTCCTGTTTGGTATTCTGGTGGAAGTGAAAGGCTTCAAACCTTGCAGTTCAGCTCACCACCATTCGCGCCTCCCGGCGCCGCACTATTAGATCCAACAGCGAGGACTTAAACTCCCAGGTCTAGGCCTCGCGGCAGCGTTTACGGGGCTGATGCGGAACGGCGAAGAGAAGCGAGTCTGCCTAAGCGGACTTCGGACCATCATCCGACTAAGTCGCTTTGAGCCATCCGAGTCCGTGCCGCACAAGGAATATGATCAGTGTCGAATACCGAAGGATAGCTTGTAGTGTTGGGCCATCAAGGCAAGTCAAGTCAAGGCTGCAAGGCTGCACACGTGGTACAGGATTGGTCGGCGCGTGAATCGAATTGGGACACTCGTATCCGAATTCATCGAGACACACTTGTTGGAAGAGCCCAGCGATAAGGACCGTATCTGCGGGTGTTCCCGTAGTGCATGCGATAGTAGAGGCTTTTTGGAATCTAGACGGGTGTCCAAGAGTACTAGCCAGACCAAGAAGCGAAAGACTATTGAGTCGTATGATGCAATAATTGGAAACGTGCAGCCGAAGTCAGCTTTCAGCCTGCCCTTGAGGCTGGTGAGGATCGGGGGAGAGAAAGCATGCATGTACATATGCGGTGCGTGCCTGTCTCTTTCTCTGTGTGTGCATGTGCCGACGGTGATTAGAGCTATCGTAGCGTGCGGCCTTCTTGTAGAGGGTCCCGAGGGCACTTCTAAGACGACATTCCGTGGGTCCGTACCAAAGCAAAAACCGGAGCTTGTTATTTTTAACCATCTGGTCTCCAAGGTTTCAATATTCCTGCCCTGATGGCGTGGCAAGCCATGGGCGACACTTATCGTCAAGCTGCAGGCACCCCACGCGAGGAACACCAATGGCAGGCGCATGATTGCGCCAGCCGGCTGAACGGCGTTATCGACGGCGAGAGCGCACCGGTAAGCAATAGCCACGCGCTGCTTGGAAATGGTCGTGGATCGTGAGCGAGGCAGCAGGTCTGGGGGATCGAGGGAAAGGGGCCGATGCATTGGGAGGGCGGACCTCGCGCCGGCCCAGGTTGTCTCGTTTCGTGTCGTTTCTGGACAGGCAAGCGCGAACGGCGTCATCAGGTTGAAAAGGGAAGGCTCTCCTGCTTGTCTGATGGCCCATGGCCCCTCTCCCGATTTCTCTCCTGTCTTCTATTCACCCTATCTCTCCTCCTCGCCTCCGCTCGACCTGGTTGTCTTGCACCTACGACACACGTCCGCCGCGCTATCAATGAGAACACCATCCACCCATCCCGCCGCGCTGTTGCTTGTATCTGGCAAGCAGCTACACCACCAACATAATGGAGCCTGGAGCCCATGCCGAGTCTCTTGCCCAGAGTCCCTTTGCGATCCCACTTGAAGACGTCCAACAGCTGCTTGCCTCGGACGGCTTCCAGCTGTTGAGGACCTACCTTGCCAACCACGCTGAGTATGCCCACCTACCCGTCACGGCGTGTTGCCTACTGTCGTCCAACGCTGACCGCCACGTCAACAGCTTCTGCACCTATCACTCGAGCTGCGACGCCGACACACGCGACACATGGCTCCTCCACAGGGATTTGCTGCACGCCGTCGTCATGCCTGTCGTTGAGTTGTATCGACGCGCCGAGGTGTTGGCCAGCGCGGCCCTTTGCACTGCGAAGAGCGAGGATCTGGAGCTTGCCTTCGCAGGCGAAGCACGCGGCGCGTTTTTGTGGCTTCAATGCTTCGTGGCTGAAGACGAGCAATGGTGTCGCACAAAGGGCTGTCCAGGTATGTATTTACCGTATATGCATATCGCCATGCATGTCTTAAGCTCATGATCGACAGCATGCGTCACTACCGCCACTCTTAGTACCGAATCACACATCAGGCTCACAATCGCCGCATCTCTAGTCTCGACCGCCTCCATCGCCTCTCCTAATTCCTCACCCGCAGCATCCGCTTCGTCGTCGCCTGCATCCTCACCCGTCTCCGAAGAACCACCACGGTCAGCAGCGCCATCGCTACCTCCGCTCCCCTACATACTTCCCGCCCTGCGCTCTGCCCTTTCGTCTGATCCATTTTGGGGTCCGTCGTACTGGTCCTACTTCCTCACTCGCGCCTCGCAGCTCTCCGGCGGCATTCAAGCCTTGATTGCAGACTGCGTAGATCTCGAAGCCCTCGTCTCCTCCCATACCCCACCTACCATAAATAGACATCGCATAGCTGCTAAGCGCAATGTCCCAAGCCCTGTAGAGCAAGTCACTGCCAGCGGACAAACAAACACAGAGAAGGGTATGCCACTGCGGAAAAGCAAGTTGGCCAAGCGGCAGCTGAGAATGAAGGGCGAGGAGGTTGAGTGGATGCGGAGATGTGCACTTCAGTGCTGGGCAAAAGCTTCCGTGCCAAGCAAGGTGCGAGGTGAGCTTCTGGGCGTAAGCAAGGAGAAGAGGTCCAGGAGCTTGACTTGTCCATGAGTGGGGAACTTTCGAGCCTGATCCGAGGTGTTTTAATACATTGCCTCCATTGAATGGAGAGCACCATTCAGCATGCGCTGGTGGAGGATATAGCAGGTGTTTCATTTGGGACTTGGACAGGATGGATTTCTGGCTTGATCGGCACTTGATTTTGGTTTGGCTTGGGTTTGCATAAGATACCACTGCATTAGCTTTTTCTTATTCTTTTGGGTATACTTTGACCCATACATATACTTGGTCTAGCTTGCCCTCTACGCTTACCGTGAGGCGCACATCTACTCTCCTTTGTCCATTTGTTCGGCTTCCGCCCGCTTTATTTTATATTACAAATTTTTGCTTGCCCAGTTCCTGTTTCTATGGTATAATCTAAATCAATGGCATGTAGTTGCAGGGTTATTGAAGATCCATGGGTGCAGGTCACGGAGTCTCGATTCTTGCTAAGTCTTCGGTAGTCCGGGAATTAGGGATATCCATATTTGCTCTAGCCCGTACTTTTATCCCCGTTCCTTGTGGTTCAATAGGGACAGGTTGCATATATATATACTGAACCCATACTATTCCAAAACGTTAACATAGGATGTACCTATACACAGAAGAAGGTCTTAAAGTGCTCATATCAATCTTGAACTCAGACAGTCTTGATCTCTCTTATCTGACTCTTTGCGTGGTCATAATCTCCCTATTCTCCGCCTAATTTACTAGTGATGCAGTACTAGAGATTCGATCGGGCCTGGGTTCTAGGGGGGTTCAATTTTTACTTTTTTTTTAGTTTCATACACTAAAAGTAGACTTGCGAGATATATTTCAAAGAAGAATCGTAAGATCACAGTATTAGGGATAATAAAATGATTCCCGAAGGGAGCAGAGTTTGGATAGCGAATAGAGCGACGGATGGGTGGCCTAGTAATTATAGGCTGCGATTATCTTGTTGCTCTAATCATTTAAAAACATCATTATTTCTTCATATAACTTCCTTCTACCTCAATCCTATTATTGATTGGGGGAAAATATGCATCATACTGCCTTGATTATAGTAGCAGGTGACGAAATATAAGGAACAGGGCG
>Ga0247757_10000970_pt1 | contig 21160 bp, 21 predicted proteins | sample UWRJL126311R4_FD_180929 | JGI IMG/M metagenome (GOLD analysis project Ga0247757, IMG submission 180929) | Plant litter microbial communities from Arlington Agricultural Research Station in Wisconsin, United States - UWRJ-L126-311R-4 | ecosystem: Environmental > Terrestrial > Plant litter >...
CCTTTTTCCTCACACCAACTACTGCTGGGCTTTTTCCTTGGAAAAAACGATCGAGCCCCGTCCTCCCGTTCGAGTGAGTCCGTGCTCACGTGGCGCTGGGGAAGGGGGGAGGGGAGGGGGAGGGGAAGGGGCCACTTTGCGGACCGCCCCCTTGCGTGTTCTCCACCGCTTGTCTACAGTACCTGCCTGTTCTGCATACATTGTGCAACAGATTCGCGGGAGGCGCTGCTCGATACGTGCAATGACCGCAACGGCGTGTCCGAGGCAATGATCGGGGGGCGTTGGGGCGGTGTGTTTCGCGGGGTGGGGGCGGGTATTGTAGGATGTATACGATACAATACGATACGTACGTGAGTCGTTCCTGCGCGTGTGTAGAATGTGTGTGTGTTTTGCGGGCTGTCTTCGGAGGTGTATGGGAGGGTGTGGGCCTCGTGTGAAAAAGGAAGAAGGAGAAGTGCGTCTGCTTGCTTGCTTGCTCGCTCGTAAGAGAGGAGCGGAGTTGAACTGGCCGATCCGCCGTCACCAAAAAAACAAAAAGTTTTCTCCATCTCGCGTGTTGTGAAGGGACTAGAATGATGGGGGAGAATGCATGTGCCGCGAGAGGAATGTATTGGTTTATATCTGTGGATGTTGTGCGTTCGCCCATCACAGGAGAATATGTAGCTTTAGGAATGAGTGTAGATGGGGGTAATTGGTAGGTGAATGGTGAGCCAACTTGGGGCTAGTCGGGCGAGGGACTTTGCTTGTGGGTGGGTGGAGCGGGTATATCCAAATTGATTGATTTTCTTTTCTCGTGGAATTGACCATCTGGACGACTTTCACTCAGACCTTGAAAGTTTTTCTTCGCGATATTCGTTGAGTGTGGATGGCGTAGACGATGAATGCATACTCGTCTTTCGGCTGTGAATTCTAGTGCTACGCTCTTGCCCGTACATCGCCCCTTCTGAGGTTTGATATGGCTTGCTGCTTAACAGCTTGTCTCTACTATTCCCCAACACCTTTACTGTCCTTTGCCACTACCAAGCATATATTATAACATCTTACTGTGTACCATCACTTCACTTCAAGCACGCAGTCTAAGCTCTTTTTCCCATCCTTTTCAATGGACATAGAAAGCCAATGCATCTAATATATGACCGCCCTGGAAAGTTTTAAAGCCTAGTCTTACCTGTTACAAACTATTAAAAAATGACTAAAGAAGTATCGATCGGATGGAACATATTTCTCCCTCGACTCAGTTTCCAAGTCACAGGCGAAAGAAGAAAGCATGGTTTGGTCGGCAGTAGCCGGAGGCTGTTCTTAAATACGAAAATGCCGGGGAAAAAAAACACTTAATACCAGTATTTAAGGTACTTTACACACTACCGTTCTCCTCTATTATAACTGAGAGAAACTTGTGGGTACCTTCGATGGGGTGTTTGTTATTTTCATTCAGGTTTCTCAAGTGAGAGGTGAAGCGTCGAAATAAGCGAGTTGGAAAGAATAAGAAAGGAAAATCAAACGAACGAAAACCCTCAGCCTCTACCCCTCACCTCCCACAACTTAATGAAGCTGAGCCCGCGAACCAGCCTTTCCCCCTACATATCTTCAACAACACATTCCCCTGCACAGCCAACATCATTTGCTCGGCCTCATACATCAGCATAAATCTCACCTCACAGCCTGTAAAGCATATCATACGTTCCGTACTCAGAATCGTTTCGTATCCACAAACTGACTAACTGGCAGATTTGCTATCTGCGGGGGGTATCGATGGCTACCTCAAGCACCAAGGGAGGCAGGCAAGAAGCGGAAAAAAAATCTCAATTTCCAGCACGTTTCCCCAAAGAAAGACACACATCCTTTCCCTAACACTCAATTTCTATTGCAAGATCGCACCAGGTCTCCCTCATCCAAACGGTAGCAAGGAGCAGAGGAACTTACTCACGAGTGCCCTCAGCAAAAAATTCCACAGGCTCATCTATTTCATGGCCCCTAGCGCACAACCACCGTCTTGACTACCTTTGTGTCGACGTCATGGAGAGCACCGGGGAACTTGCAGGCATCGTGCAGGATGCATTTTTTGGTTCGCTTGGTGAAGCGGGTCCTGCTGGGCGGCAGGAGGCAGCGGTGGCCGAACACGCACCGGACGTCGCTGCAGAGGCTGCCGTGCTGACAGGGGAGCATGCGGGCGACGAGACGGAGGGTTTCTTTCTCGTCGGCGGTGATGGGGTATTCGTGCCTGGATTTTGGGTTAGTTGTTTGTTCTTCTTGCTTTTGAGAAGGGGAGGTAGGTTGGAGGACTTACAGATGCGAGCACATATCGCCCTTGGGGCAACCTCCGCCCAGAAAGTGCGTGTTGCACAGTCTCAGTTTCTTAACCCGGTCGACTTCCGCCTTATCGAAGGGACGGCAGGGTGGATCCACGCGTTGGCCCATCCGGTTACGGGGAATTGCCTCATTTTCGACTGCGGCCGGAATCGCGGGCTGTGTAGGTGGAGACTGCACAGGCGAAGCAATAGATCTCTTAGTTATTTCGGCCCAGTTCGCAGGGGCGGCGGGAGTAAGGCTCGGTGATAGCAAAGTAGTGCCCCCGGAAACTACAAGGTTATTAATACGCTTTGGATGGCCATTGTGAAACCTACCCCAAGTCACTGATGATGCGGTCCTCGAATGGCCGCCTCTATTCGGGGCAGGAGGGAAACGGGAGGGAAGTCCTGTATCCATGTTGAATGGTACGGCTGTAGGCAGTGTTTCCGGGTCATTAAGTCCTACGACACCTATCTTCGTGTTACGGAAAAGATTATGGAACTTATGTGCTTTGTAAGGGAGTGTGAGCAACTCTTTTGCAAATGGAACTCCCTCCATCAATGTCACTTTGGAGACGTAGGCAGATTCCATCATGTACTGCTCAAGGGAGCGAGCAAAACTGTTGTCGTGGGAGCAGCCAAAGAAGATTTGCCGACAGTGGAAGTCGTCAATGAAAAATTTCAAGGATGCTGCGGAAAGTTAGTCAAGAGCTTCAAGATACCACTCGTCTGCGGAAGTACTGACCAATGATCTTTTCATCAGCGCGATCTTTTCCGGGACCGACGTCGATGAAATCGAACAATGTTTTTCCGCTACCATTGAATCCACGAACGAAAGCTTCAAAATGGCCAGTGTTTGGAATGATACCAGCCCTAACGAGCACATCGGCAAGGCCTTTTACGTTCGCATAAACCCGGCAAGATACTAGAATATTTCCCATTAAACGGTTCGCCAGCTTATAGTGGGGGCACTGACTGCAGGCCGCAGGGGGTACAGTCTCTAAGTCGTTCTGAATATATTGAAAGACGGAGTTGTGAAGCTGAGCCGCAGCGCGACGACCGCCATCAAAGCCATCACGAAGGAATTCATCGAGAAAGACCATGCCATCGCTATCGATGAGGATCATCACAAAGGGACTGCGTTCCTATAAGGACATAGTCAGCGCAGTCAGTGTCTAGGGAGCGCGGTGTAAACATACCAGAATGTTTGTGACCGGCCTCGGAATATTGTTGACTTGCTTGAGTGTAGCATTTTCCTCGCGCAGACGGTCACGTTCGTGTACAGAATACTCATAGTGCTGCATGAGGGTCTGCTGGAGTTAGAGAAGGGCGGCCAGGGTAGCGATGATGGAGGAACTTACCTTAAGCAAAAAGGTCTTTTCCTGGTCATTGCCTGTGATCCTCTCGAAGCTATCCCAAAGAGTTCGCAGCTCAGCTTCTGTTTCAATATGTCTATGACTGGTACGCGACCTAAAGGGCTGTTAGCAGATGGAGAACAAGTTGATGGGGAGTTACCTACCCGAAAGTCGGGACAGGAGAGGATACGGGAAGCGCAGGCGAGGCACTACCTGAACGATACGGCTGAGGAGGCATTGTATTATGCTAACAACGAAGTATTGGACCTGTATCCTAGAGGAGTATTGGGCACGCTGGGTTGAGGTTGAGAGGGTGTGCGCGGACAGGTGCTGGGGTTAAGATGGGAGCGAGCGGCGGATATATAGTAAGAGAAGGGCGCTAAAAAACAATGTGTGAGTTTGAGAAGTTTCAGTATATCAACAAAGGGTCACTCAGTCTTAGGACTGGCGGACCGGTGGTGACGCGCACGTGGGCGGAGGTGAAAGCAGGAGCGGGCTGGCCAACAACACGGCAGGAGCGATTGAACCAGCAACGGCTGTTCACCTAGCAACTGTCTTGTTCTCCGGGTCTCAGCCATTTTTTCGCTATCCATCGCTATTTCGAAAAGAAGCATTATCACAGGGGAAGAGAGACATTGGTAGCGGAGGTTGTGATTGGCGGCCTGCGTGAGCCTGTTTAGGGGCTAGCTCACGCCGCACGGCTGCAGCTTGCGCGCGGGCCTCGTCAGTGCATTAATGCCACGTTCAAGCCTCCTCTCGACGTCTTCTACCAACCATCCCGCACGCTTCCCTTCGCCTGTCCGCCTTTCGCTGCATTCACTATGGTCGCCTGGAAGCTCTCTACCCTGCTCCTCCTCTCGCTGCGGGCTCTCAATGCCTTTGCTGAGATCGAGGTGAGACTCTATGACAGAACCGTGCATGACATCAATTTACTCACGGCACCCGCAGGTCGAAAATGTCGAAGAGGTTGTCGACGAGCAGGCCCAGACGCCGAACCTCAAGGTCTCCGTCTCTGCCAGCTTCCCACAGTCTGAGATCTTCGGCGTCAAGCTGATCAACGGCCATGCTACCGAAGCCCGCCTTTCCATCGACAACCAGGAGCCCGAGAGCGTCACCGTCGCCATCGTCGGCGGTTCGCTGCTCAAGGACGTCGCCGGTGAGACACACATCCTACGTAATCTCACCGGCCAGCGCTATGGCCTAGAGATACCCGCAGGCGAGGAGCAAACGGTGACGTACACCTTCGCGACTGAGATGCATCCCCAGGATGTGCGCCTGCAGCTCGTGGCCGTGCTGCAGGACAGCAAGAACGCTTTCTACACTCTCTCTGTTTACAACGAGACCGTCAGCATCGTGGAGGCGCCCACTAGCATCTTCGACCCGCAGATGTATGTCTTACCTGCCTCATATTTCGTCTCAGACATCTCGGACCTGCCCCGCTGGTCTTGGCAATGGTCTTTTTTTTTGCGCTTGTTTGCTGACACAAATTCTCCAGCATCTTCCTCTACCTTGTTCTCCTTGGCGTATTCGGTGGGACCGTCTACTTCATCTATAACACGTGGATCACTACGCTCTTTCCCCAGAAGAAGCGCGGCGGCAAAGGTGGCGAGCGTGCGAAGAAGTCTTCCGGTGGCTCCAAGAAGGTCGATCCGGCTGACCAGGTTGCTGTCATCGGCGCCGATGGCCCTGCCGTCACCAGCGGTTCCAAGGCCTACGACGAGAGCTGGATCCCCGCGCAGCACCTGCAGCGCCCCGAGGCCAAGCGTGTCCGCAGCGGCACTCCTAAGACTAAGGTCAAGAGCTAAGCAAGTTATAATACCGAGCGTAGTGCGGACGGCGATGGTGGGGTTGTTGTAGTTTGGACGGAGTGGTGAAGCATGTCATCACAGCGGTGGCACGCTGTGTGCTTCGTACGATAGGAATTTTGGGTACAGGAATTGGATAACGGTAAGAACACCCGGCTGGGTACTATTGGCATACCATGGAAAAGGAACGTATTTCTACTGGGCACGCACAAACAAAATTTCCGACAAATGTACTCTACATTGACAGCCCGTTGAAAAAAAGGTTGCCGGCTTTTTGTATTACTAGGCGGATCAAATACAGGCGTTGTCAAGAAGGAACCAGCTCCCATTGCGTTGCATCAAACATGTCTCTTCGTTCCTCCTTCCGCAAACACACTCACACACCCCCACTCATGCTCTCACTCACTCCCTCTTCCATTCATTAATTTCTTCCTCCAAATGCTCCTTCAGCGCCTTGAACTTGTTCCCGAAATTCCTCCCACACCGCCAACACACCATATCCCAGCTCGGCCAGTCGCCCGGTCTGAGCCTTCCACTCCCTTCCTCAAGCGGGAACTCGTCTATCCCCACGAAAAAGCTCGTCTGAAAACTCAGATAGTGCTTCTTGTGCTTCACGCACGCGCTGTTCATCTCCCTCGACAGCACGTGTACGTGGAAATGGTTCATCGAGGGGTGCGTGTGCACGCCTGCTTTTATCTCGCGCGCCCAGTCGCGGCCCGGTGGGAGAGGGGTGGTTGTCTGAGAGGGGGAGTAGGGTGCCGAGGGCGAGGACATGAGGTCCTCGAGGGCGGATTGGTAGGGTGCGTCGCTGGCGCTGAGGAGGCCGTATTGCCGGCGGAGTTCGGAGGCGGCGAGGGAGACGAGGGACGGGATGCGCGAGCGGATTTTTGCGAGGAAAAGAGTGTTCGTGGAGAGGGTGTGGAGGGGGTGGGTCGTGTAGATGGCGGGGTCGCGGGGGAGGAGGAGCAGGTGCACGCTGGAAGCAGGCGTTAGCGGAGTGCGTAGTGTATGGTAGAGTACTGGTTTTCTGGGGAAGGGAGAGGGTATGTGTATACCTTGCTTTCGGATACTTGTCGCGGATGACGACGAAGTCGTCGTCGTAGTCTACGACGCGGCCTTCAGGATTTTCTTCGGGGCGCTGGATGTATTCGAGGAGGCCGTCGCGAGGGTCCCATTTGCTGGTACTGGATCGGGGAGCGGGGACGCCTTTATTGGTGTTCTGAGACGAGGATGTAGGCTTGGGCTTCTTCGCATGTGACATGAGTTCTGTGACTGCACTGTAAATTCGTGTTTCTCAGGGGCGACGCGTGAAGGAGCTACAGCATACAGGCATTGGCGCGCTTGTTTGTTATGGTGGCTCTGCTGGCTGATTGCTCGGGCGGTGGAGCGTCACCGGTGATTTCCTCAGGGGTGATGGCATCGTGGGGATGCTCGACTGGATATTGAGAGGAAGACATTGCGGGGAGTTGAGGATTGGATAGGCGGAGTGTTTTTTGCGGTCTGACAATGGATGATGTATGTCGTCGCACAAGCGAAGCTTTCGGAATGGTGGCCCAAGCTCCGCCCGAATTTCCGATCCCAGCGGCCGACCCCATTTCTCGTTTGCGCTCGAATCATGCCATGTATTCAACGCCTGGCCTACAATATTCCTTTCCCGCGCGTCTCCTGCTCTGGAAAGCAGCCATTGATCTCTCGGGTGGTTGAGCCCTTCCGGATTCTTAGCGAGCTGCGCCCTTTTTTTCTGCTCGGGAAAAGCAGCACCCACACACATTTTAAGCCCCAACAGTTTTTTTTGGGGGGCTCTTACTGAAAATCTCCACACATGGATCCAGCGCGGTCGCTGAGCAGGAATACTCGTAAACGAACTCTCCGCTGAAAGAAGACGATATGCCGAATAAACCACATGCCCCGCGCGGCGGCGCCTCGAAGAAGTCGGTTCCGCCCGAGGAAGATACCAGTTTCATCGTGTTCGATGATGGGAAAGGGAAGAAGAAAAAAGGGGGCAAAAACTCCACGTCTGTAGAGAGTAGCAAGAAAGGAACCACAGGAAAGCAGCCGGCTGCTCCTTCTGATGGGAAGAGCAAAGGCAAAGCGCCTGCGGAGCAGCCAGCTGAAGCCCCGAAACGCCCGGATACTAGGACCCTGATTGCGGGCGCATCGTGGACGGGGAAATTGCCTGTCAATCTGCTGTCTGAGTATTTTCAGAAGCAGAAGTGGAACAAACCCGACTATAGGATGCGTAACGAGGGGGGTGTTTTTTCGGCACACGTCGTGCTGTCGAAGACGAATCCTAAGACGCGTGAGACGACGACCCTGCCGCCGTTCCATATCCCACTCGAGCTCGCAAAGAAAGCTAGACAGCCGTCTGCGGTCGAGGCGCGCAATTTCGCTGCTGCTTATACTTTGTTTCGGATTGCTAGCGCGAAGAATATGCATATGATGTTGCCGCCGACGTACAAAGACCTGTGGAAGGGAGAGTTTACCGAGATCAAAAAAGAAGATGAAGAGAATGGGAAAGCATGGATGTACGAGGCGGACCCTTTCTTTGGATATGCGGAGCGAGAAAAGGCGAAGGAGATCGCGGCGAAGGAGCGCGAGAAGAAAGAGAAAGCTCGCGTTGAGGCTGCGAAGACGCACAACCTCCAGCCTGGAATGCCGATGCTGAGTTCCCAGAGTGCTGCTCTCAATCGAAACCTCTTAAAGGGTTGGGAGCGGGTTCCGAAAATTGAACTAGGCAAGCGGACACGGAAGCAGACTGAGAGGTTGATCCGCCGCGATGCAGTGTGGAACCCGAATGGAATCGTGATGAATCAAAATGCTCGCATCAGAGTCGTGGACGAGGTTACGAATCTTGGCTTTCGCAAGAGCCACGTCGAGGAAGCTGCGGATATCTGCAAGGACAGAGAGGAAGTCATTGAATGGTTACTCATACATGTTCCTGAGGACGACCTTCCATCTTGGAGTCTTCCTGAGGGGTATGTTGCAGGTGTCAGTATAGCTAGTGCGAATTTGAAGCGCGAAGGTGCAATCAAACGCCTTGCAGCAGCAGGATATGCTATTGAACTTTGCGAGGAAGCATACGACAGCCAAGGTGGAGATGAACGCAAAGCCGCAGCGATCTTGCAAGCCCACCTTCTTAGGCCTACGGATAGTGATGATGAGATCAACCAGGATCTCGAGCAACTTGTGCTCACGGATAATGTGGATCAAGACCTGGACATGGACCCTTGGGAAGAAGAGCTATCGTCTTTGGAAGCGATCTACGATAAGCTGTTTTCACGGCCATCTTCGACGATGTGCCGTATCGAGCTTGATATCAAACAACAGGGTAAACGACTCATTCTCCAAGTGCATAAACCCTACGGCCCATATCCTTCGGTGGTACCAATTATCACATTCGAAGCGGCAATCCCGGCATACATCCGCCTAAGCATTATCCGGAAAGCTCTGCTTCACGCTGAGGATAACTTTCTTGGCATGCCCATGATATATGATATCGTGGATTGGCTACAACAAAACGCAGGGGAAATCTTCAAAAATCCGGGTCGGCTTACCGACGTGTCTGCCGGTTTATCTGCAGATCATCAAGTTACTCGAGAAATATCCCGCGGAAAGAGTAGAGGTAGAGCGCGGAAACCGATAATTTGGAAAGCGGCCACCCGAGAGAGTCAAGCGCTACTGGATACCTGGACCGGAAAGCAAGAGACGGCTGCACAGAAGAAGATGATGGCTGCTCGCCAGTCGTTGCCGGCATGGAGATTGCGCGAGAAGATTGTAAAGGTTGTCAACCAGAGCCAAGTCACCATCATTTCTGGTGAGACTGGTTCTGGAAAATCAACACAATCCGTGCAATTCATTTTGGACGATTTGATCCAGCGACAGCTAGGCGCTGTAGCCAATATCGTCTGCACTCAACCACGAAGGATATCTGCTCTCGGATTGGCAGATCGTGTTGCTGATGAGCGGTGTTCGCAGGTTGGCGAGGAAATCGGATATTCGATTCGAGGTGAATCGAAACAGAAACCCGGCGTTACGAAGATCACTTTTGTTACGACAGGCGTTCTGCTCAGGCGATTGCAGACTTCCGGCGGTGGTTCGGATGATGTGGTTGCAGCACTTGCGGACGTTAGTCATGTTGTTGTCGATGAAGTGCATGAACGTAGTCTAGATACAGATTTTCTTCTCGTCCTCCTTCGGGACATTCTTCGCCGACGCAAGGACCTCAAGGTCATTCTCATGAGCGCCACGCTTGATGCGGATGTTTTTGAACAATATTTTAAGGGTGTCGGACCTGTCGGCCGCGTGGAGATTGAAGGTCGAACACACCCCGTACACGATTTCTATATGGATGACATAGTCCACGCGACGGGCTTTGCTGGTGCGAAGGGCGTTGATTTTGATGATGAGGCTGGTGGGAAAGCTTCCTCTTCGAATCTCATGAATATAGGGTTTGGGATCAATTACGATCTCATCGTTGAAACGGTGCTGTACATCGACGGACAGCTTGACGGGAAGGATGGAGGTATCTTGATATTCTTGCCGGGGACAATGGAGATTGAACGCGCACTCCAGGCGCTAAGGGAGTTCTCGAATTTTCATGCACTTCCTCTGCATGCGTCCCTGCTGCCTGTCGAACAGAAGCGAGTATTTCCACCAGCACCACCTGGTAAACGTAAGGTCATTGCCGCGACCAACGTGGCGGAAACTTCGATCACGATTGAAGATATCGTAGCGGTCATAGACACAGGCCGTGTCAAGGAAACGAGCTTCGATCCCCAGAACAACATGGTTCGGCTTGCTGAGACTTGGGCATCTAGAGCAGCATGTAAGCAACGGCGTGGTCGAGCTGGTCGTGTGCGTGCTGGCGAATGCTATAAGTTGTATACGCGCAACGCTGAAGCTAAGATGATGGAGCGACCCGACCCTGAGATTAGGCGTGTTCCGCTAGAGCAGTTGTGCTTGTCTATCAAGGCTATGGGTGTGCAAGATGTATCAGGTTTTCTTGCCTCTGCACTCACCCCTCCAGAGAGCACAGCAGTTGAGGGTGCCGTCAGGCTACTGGGCCAGATGGGGGCCATTACAGATAATGAGCTTACTGCGCTGGGACGGCACATGTCGATGATTCCTGCAGACTTACGGTGTGGGAAGTTGCTAGTCTATGGCGCAACATTTGGCTGCCTCGAGGCTGCTCTCACTATAGCCTCCGTACTGACCGCACGAAGCCCCTTCATCGCCCCTCGCGAGCGTGATGAAGAAACCCGTAACGAGTTTGCCCGCATCCGCTCTTCCTTCTCTAACAACCAAGGTGACCTACTTATTGACCTCCGCGCCTACGAACAATGGTCCGTCCTCCGCAGCAAAGGCATAACTTCTCGTGATCTTCGCGCGTGGTGTGCCTCTAACCGCCTCTCCCCGCAAACCCTCTTCGACATCGCCTCCAACCGCTCGCAGTACCTCTCCTCTCTCAAGGAAATTTCCTTCCTCCCCACCACCTACTCCTCCTCCAACCCGCTCTCCCACGGCGCCTACAACAAGCATACCGCCAACGATGCCCTCCTCCGCGCCCTCATCGCCGCCTCCTTCAACCCCCAAATCGCCCGCATCCAGCTCCCGGACAAGAAATTCGCGGCCGGCATCGCCGGCGCCGTCGAGCTCGACCCTTCAGCCCGCGAGATCAAGTACTTCAACCAAGACAACGGCCGGGTGTTCGTGCACCCTTCGTCGTCGCTCTTCGCGGCGCAAACGTTCCCCTCCAACGCGTCGTTCGTTGCCTACTTCAATAAGATGGCGACGTCGAAGGTGTTTGTTAGAGAGCTAACGCCGTTCAATGCGTATACGCTGCTCATGTTTGCGGGGGAGATTCGCGTGGACACGTTGGGAAGGGGGCTTGTGGTGGATGAGTGGATAAGGTTGAGGGGGTGGGCGCGGATTGGGGTGCTGGTTAGCAGGTTGAGGGGGATGCTGGATCGGGTGTTGGAGAGGATGGTGGGGGAGCCGGGACGGGGTTTGAGTGTGGGGGAGGGGGAGATTGTGGATTGCGTGAGGGGGCTGGTGGAGAGAGATGGATTGGATAATTAAAGGGTGGAGGTGGTTCTTCGGGGTTGGGGTCCAAATAGGGGATTACTACGGCTACGGCTACTAGGCACTGCGGATGAGGAGTAGAGTGAGGCATAGAACTGGATCGCTGAGGCTTTTACGTAGACTTCCGAGTGAGTACGAAGAGAAGCGTAGTGTTTTTTAGATCAATGTAAGGGATATCTCGAAATCAATAAGTATGAGCCATGCTAAGCACTCGCCAGATTTCTAACCGAGTTTGTCAAGGAGAGATATAGCATTGATTGATCACGTAGCTGGGGTCTAAGTCACATCCGGTTGATGATGGCAAAGTACATCTGCCGAAAGATTGCTGAAGGTCAAGACTTGTGGCTTGTTCGCGTTGACAGCGAAGAGTGGAAACCTTATGTAGCCATCTTTGCGCCGGGCACTGCGCTCGATGACAAGTCACTAACATACACTTTCGTCTCCTCGGGATATGACAGAGAAAGCAAATACGATAGGACGAGCTTTAGGGGCGCAAGCGGCACCAGTTTGAGTTTTGACAGCACAACCCCCCGAAGGTACGACCACTGGCAGACCCAATGCGAGAATAGCTCTGCTCAGGGCTTCATTTGAGCCACACGGGCCACAGATTATCCCCCAAGAGTGGATGAACGGGCTCTGGATCTTTAAGCGTAGCGATGCGATGGATCTGACGATCCCGTGGCCGACCTGGATACAATGATTGAACCGAAGAGCCAAGCCATTCAACTGCAGAACGAGCGAGTCTCTGTGACGGGTGCAGGGTTTAGTCTACCTCAGACTTGTCAACAAGCAAGCCACTAGCGCGGCTTGACTTGACTTGACTTGATTGAGTAAGTCAAATTAAGTCAAGCTGGAGTTTTTAGATTAAGTAATCAAGTCAAGTCAAGCTGGGATTTTGGCTATCGAGTCGAGTCAAGCTTGAGGCTCAGCTTGACTTAACTTGCTTGTTGACAAGTCTGATCCACCTTGCTAGCGTCCGGTGAGTCAGTCAAAAGTCTATAGCTTGAAACTTAGAATTAGTAGTAAACAACCTATAGTGAGTTATTTAGTAGGTGAGTTCATTTTCAGTTTTAGAAACAGGATAAACTTCAGCTATCTTGAAGCACTCAAAGTTTTGGAATACCGGGAATATCGTTGCAAAAATAATGGAAGGAAGCGCACGAAATTCAGCTGCAAGTCATCTAACCAGGAGAAAGTGGAGCAGCGTGCGGAACCGGAAGCTAAACTTATACGCCCCTGCAGCACTACTAATTTCCCAGGATCCCAAAGACTAAAACTAACCTTCATAGGCGTCCCAGTATTCTGGTGTTAGATTTGAGCCCTAGGAGCCTCAGGGTCCCTAAAACAACCTCCCGAGCGCATAACTGTCCTAGAACAATCGTCCTAAGAATATTGACGTCCTAGGAAAATTTGTATCCCAGAGAAGTCATCCCGGGAAAACTGTTGCCTTAGGAAATTTGCCCTAGGACAACTAGCGTTCTTCGAAATTTGGCGTCTTGGGAAAATCCTCCTAGAAAAAATATCCCAGGAGAATGAGGTCCCAGAACAGACGTCCTAGGAATAGTAGCGCCCTAACAAAATTAATATCTTAGGAAAATTGGCGTGCTAGAAACACCGCCCTTAAAATCCATGCTCGCAAAAGCACACTCGCACTACTAGCTGAAGGAAACTTAGTTGTATAAGAGTTTTATAAGTAATTAGCCACTAATAACAGATCATCATCATGTACGTAGTTTACAGCCTAGAGATTAGTAACAGTTAGCAGAGTAGCTGTAGCCAGTATATCCTATAAAAGGAGGGTCAAAATAAACTTGTTGGAATCATCAGATTCATATGACGTCAACACCAGATCCCGTGACCTCCTTCTACTCCTTCTTCCTCTACTCCTTTCCCTTCTCCTTCGCTATGACTCATTACACTCCCGCGCCATGGCCTATAGCGCTCCGTGCGCTATAGGCAGAAGAAGAAGCAACTCCTTCTATATAAACTCCTCCATAGCTCACCCTCTATAGAATCAATCGTCTACTCTCAAACTTACTTGCAGCTGCAGTTGATTCAACCCCTATTGTGCACCTATTGCCGTGCCAACAAAACTATTTATAGAATTTAACGTGCGGTGATCTCAGAAGGTGCTGTGGAATTACAAAAGGTAGTCTATGACATATGGTCCCGTAACAAAAGGTCATATAATAAGGTAAGAGGAGGGGCAAAAAATGACCCAGCGATATAATTAGAAACATTAAAGGTCGTACTGTCAGTAGATAGTAGTTGCGAGGTGTTGACGTCGATGTTACTTCAGTTTGAACTGTGGACCAACACTGATCACATATCTACCACACAAGATAGAGAGCTGGTATCCGATCCAACCAATGATCAGTTATTCACATTCGCATCGAGCTTAAAGCAGGTCTTTCTCGGCCGGTTCCCTGTATCAGCTATTCAACAACCAATACTTAAGGCTAAGGAACATGTAAGGCACAGAAGGTCACGGCAGGTCTGATCACACTCACTGATGCCCCGGACCTTTCACAATGATAACGATTCTGTCAAACCGTTAGCCACTTTCATTCTGGCACTTCCTAAGGGTTTCCAGTGTTGACAATGAAGCGTCAGATGACTCAGATCACTTGTCGCCGAACTAAGATGCGCAATCATGCCGATCCGCGAACATGGCTTTCTATTCACCAATTTTGTATTTATTCATCAAAGAGAAGTGGACGGTAGGTTTAATCACCATTCGGAGCCTCAAAATCTACTACCCGGTCAAAACGACCAACCACCACAATGCCCCGTCGCCCCTTCTTATTCTCCTTCGTCACCACCAGCCCCGTTGTACTACTCGCAATTCTCTACTCGATTCTTATGATCAATTACATGCTCGATCTCACGGCGACTCAGCGAGCAACTCTCTGTGAACTTAGCAGATACACAACCAACAAACCCGGGACAGGCCCCCTCGCTTTCAACTAGCCTCACCAAATCTATTTCACACCTACCATCACATATGATTAGATTATAGTCTTTATCTGCAGAAGCATCACAGCAAGTGAGTCGAAAGTTCAAGCAAACCTCCGAGCAGAGCTCGACTCGATCCAAAACAAGCTCTCCCGACTCTCAGAGGCCATCAACACACTAGATGTCATTTGCAGAACCATCCCTGCGAATATCAATCAAAGAAATGACGGTATCACTCTTGAAACTAATTATGACAGTATTACCGCGCGCACAACGAACTCAAAGCCTTCACAACACCTAATGTTTCCATTTTTGACGCGTTCTAGCGACGCACTCACGTGCTTGCTGACGATGAGGTTGTAGGTTATATTGTTGCGTATCTTTTTGCTGTTAGGCATGAGATGATGGAGCATGTTCCGCGGCTTGGGCGCATTACTGCGGGGGAGAGATGCCATGGGGTGAGGATAATTAGCATAGTTCTGGGATTTGAGAGGTTTAGCTGGGAGAGTGTGGGGTTTGTGGAAAGTATACTTTGGTGGTGCAACGTTCTGTCACTGGTCATGATGGCTGTCGACAGCGAGATGGATGGTGCTCAGCGCCATGATATTTGAATGTCGAGATCAAGAACGTGTGTTGTGACTGCAATCACATGTGAATAATATGCAAGATTCAGAATGTAGACGAGAAATAACAGCAAAGGAGCGTTCCGTCAATCTTGTAGAATCTATTATGATGAGCTCAGATTAGGCACTAATTAGGGGCGGTATAATCCCCTTTCAACGTCTCCGAATTCTCATCAATGTTGACACCAAATACCGCCCGTGCCTGCCCATAACTGGTCTTTACAGCCTCACTCCCATAGACCCTCATCTCCTTCTCGTACGCTTCCGTCAGCCCCTCTTTGAAGCCCCCCGCTTCCGCCAATAGTCTCCCTAATAGTGCCGAGTCCCTGACAGCAGTGTTTGCCCCATTACCGCCGGCAGGGGTCATTGCGTGGACCGCGTCTCCAATCAGGGTAACGCGAGGTTCGTTTGGCCACTCCGGCACGCCCTCCGGGTTCGAACATGTAATCTTCCAGAAAGCAGCTTCGGACTCGTTCATGCGGTCGAATAGAGGCTTGAGGCGCTCGTGCCAATTCGCAGTAAGCGATCTGGCCATATCCGCTACCGGCTTCCCGATAATTGTATAGTCATCGTTTGGCGGCTTGATGACCCCTGGAGATCCTCCCAGAGTCCACCCGAATTCCACATTGGGGTCATTCATCTCGCTCGGTCGAACGTTAGTGATGAGGAAGACCTTGCCGTTCGGATGCGATTTCTCGTCCATCATGCGGAAAACACCCTCACCAAGTCCTTTGAACGCTGTCGTAGGTGCTTGACCGTGGATACCGCGGGATCCGAGATCGAAGACTTTGATCTTTCCTTGCGAGAGTTGTTGTGCTACTGCCGACTTGACGCCTTCGCCGCCCACTAGCAGGGACCCTTCTTCTGATTTCGAGCCATCCCTGAAGATCAAGCGTACGCCCTCTCTCGTGACTTCGTAGCCGGTGACATGATGCGACCACCGGACCCGGTCCTCCAGACCCTCCAAGAACAGACTTCGCATATCGCCCCTGGAAATGCCCACAACCTTTCCCTCCCGTGATGTGAGTGGTTCTGTGGAAACGCTCGAGTGTTCTACGCCCAATGTCTCCCCAGTCAGGGGGTCAATGGCCGCGAACCCTGCGCCCCCGGTCTTGCCGCATTTATCGTAAAACTTCTTAAAGCCTTCCGGGCCCAGCACCGACTCGATGGCGTCGAGTCCTTCAGGCGAGAGGCGCAATCTGTAGCCCTGTGCACGGAATATAATTGAAGCGTCGCGCTCAAAGACGATAAAGGGGATATGGGCACGGTGGAGGGAGCGCGCAAAGAGGAGAGAGGCGATGCCGGCGCCAGAGATGAGAATCGGTTTTTGTGCCATTGTGAGGAGCTTTCAAGGTGGAAGTCGATTCAGCCTGCGCAGCAATGTGAAATGGCAAGCCTTATAACATGCCATGGTTAGGACTACGGTTACGAGCACGATGGTGGCATCAGTCCCGATGGTGGGGTTCCAATTGGGAATGTCGACAAGACCCCCTTGTTTGTCAGCGTCGGCAGTCGGCGTCTTGCAGCCGCCATCTATTTCTAAGCGTTTGTCACTGGATAATTACGCAACCTCGCTTTTCAGAACCGAATTAGAGCGCGAGAACTGCTGTAGCAGGTCTAGATCTTACTCTTGCTGAATCTCAACTCCTTTGAGGGTTGGAACCTCATCATGGGAGCTACCGCTGCACTTGATTGGCCAACCGTATGCGGTAACGTGTCCGTACACCCAATGCACGGATTCAGCCAATGCACTCCGAACATCCGACGCGTCAAATAATAATATAGCGGTTGAGATAAGCTACTAAGATAGGCGTATAAGGCATCTAAAGAGTATAGGTCACTTAGTATTAGAGGTGCTAGGGTGGATCAGGAAGAAAAGGAAAGAGATAAAGAGAAAAGTTGATAATAGGAGGGCGAGTGTGCTTGTGAGGGGAAAGAGCAGGTAGGCGTGAACAGTATGTATTTGGCAGTACATGAGACGAATCCTTAGAGAGTATCTAAGGAAGCGAGGGTGATTATATATAGGGAGGGGACCTCACGTGACCCAAGGGGTTCCCGTTGGGTTCCCGAGGGAGGCAGCTAGCATTCTTATAGTGTCACATATGTAGTACTACCGGCTACCAATTGCCACCGTCGCGACTCCCGCCACATGTCACCATCATCATCTGCTTATGTGACCTGTCGGCACCACAGGACGTGGCTTTCTAGTACCTACCACTGCATCAGTATCCATTATTTCGTATATATAGGCTGCCAGATTCCTCTATTGAGGGTCAACTAGTCGAATTCACATGACGTGCACATTGGCTCTCTACTGTACATCGCGACACAGGGGTTTGACTTGGCACTTTGGGTGCAAGTGACTCTAAAAGCGACGACAAAAAAAAAACTTCAAAAAAGGAGTCGAAAGTCCGCGGACATAGAGTTACTATGGTAAAAGAAAAATTGCTAGCACTTTATTCGCATACCGGCAAACAGACAAGGCAACGAGTCACGTAGTCTAAGCTAATGTGTCTACAGCGAAGTAGTGCACACAAATTGTAAGACACCCTACTGCTACGGCCTCTAGGCACTGCGGATGAGGAGTAGAGTGAGACATAAATTGGTTCGCTGAGGCTTTGACGTAGACTTCCGAGCGATTACAAAGAGAAGCACTTTCGCGCTTTGTACGAATGTAAGGAGATGTACGTCTTTACCCTTTTAGGATCATGACGAAAAAGGGGGCTGATCGCGCGACGCGGCGCGACGCGACGCGATTTTGCATCGCGAGGAATTCTTGGACACCACCGCAACAATCAATTCAAGATGGCAACTTTGCCGCACAGCTCGGAACTCGTTGTCTATATAGATGGGAGCTGCATCATCATGGTAGGTGAACCGGCATTTGCCGGTGTCGGTGTCTATTATGGCTACAAAGATCAGAGGTCAGTAGCATCGCGCACCATTGTGTTTCCAGTACTTGACGTTACCTAGAAACGTTTCGATGCGCTGTGAAGGAAATCAGACGAACCAGCACGCAGAGCTCCAAGCCCTAGTGATCGCACTGACTCGATGCCCGTTTTCACAGGCCTTGCGCATCCGGTCAGACTCGAAATTCGCGATAGGTGCGATTGAGAATTACAACAAGAGGCGCATTAAAGATTGGAACTCGCGTCGCGGCACCGAGATAGCTTATGAGGACCGCATTCGCCGTGCAGTCAAGGTGTACGAACTGCGGAAGCAATTGGGCTTCAGTACAGTGCTCGAGTGGGTGAAAGGCCATAGCGGCAATGCGGGCAATGATGCAGCAGACGAGCTTGCAAGGAAAGGTGCCTTGTAAATTGCCCTCCCTCCTGACTGGCGTTGCACACTAGCTAAGAAGTCTCAGGAAGGAAATGAATAAGGAGCAGCTCAACAAAGCGAAGAAAAACCTAGAAAATGCGCAACGAAGGGAGGTTTTCAAAAGACTGACAAAACCGTACAAGGAAAATCTACTACGGGGAGTACACCCAGGAAGAAAAAGAATTATACAAATTACTGAGGAGATGATCGAGGGGGAAAAACGGCGCATGTACCGCGAAACATGGTCCTCCTTTACGGAAGCTCAACGCCAAGCATGTCTTGAGTGGTATCAGTTTCATCAGTCGGAAGTGGAGGAGAAGATCAGAAAGAGAAAGCAGAAAAGAAGAGAGAGACAACTCGCCAAGTGGAATTCTTTCACAGATGCTCAGCGGGAGGCATGTTATGAGTGGATGAGGCGTCAACAGGCTAACAAAGGAGCAGCATAGGAGGGCTCGTCGGGCAATTATACATACAGAGGGAAGACATCATTCTTGTGAAAGACACCAATCGCATGTTTACCATGGCATCTTACAGAGTTTGATGTTCACTATTAGTCGTCTAGTGTGCTTGAATTCTGCCAGGTCGCAGACAGGGTCGTCCAGCACAATATTTTAAACCAAGATAGCTAAGTATCAGCTTTTTTTTATTTGTAATCTTATTCGTCCTTGCCTATTTCGCTGGTTCCTCTAGGTAGTTAATGTTCTGAGGTGCGAATATTCTTTCATACCCCAAGCTCTGCTCCTTCGTCGTGGAACTGTTTTCATAACAGATTCCAACAACGCTCTTGTAGGAAAACAACGGTTTCAGCAAGCACCATGGCCATTGATCAGGAAAATACAGGCCATATGCGAATCGAAGTATCTGGCCATTCGAACAACATCTTTCACCGCTAACATGGGTTTATCATATGAGGTGACAAGTAATGCTATCTTCAATCCACTGATTTAAATACCTGAAAATTTGTGTCCTATGAACCTGTCTTACAACCCTTCACTCCGTTTAGTGCTTAAGATCATCTCCCGGCGTACGTTTAAGTGAGAATCACGTTGTAGGCTTCACCCGGTTCAAAGTAATAGGTTTAAGAACTCCATATGCTTCGCGCACGCAAACAGAGATGCAATGTATGAGACATAGTCAGGATTGTTTGCAGCGGGGATGGCGCGCATATTGTGTCACGAATTTTCTAGCGTTTGTGGATCTTATTACACGTTTCAAGTGACTTTTAGAAGAATGAGGACGAGTGATTGATATTCGGTGCCCGCACTTGAGGTCGAGAGACTTTGCTGCGCGAAGCTATGCCGGTGCACAGAGCAAATGAGGCATAGATAGGGAAGCGCGTTCATGTATACTTGGAAAATAGCGAGGTTGTAAATTCCACTGCGGGTTTGAAGGTGACTGTAACATTGTAAAACGCAAATGGAAGAAAAGCTCATCGCTAGACACAAAACGACTAGAGAACGCGTTCACAAAGCAATAACAGGACTGGAGCGGATTTGGGTAACGGGGGTGCCCGTTGTTGTTTTATGGTGTTTTCTGATTCAACTAAGGGGTATCATAAAATCAAAACTAAGAACCATGCAAAGCACCCTTTGCAGACCAACAAAAAAGGCGTGAAGAGGACAACTACCAGCTAGAAATCGTTAGAATTCATTCAAAAATGGATAAAATGGGAAAACATACCACTTGATCCGCAAACCAACAGTCGATGACGCTACGAGTCACGTGGACTAAGCGAATATGGCCACAGCGGAGTAGTGCGCACAAATCATAAGATACCCTACCAGAGGCGATGAGTCAATAAAAAGCTATGCTTTTGAACGTTTTCGATATAGCTTACTGATTATCTCCTCATCCCAACGAAGTCAACATAATACAACAGCTCCTTTACAAGAGGTTAAGGCGCGGGCGGCTGCCTCTCTGAGAGCCATGGTTCTCAGAGAGTTGAGCCCTGATTACCGGTTAGTTATAGTTAGGATCAATGTTCTGGCACGTACTGCTGCCTGCGCCATTCTCTACATAAAAGCCAGCTTCTGTACTGTGATGTCGAACATGCAACATCCAACTCTTCCACATCCTTCCTAAAAGAGTCACAAAAGGCGAACATCTTAGGCTAGGCGAATACGCACCATACCACGTTGATTCTACCATGGCCACATCTCCAGGTACTGTGAATAGTGAGATCCAAGATCAATAATACTGAATAGGAATCCAAATACAGTGTGCACGAATGGCAAGCACGAAGCTAACCAAAACAGTACCCCACATTCCCTCCATCGCCGGAGAAGCTTTGCGTGAAAGCGTCTAAAAACGTTAGGGGAGCAAATAGTAAAGACGGAAACACGTACAGAGTATATGAGAACAACAGGAGCAAAACAACTATTCCGCCTGGCTAAAAGGTGGTCTCTACACAATGACGTCGCTGCCGACATCCTTCGGATGCGACAGGAGGTCCGAAAGATCGACAAACCATTCGGCCAGCTCAGCGAGGAAGAGCTAATGCTGGTCTACCGACTAGCATGGAGGCTTGTAGACCTCTGCCATCTCAATATAACCCTCATACCATCAAGCTTTAGAAAAGAATCAGGAATAAGAGATGCACAAAGAGAGAATATGGTGTGGATGCGCTACATCTTTCGTAGGGCGAAGATTGACAGTCCAAATCCCTACTTAGGATGATAGCGCATCCCTCCATAGGTGAGGACAGGATACCTCACGAAGGTAAAGGGGGCGTC
>Ga0247757_10000971_pt1 | contig 21155 bp, 15 predicted proteins | sample UWRJL126311R4_FD_180929 | JGI IMG/M metagenome (GOLD analysis project Ga0247757, IMG submission 180929) | Plant litter microbial communities from Arlington Agricultural Research Station in Wisconsin, United States - UWRJ-L126-311R-4 | ecosystem: Environmental > Terrestrial > Plant litter >...
CTCCCACAGCTTGACCGTCCGATCTCCTGATGCAGACGCTACCAGCTTGCCGTCCGGCGAGAATGCTACGGCCAAGACTGAGTCTGAGTGGCCCTTAAGCGTCTGCCGCACTACTCCAGTAGCCGACTCCCACAGCTTGACCGTCCGATCTCGTGATGCAGACGCTACCAGCTTGCCGTCCGGTGAGAATGCTACGGCCAAGACTGAGTCTGAGTGGCCCTCGAGCGTCTGCCGCACCACTCCAGTAGCCGACTCCCACAGCTTGACCGTCCGATCTCCTGATGCAGACGCTACCAGCTTGCCGTCCGGCGAGAATGCTACGGCCCAGACCCAGCTTGAGTGGCCCTCGAGCGTCTGCCGCACTACTCCAGTAGCCGACTCCCACAGCTTGACCGTCCGATCTTCTGATGCAGACGCTACTAGCTTGCCGTCCGGCGAGAATGCTACGGCTGAGACCGAGTCTGAGTGGCCCTCGAGCGTCTGCCGCACTACTCCAGTAGCCGACTCCCACAGCTTGACCGTCTGATCTCCTGATGCAGACGCTACCAGCTTGCCATCCGGTGAGAATGCTACGGCCCAGACTGAGTCTGAGTGGCCCTCGAGCGTCTGCAGCGAAGCGTTCCCATTTTGTTCCACTCTCGGCAGCCTACAGATCCAGTCCGGAATCTTATCTTGGAACTGTGTACGAACCATACTTCCTGTCGGCGCGAAGACAAGAGCGGAGCAATATACTTGGAGAGGAGCCTCCTCAATTACTGATCGGTTATATAGGGAAAACCGTTTTGCGTCGTGGATAAACTCGTGCAGACGGGGGGTCTCATTCGCCTTCATATAATTAATCTCAGCCTTGAAGCGCCGTTTGGTAATCACTTACATTTACCATAGACTCCAATAACGCGATCGCAGTAACTCCTTCGGGGGTCTTCCGCATCAAGCTAAGGGCCTCAAGCCAATGAAGAAGATGTTCTTGTAGGAACTGATGCACTTGGTTGTCATCGTGAAGCTGAGCATCGCTCTTCTGAAGATGTTGAATCCAGTAGAGACATGCATACTGGACCTCAGGAGGAAGGCGTTGCTCCACATGACTAGTCTCAATATCAGTCATGAGTGCTCCTGGCTTATCTATACCTAAAATATCCTGCTTGAGCGAATCAGACATGAGCTTTATACATCTGGTGGCGAGGATGTGATGCGCCTGCTTCTCATCCATCCCAAATTGTAGATCTTCACATCTCTTTCTATCTAGGAGGAAGTCACGAAATGAAGGGTGGTGCAAACGTAATGGATGAGTTACATCCTTTGGAATGTCCAAAATCGCATGAAGGTCGTTTAGTGTTTGACCCATTATATCCTGTGTGGTGTCGAGTAGTTTCCCCAACGTTTTCGTGGACAGAGGAGAGGATAGGACAGCAATAGTCCCCATGGTTTTGGCAAGCAGCTTACGCCATTTCTTCCTTTCCGGCTTTTTGTACTTATGGACAGAATTCCGGAGAACTGTGATGTAGAGTTTATCCAGGTGCTGCTCCGGCGCCACTGCAGGATCGTCTTTGTCACCTGTCGCGGAGCTATCCGAAGAGAACCCGTCTACAGACTCGTCCGCGGAGTCGGCCTTGAGGATTATGGATAGGCGATCTGCAGCAAACATTCTGCCTTCGTTGATAAAGCGACATGCAGTTGCTGCCCAGACGAATAGCCCATTTGCACCGTAGACAAGTTGCTCGACGATCTGCTCGCCCGGCCAACCAGCGCTGAGATTGTGCTTACTAGCAATGAGCTCGAGCTCGCACCGCAAGAAAATGCGGATGTCATGATCTACAATAGACGACGATATGTTGTGAAGTATGAAATCCTGGTGTGCAGCATCTGGTATTTGAACGAAGCCGTTTCGGATCGGAACCTCAGGTCGACTGGTCAAGAACACTCGAAGCTGCACCGTCACCAACGACTGAGCTTCTGCTAAGAGCTGCAGAATAGTCCGGATGTCGCTCTCATTCTCGCACTCATCAAGCGCGTCGACCACGAGAATATACCGCGATGCACCGTTACCGTCTCCCAGCGTTGATAGTGGGCTAAGGATTAGATGGCGCCATTGTTCACGGAGAGCCCGGTGGGCAATGTCGCTGTGCGCCGAAATAGCGTCGCATACCGTCCGCTTCAGACGCTGTACGTTGTTTGCCAGTTGCACTGCAAGGCTTGTCACAAACCTTCCAGCATGACGTAGGTGTCCGCCTTCTCCACCGTCCCGAGAGAAGAAGAAGCTAGCCGCAATACCGCCCGACTGGGAGTATTTAGCGACCAGCGTCCGCGCAATCGTGGATTTGCCGGTGCCGGCCAGACCACTCAACCAGAAGATGCTCGGCGAGTCTTCTCCATCAGCCCAGCTGTATATCTCTCGGAGGAGGTCGACGCGGGTATCGGGTAGGCAGGTCGGGTCGTGTTGTCGCTGGTATGCGTAGAACGGCGCATCCTTGGCGAAGGGCAGAGAGTTGAGCACATTATTCAGGTCTGGCTACCGTTAGTGCTTCCTCAGACCCTGTATACGCCTCGGGCCCTCCCGCAACTTACTAGGCGGAGGGTGGAACGTAGTGTTGACCGGGCCGTGAATGACGCCAGCCTGGAGGCTGGTATTCGCGTCGCCAAAAGATATCGCGGTGGTCATGATACTGCCGCAGCAGTGGAGTATGCATCGGCTGTAGAGTCTGCGGCGAAGCGCTAGTTGGATCTTAGCCTGGTGGTCTTGGGCAAGTTACAAGGCTGAGACGCAAGGCTGAAGGCTGGAGGCCGGCGCCAAGCATAGGCCTCGTCGTCGTCCCGCTACCGCCTCGTTCATGTTCATCGTCTGCATAGATTCTCGGAATATTTAGACTTCCTAGTATAGCACAATCCAAAACTATCATACAGCATAATGGACAAGGACAAAGTTATTAGGCTAGGCAAGTGCTCTCTATTGTCAACTTAAGGGACTGTGCTAATCTATCAGATCATATCCGGCAAAAATACATAGGGCGAAGTGCTAATTAGTGGTAGAGGTACATTAGTACTACAGCTCATGGATATTGCCACTTTCTAAGCCACATGTGGCTCCCACTGACGCGCTAAGACTCTATTGGTAAGTGCCTTTCCAAGTGGCCGTGCGTGAAGAATAAACGAGTGCAGGAACCGGAAACCGATTTCGGTCACCACTGTAGCGTAGCTTTTTGGTGTATGGACGCCCTTCCTCTTCCACTCTAACGCCTGGGCCTGGATAGCGGCCCCTGCCCCTGTCGATCTCGCTGATGGACGGGTAATTGACACAGGAAACATCTTAGCCTTATGGAGATGCATCAGCCCCGGAAACTCTATCACGACCTCATCAGCGGGAAAGCGCTAAGAACACACTGCTGTTTGGCCTTATCGATAAGGTGCGGCACAGCATGATGCGGGGCCGCATGCAGCTGTTCAGCCTTGCTGCGGCCGCACCCTCCCTCGGCCTGATCGCTCTCGCATCAGGTCCTCTGCCTACACTATGCCGCCGTCCTCTTTCCCCGGTACTCCTCCATACGCGTATGCCATCTATGCCAGCCTTCTCCCGACATGGATCCGCTTAGTGTCACAGCCAGCATCATCGCAATCCTCCAGCTCTCGGCTAAAGTCCTCGTGTATTTGAACGACGTCAAAGATGCCTCGAAGGACCGCACACAGTGCGCTATCGAGACCTCGAATCTGTACAACCTACTTTTTAATCTGAGGGTTCGGGTTGAGGAGGGAGACTTTGAGAAGCCATGGTACACCGCCGTCCGAGCTCTTGCAGTCGAGAACGGGCCGCTCGACCAGTTCAAGCAAGCGCTGGAAATGCTGCAGAGTAAGATGACTGATGGAGGTCGACTAAAGAAGGCCGGCGAGGCGCTAATATGGAAGTTCAAGAAAGAGGAGGTTGCTAGCATACTGGGTCGAATGGAGCGTTTGAAAGCGCTGGTAGGGATCGCGTTACAGATGGACCACTTATAAGCTTCCGTACTAGCACTGTAGGGTAATACTACTTATATGTACAAGTAAACTTTCTCAAGCCATTAAAGACGATACCTCCTTCGTTCAGACACGCATTCCTGCTATACAATCTGGGGTGGATAAGCTCCGGCAAGATCAGGACTCTGCAGAGCATCGCAGGCTTGTGGAATGGATCTCGCCTACGGATTACCCCGCTCAGCAATCCGACATTATAAAGCGTAGACAGGAAGGGACGGGTCAGTGGTTTCTAGACGCGCCTGAGGTCGTAAGGTGGCTTAGTAACCCTAAGGGAACCCTTTTCTGCCCAGGAATTCCTGGAGCTGGCAAGACTATGGTAGCGGCCATCGCGATCGATCACCTGTTGAAGTCAGTACAGAACAGCTTACATGGAGTTGCTTATATATACTGCAACTACAAAGCTCAAAAGGAGCAGGATGCTTCTAGTATACTAGCGGCCATCCTCAAGCAGCTAGTGCAGGCTCGGCCGTCGGTCGCGGAGCCTGTGGAACGATTGCACGAGCAGCATGCTAACCAAGGGACTAGGCCATCGCTTGACGAGGTCTTCAGCGCTCTTCGAGCTGTGCTGGCGCATTATCCTACTGTTTATATTGTGATCGATGCTCTAGATAAGTGCCAAGACGGTGACGGCACTCGCCGCCAGTTTTTGGCCAAACTCCGAGATCTACAGGCGGGACGAGATCTTCGCCTAATGGCTACCTCGCGTTCCATATCGGAAGTTGTAGACGAGTTTAGAGAAGCGCTGAGGTTAGAGGTGCAGGCTAGTAAGGAGGATGTGAAGCGCTTTGTAGCCGGCCAAAAATATCGACTGCCCAAATGCATTCAGCGCGACCCTGCGCTGCAGGATATAGTGCAAGACAAGATTGTGGAGGCGGTAGACGGCATGTATGCCTCTCGTTCAGCTTGGTGAAGCAATATAGACTTATATATACCAAGGTTTCTTCTCGCTCGCCTACACACGGATTCGCTGTTAGACAAGAGAACACCAAAGGACGTCAAGTCGACTTTAGCCAGGCTCTTAAAAGGCTCGGCCGCGCTCGACAGCGCGTATGGAGACGCTCTTCAGAGAATCGAAGGCCAGCTAGGAGGTGATTACGAACTAGCCAAGAAAGTCCTATCGTGGATCACGTTTGCGAAGAGGCCGCTCACTACAGCTAAGATATGCTGTGCTTTAGCAGTAGAGCCAGAGGAAGCGGAGCTCGACCGGGAGAATATACCCGACGTCGAAGACTTGGTGTCCGTGTGCGCCGGCCTTGTCGTTGTCGATCAAGAGAGCGCTGTCATCCGTCTCGTGCACTATACCACACAGGAGTTGTAAGCAGCCAAGGCCATATCACATGATGGGTTCTCTCTATATAAGGGCGTCAAACATGTCTGCTACACATAGACTCCTACACTGAACTACACACTCAATCAATTCATTCAATTCTTCACTCGTGCCCCATTCTTACAGGAGTACTTCGAGCGTATTAGAGATAAATGGAATCCTACTGCTCAGCTAGACATTGCCTCAATATGCCTAACCTACCTGTCGTTCGGTAGATTTAAGAGTGGTAGCTGTGCCACTAACAAAAGGTTTAAAGAGAGACTCCGGCAAAGCGAATTCCTAGACTATGCTGCCAAGCACTGGGGAGAGCATGCAAAAACAGTTGAAGACGAGGTGTGTGAGTTAGCGTGTTTGTTACTTGTTAACAGTGGGTCGATTTCATGTATTACACAGGTAATATCAGTCTCAGGGTACAAGGGCTTACTATACAGCCAAAATTACCCTAAGGAGAGTACAGGCCTGCACGTCACAGCACGATTTGAGTTGCCGAACATATCGAGGATACTTTTTCCAAGGCTGGGAAAGGAGACTACAGTTGTCGTCAACAAGAAAGACAGCTATGGCCAGACTCCTCTATACCTCGCTGCACTACATGGGCGTCATGAAATGGTGAAGCTACTAGCCGACAAGGGCGCCGACGTCAACGCGCAGGGTGGAGAATACGGTAACGCACTCCAGGCGGCTTCATCCAGAGGCCACGAGCAGATTGTGAGGCTGCTAGCCGACAAGGGCGCCGACGTTAACGCGCAGGGTGGATTGTACGGTAACGCACTCGAGGCGGCTTTAGGAGGAGGCTACGAGAAGATTATAAGGCTGTTAGTCGACAATGGCGCCGACGTTAACGCGCAGGGTGGATTGTACGGTAACGCACTCCGGGCGGCTTTATATAGAGGCCACGAGCAGATTATAAGGCTGCTAGTCGATAAGGGCGCCGACGTTAATGTGCAGGATGGTGAATACGGTAACGCACTCTACGCGGCTTCATCTAGAGGCCACGAAGAGATAGTAGAGCTATTGGTCAACAAGGGCGCTGTCGCATTTGAGAAGCGCACCGAAACCCTTTAACACCTTGTACCCAGCTCCTACTGTGGCCATTTGTCGAGCCTTTCTGTTTGCATAGTTTCTCTTCTGCTTTGCGGGTCATAGTATGGAGCGGAAGCGGAAGCGAATAATAACTTCGGTGGGCAGTAGTATCAACTATTAATCCAATGAGGACAATTCATTCACGCTATGAGCTGCAATACCCTGTGATCTTGAAAGAACAATCGCTTGCCTAAATATTGACTATGACCAGATGCATCTTGTCTATAAATTGAAGCTGTCAGTCGCTTTAACACTTTATCTTACACACAGGGCTCGTGTTCCTCCCAGGAAGGGTTAGAGCGTTGAAGGTAAAGTGCTAGGCGGTACGTAAGAAAACACACCGACTAACGCCGAGGTCACTAGCAGCGGCAATAATTCGTGAGCGCCTTTATGATGGTTTTGGCTTACCCAAAGCGCTCACGAATTATTGCCGCTACTAATAGTGAGGTTAACACCTGGGTTACATAATCGCACTGCCATGTCCGCTTCTGTAGCTCTAGCTTACTGGATGTACCGACCTCCGTGGCGGACATACATTTTGCGCCACGCTCACAATAGATAATGCAGTAAAATGCTACAGGGAAATATAACGTCCTTTGCAAGATAAAACGCACTAACCTTTAACCGTCGAAAAGACGAGATGGCGTTGTTGTAGTAGAAACAGTCTCGTAGGATTATAGCACGTTAAGCGCAGAGCAGTCGATACGAGGATAAGCCTTGCGTAATTTTTGGATGCGCGCTGCTATGTAGCGTAAGCACTACCTAGAGATAACGCAGCTAACTTTTTGAAAGAATTAAACATTGTGTGTGGAGATTGAAGTCGGCGAAGAGTTAAGGTATTTCTCGTTTCTTTCGGGACGCAGGGGTCCTTTGCCACGCAGGGGGGGAGGTTAACCTTTTCGCAGCCAGAATAATATAGAAAAAGGATACGAATCACGTGGCTTTTGGTCCAGTATACAGCTGGATGTCCACGCGGCATAGCGGCAGCGGAGAGTATGACGTTCTTCTATAGTCTTATGTGTTTCCTTTCTTCTAAGATATCTCACCGAAACTTCCAGGTAAGAAAAAGAAAAAAAGAAAAAAGTACGCTAATTCTCAAATCGCACCTCCGCTGCTCCTACCTCCGGTAGCGATCCAGGAGGCGTTACCTAGGGTCGGATCCACAGAGGAGACGTCTCTACAGTCATGTGGGTGTCCATTTGCAGCCCTCTTACGAAGCTCCCCAGCAGATGTGCGGGGTTTCGCCATTGCCCTAGCCCTAAGTCGCTTCGTGCTATGCAACTTCCCGAGGTGGATTTGTTTGATGATGATTTTCCCAAATAAAAAAGATTTATACGCCCTTTCGAAAACTGCTAGTAGCTAAAAGGCGCTAAAATAGGCGTACGGTGGCCGCTGGAGGAGTAAATAAACGGCCAGCTGTACGGCTAGGGCCTAACCTTCACTCCAGGCCGCTCACAACCCTCCTCCGGTACCTACGAGGCCCGTACCTTCGACATCCTATCGACGTCTCTTCGCCGTCACTCGTCGCCTCGCTTCAGAGAAGCCCTCTCTGTATCTATATTCTAAGGGTAGGGTAGGTTGTGTGGTCGAGTGGGTTGGCAGTCCACTTCACCTACCCAGTGATACAACGTTCGAACCCGGGTGCGGCAACAAATGGCATAAAAAAGGACTAAGAGGCAATAATCGCTATTAACAACATGTAGATCGCAAGAACAGCTCACTCCACTAGCTGTCAGCATTCGATAACTATTACACAGTGATGCATAATTTGTGCTTGTGATTGGACGATATAAAAAGGTGGGTATCATGATTGTTGTTGAGAGTCTATCTGCATCGCCGTCCTATGAAATCAATCGGAGAGCGAGAGAACAGTATGCCGTTCTACTAGAATCTTACATATGTAAAGTACATCCCTACATCATGGGATGCACGGTGTTATGAGACAGATGAAGGGTACTTTGACTTTGAGCGATCACAACTTTGTTAAAATCGCTATTCCTTACTATAGCTACCGCGAAATATTTCTAATATCTTTCTAAGATACTCCGCACTCAATTTAATACGAGAAATACCAGTCTATCATCGTACAAAGTACTCAGAACAGGAAAGAGGTTAAACCTTGACCATCGGAGAGGGAGGCAGGTTTCGATAAATCCTTAGCAAGAATAAAACACGAGATGAGATTTCCGCTTATAGACTCCAACGAAACACGACCAGCGTAGTGAGAAGAGTGAGAACGAATTGAATCACGGTTAAAGCTAGAAACACAGGGACCGTAGCGCCCTGTAAGTCATCAGGGTGATCCCTGAGCCACGATCTGATAAACCAAAGCGTACCGTCAAGGGTAAAGCTAAGCACGAGGACGACAGGAATGAAGATTTACCAGACGGAATGTCGCTGCTCGATATACAAACCATAGACGGTTGTGCCCGATCTTAGTTCATCCTTCCTCCGCTTAGGGAGCATTTCTCTCAACGCCGTGGAATTACCGCAATCGCCCGGGTGGCTGAAGAAGTACCAGGCCTCACCGTTAGGATATGGATCACCATCTTGCCATTCGTTTCCAAGGTCCCAATCATAATTTTCGTCATCTTTAGGGGGGTATCGTTCCTTGTCTCGATGTAGCTGTATGTGGTGGCGACGTTCTGATTTATAGAGAAAGCTTCTGAACTACGAGGTGTGAGTAGGAGGTGAAGATAAATCGTGGAAATCTGACTTACTCGGTAAAATTTAACTCCAACGGGACGTTTGCGATTCCAGAGAAAAGAGCTTCGTAGGACATTGTACGAATCGCGTAAACTTGCCATCGTCTTTAGATCATTCATCCCAACATTGACTGAGCAGGCTCTCGAATCATTCGCGAGGATATCGAGAGACAGGAAGAGTACAGAATTTGTATCATCCAGTTTGTTCTCAACTTCTTCGCTCGGCAGAGGCTTCATATTTTCGTTGTCCGTGGGATCCTTCTTGCGGTTATCTACTGGTACATCGCTTGCCAATCCTGCGCCCGTCTCTTTCATCTCTGTGTCACACCCATCAATTCCTGCACTCGGTTGCTGCCCTTTTACCGTAGACCTGGGCGATGGTGCTTGTTCACTACCGTCGGATGCATCTGATTCCTTCAGTCTCATATCCCTGTTCAGTTCTTCTGCTATACTAACCTTTTGTGGCTAACTTCGTCTCTTGCACTTGGTCCATATCTATCGGAGAGGGCTCTATGTCCTGTTGAATCATGGGCCTATATATTTTTTGGGTGTACAAAGGACAGCTGACTCACTGTTCTTATTGCATAATAGGCGCATCAATGTGGTACCTTCAAGAAACACAGCCTCGTGTCGCAAAGTCCCCCAACGGGTTTCTGGTGCCGTGCTACGCGCAGCAGCAAGTCCACGAAATAGCTTCTCGGCTAGGGAAGTTGGTATATCGTCGTAGAAATTTCGAACACGACGAGATGAATCGATAAGAGGTTGAGAGTAGACTCGTGTATAGTTTGCTTTGAGCGTCTCCTCTGGTTCGGAGAGAGGCCACCAAGATAGCCTAGTACCAGCTAAGTGCTCCACAGTTTTCTTGCAGACATCTTGTATTGCCGTTACTGGTGACCGTGTCAAAACAAAGCGGTAATAACTTCTCATCTGTTCTGGCTCATGGTTCCTTTGGGCACTTAAGTTTCGAAGGTTGCGTCGTAAGTTCCGGAACGCAATGCTGTTAGTTATAAAGTCTTCCAGTCGCTTCAAATGCACTAGATGCTGGGTTTCCGTGTCACTATCTCCCAGTTCGTCATTGATGCCATCGTCATCGTCTACTCCATCTTCTGGTCCAGTACGCGGCGCAACACGCTGTAGGGCAAAGTCTAGTTCTATCTTTCTCTCTGGCAGCTGAGCGAGCATCTCAGCCCATCCTGATTCATCCCTGCCACCCAGTACTCCCAAGCGCTCCTTGCAGCATAAGTAGCGTAATTCCAGAAAACGAATGCAGCAATTCTTTGCTCTTTCTGCTCAGCTTCCTGTCTAAGCTTTTGAGAAAACGTCCGAAGTAAATCCCCGAACGAGGCCACAAAAGTCTCTGCACTCAAGACCTCGATGGCATTTGTCCCAGATCGCTAGAGTGAATCGTCCTTTACTAGAATCTCTAGCATCTCTTCGCGTACCCCTGGAAGACTCATCGCAGCTTGTATTGAGGCAGCCCTGGACATTGTTCCATAAGTGGAGTCTCGAAAGCTCCCGGCATCATTGTTATCAAAGCCGCCTTTTGCTATGGACCAGCTTTGAAATTCTATTGCCTTCTCTATCGCACTATCAGCCATGCTCCGATATAGTGAAAAGGACAGCTACACTAACTACGTGCGCTCTGAATCGCTTCTTCTGTCCGAGTCATTGCTACGCCTGCTGGCTTAATTATTGTCAGCACTTCTTTTGCATACACCGCCGCCGTCGCGGCCGCGTATGGCTGCCACGTCTTATTCTTGTGCGAGTCAGCGTAGTCGCAAATACCACGAATGACGAGGCAGGAGAAGCTGTTTATCAGACCTGCTGCCTCCATTTCGAAACAGAGAATACCACCCAGTTTGCTACTTAGCTTATCTCATGTACGTCCGTCCCTTATAACTTGGTTTCCTGATGCTATCATTCCATAGTGAACTACTACCTCCTCTGCGTTATCGCGCGGCGGCCGAACCTCTTGCCTGTCCGCACTGCACCTATCGCATATGTACCCTCCTTCGTGGTCATATGCTGCTTCGAACAGAACGTCAGCGCCTGCATTCTTGCGCTGGAACGTGGGAATGCGGCTAATCTTAGAGATATGCTCAGAGAGGTTGCTTCGACCTTGGAGATTGTTCGCCCGTATCCTGGCTACTGCAGTAAGCAGGACCTGCTGTGAGGCATTCAGTGAGCCCGTCCGTTCAAACCCGCTACGAGTCGTCTTCTTAGTGTCGTATTGCACTACATCGCCGAAAGTCTGGTGCGGTTGGCTGACCACCACGTCCCCGAGTCGGATATCTGCCTTTGCGCTAGGAACCCCTCCACCCATACCAACTATCAGGCCAAACCGAATATTGTTGAAAGTCACCTTCATCTGCGCCACCACGGCGTCCACAGGTTTGTTGCCGATACGGCTAGGGGGCGGGCAGGCAATCACAATATTGTGTCCCGCAATCGACCATAAGACGTACAGGTTCTCGTCGTTGTCGTCACCCTCGAAACCGTCGTGCTCTTCGTCGAGCATTTCCATGGCTGCGGCGAGCTCGATCGGAAGGGCGCACACCCATCCCACAGTGTATTTTTCGCGGGGTAACCGGGCCATTCGAAGTCGTTAGGGCGGGAGTAGCCGTCAGAAAGATATCGGAGAAATGTGCGGAGTATGGAGAAAGGAGTGATGTTTACGAAGCACTTGCTGTTCGGCGTAGCCTCGAGGCGCATTCTGGCAGGCTGCCCGCTCAGCTGAAGCGGGTCGTCCAGCGGCAGCTGTAAGCGCCCGTGGGCGGAATCGATGCATGGATGGTACGTTCTAAATTGGGGAATCGTGCGCCACAGTTGATACAAAAGGCGGGATAGCTTAGGTTGAATACTATTGTATCATTCAATACTGTACAAATGTAAACAGATCTGAAGCACGCTAATACACACAAGAATTTCGGGCGTCAATCCTCCGGCAGCGAAACTCTCAGAACGCAATTTTACCCAGTTAAATCGGACTCTAATGCTCGGAAAATTTCTCTTGTATCTAGGCTTTCTTCTCAGGGCTCCGAAATTAAGACAAGTACTTTATATTGTAGGAGATTAGGGGTGGATCGCTAGGAAGGCGATTGACGGCGTTAACAAAATAATAGATAGCACCACCATCGCTAAGGAAAATCGCATAAGAGTCTTGTATAAATAATTAAAGGAGCTGTAAAATTGTTATAGAACACTTAAAACTCTACATCTCTGCAGGAGGAGGTTTTAATAGGGTTAGAAGGTAAATTTGTCCCATTACACCGTGCGTTCCATGACACAGGGACGTACCTTATAAGGTTTTAGTTTTTTAACTTACAGGTTCCGTCGGCTATAAGCCAAGTAAGCTTTCCAAGGTAGTTTCCAGTCAACCATACGCAATGAGTTATCAAATAGGTCGAAATCGACTTTTTGAAGCCTATCTAGCCAGGATTGCGTAGATATGCTTGGCATGAAGACGCCAAATGCTTGCTCGACCTCGGCGAGTTTTGTATCTTTGCCAGTGCTGAGATCTTGGGAACTATACTGTCGTTCTTCGTCATCCTGGTGCTCGAACTCGTGGCCTAAAGTTCCTTCGGACCGCAGCTTCGCAAGCATTTCCCGTGCGGTGATGAGGTGGTCATTGGCTCGGGTGGCGACTGTGAAGATGGCGTCTCGAAGATAAGGGGCTTCGGACCCTTGTCGGAATATGTCTTCTTCTTTGACACCAGCTTCAGCCATAACATCTAAAGGCAAGAGAACAGCACCCTGAGTTGGCCCTTGGTTTCCAAATGTAGATCCGCTTGTAGCTGCAGGCTGCGGGAACGGGAAGGCGATCAGCGGAACACCTCGGAGCACGGCAGCAATGCCCATTGCCTTGCCGATATGCGATGCGATGTGATCTGTAGTAACCGATGCCTGGGGTAAAGCTGAGAGGGTCAGGTAGAGCAGCGTGGAGTACGTGCTCTCCGCATAGCTTTCCAATGTAGACAGCGTAGGAAAGGGCGGATTGCCTAGATATTGCTCGCGCGTATTAATGATGCGATGAAACCAGGCTTTACTAAGCTTAGATTTCCCTTTAGACCGCGAATGCAAGCTCTCGGCCGCATTGGCAAGCAATATCGCAACCGGTTCCTTGGGAGGTGTTCCTGCTAGTGCTTTCGATACTGTGTCTCTCCAAAACTGCATGCGCATCATACCAATAGTGGGAGTGCTTGTTGTGTCGGCCACACGAGCGACGTCGACATTGAAGGCGCGGATGGCGAGGTAGGCATCGCGGGCGGAGGGCGGGATGAATGTCTGCAGAACATGCGATGGTGCATCATAAGTTCTGCGCAATGCTTAGCACGCTCAATTGCGGCGCAAGGGGCCTAAGATACCGGACTAGATTCACACAGTAGGCTCTCGCTTTATCGACCTCCTCTGCTGAGGTACGCGTTGAACTGCGCACCAAAGGCGACGGGTGGAAGCATCGTCTTGATGGTCGGTTGATAGAGCTTCGGATGCGAGTGCATCGTCCAGGAGCGGCCTCGCGCGGTAAAGGGCGCATTTGACACTAGGTTATTCTCAAAGAGACTCAAGCCAGAAACAAAGGCGCCATTGCAATGGGGATACTGTTAAAGCTCGACTGACAGCAAGCCGAGAAAGAGTTGACACCATTATGATTCGTCGCGGGGCTGACATAACGGCGCTGCGCTAGGGAAGGTCCAAAAGCGCGACGTGACAGCGTGTTTCGCCGCACACGCGACTTGCGTACACCCGCAAAGTGCTCCCCACCAGTGCAAAGCCCTCTCATCTACATTTCCACTCCACCATGGAGTCACCGCACCCGGAAGAGCGCCCACTCAAGAAGCGCAGGTTCTTTACGGAGAACTCATCGCCTGCCCGCCCCGCATCGCCTTCTCTTGTCTCTGCGGCTGTCGTTCGTGCCAATAGCCCACTTGGAATATCAGATGGAAACGTAGAGGTGTTATCAGGAGAAACTCTGGATGGGTTCGACGTCGAAACGCTCCAGGCAATTGTTGGAGAGCTACCGCATACAGTTCTACAACAGCTAAAGCGTGTAAGCGGCGGCGATGTTCAGCGAGGCTTGTCTGTCCATCTTCGTAGAACTACAAAGACTGACTCTCGGTAGCTATTAATCTCTACCTCGATGGGTCCTGGAAATCAGCACCTTCACCAGCACCAGTAGTCGTTCCGCAATCCCGCCTGTCTCCCGTGCAATCCACACTTGCAAATATCACAAAACGGAAAGAGTTAGAAGTGTCTATAAGCTCTACACCCGACTCTGGCTCATCTACGCCTATAGCACCGATCCTTAAACAGATGCCAGATAAACGATACATTGGGTCATTCGGGGTGGCGGGCTGGGCTACGAAGAGCGGGACTGGTTTGCTAAGGCACGAAGAGAAGGTGGGCATTGGGCGTCACAAGCCCCAGCCTGTGAACAAAGGCCCCAAGCGGGTTGTCGCCCTGAAGAAGGTCGATTCGGTGGTTAGACTCACAAACAGTCAAGGTCAAGAGGTTGCTCGTCTAGAAAACGAATCTGCTGTCTGGATATCCGCATTGATCGATCAGAAAATCTGCTCGTTCCAAGGCACAGTGGTTTATGCACCTGATAAACTTAAGACGGGCGATACCATTTATTTGCAGTTGCGCGCGTATTTCCTCCGCAGCGCTTTCGATAAACGGAAATTTGTCAAACCAGACAATAATCGCGAGATCAACTTATTTGAGCAGAAGGAGAGTGAAGATGAGAGAGATCTACGGCTACGTCAAGTCGGGTTGGTTAAGCTCTTTGACGCTATCACTTTGCATCCCGCTCGAGAGAATGAGAACACTGAAAGGCACAAGCGGCAAGGCTTGTTGCAAGCTGTTGAGGCCCCCGAGAACGAGCAGAAACTGAAACCGAAATCTTCAAACACTGCTGAGCCTAATTCTTCTCCGCCTCCGGAAGAGGCAGAAGAAGGAAAAGAGCTTGAGCAGGATCAGTTAGATACACTTTATAAGAAAGCACAGTCGTTCGATTTCGATACGCCAGAAATGCAACCTGCTAGCACGTTTGCTATGGACCTACGCAAATATCAGAAGCAAGCATTGCATTGGATGGTTGGTAAAGAGAAGCATCAGTCACGAGACGACAAGGCACAGTCAATGCATCCTTTGTGGGAAGAATATGAGTGGCCAACTCAGGATGCCAACAGCATGCCCGTGGCCGTAATAGAAGACCAGACAATGTTCTATGTGAATCCTTATTCGGGCGAGCTTTCGCTTGAATTCCCACGACAAGAGCAGAATTGCCTTGGGGGGATCCTAGCTGACGAGATGGGTCTTGGAAAAACGATCGAGATGCTGAGTTTGATTCATACCCATCGAAACGAGGTGATCAAAGGCCCTTCGTCATCCACAGTCAACAACCTCCCGAGATTACTAAAGAAAAGCGAGGCAGTTGAGCCAGCACCATACACCACACTCGTGGTGGCGCCAATGTCACTCTTAGCGCAATGGCAGAGCGAGGCCGAAAAAGCTTCTCAGGAAGGCACGCTGAAAGTCATGCTTTACTATGGCTCTGAAAAGGCAGGGAACTTGCAGAAATTGTGCTCTGTATCTAACGGAGCGAACGCACCGAATATGATTATTACAAGCTACGGTGTCGTCTTGTCAGAGTATAGCCAAATAATCAAGGAAGATGGCAACCGAGGCTCCCATGGTGGCCTTTTTTCACTTGACTATTTTCGCATTATTCTTGATGAAGCACATTATGTCAAGAACCGGCAATCAAAGACTGCAAAGGCATGCTACGAGCTTAGTGCAAAGCATCGCTGGGTACTCACTGGAACGCCCATCGTAAACCGGCTGGAAGATCTTTTTAGTTTGGTCAGGTTCTTGAAGGTGGAGCCTTGGAGCAATTTCTCCTTCTGGAAGACTTTCATTACTGTGCCGTTTGAGTCGGGTGACTTCATTCGTGCGCTTGACGTTGTACAGACAGTCCTTGAACCACTAGTGATGCGACGAACAAAGGACATGAAGACGCCAACTGGTGAGGCGCTGGTACCACTCCCACCTCGAACAATTGAGATCGATAGGATCGAATTGTCCAAGGATGAACGCGACGTATATGACCATATTTTCCTGCGGGCAAGATCAGTGCTCAACGCCAATGCCGAGAAAGGCACTCTTCTCAAGTCATACACAACAATTTTCGCACAGATTCTTCGACTGCGTCAGTCTTGTTGTCACCCAGTGCTCACTCGCAAAGCCAACATCGTTGCCGATGAAGAAGATGCAGCCTTAGCATCTGATCTTGCAAATGGCCTGGCGGATGATATGGACCTTGATAGCCTTATCGAGCGTTTCACTTCCGAAGGTGACCAGGATGCAAACAAATTCGGTGCTAATGTATTGAAACAAATACAGGATGAGGCTGACGCTGAGTGTCCTATATGCTCTGAGGAACCCATGATTGACCAAGCCGTCACTGGGTGTTGGCATTCAGCTTGTAAAGACTGCTTGATGAATTTTATAAACCATCAACGCGATAAAGGCCAATTACCACTCTGCTTCAACTGTCGCCAGCCGATCAATGCACGGGATCTCTTTGAGGTTATCCGCTACGACCACATCTCGGAAGACGACAATATTCGTAGTGACACTCTAGATTTCCAAGGTACATCATCCGCGCAGACGCCACGCATTTCTCTCCGCCGTATTGGCATCACCGGCTCTGCGAAGACGCAAGCCCTCCTCACTCATCTAAAGGGAATGTTGAAAGAAGACAAGTCCATGAAATCTGTTGTGTTCTCCCAATTTACATCCTTCCTCGACCTGATTGAGCCTGCTCTTACTCGAGATCGCATTCCCTTCCTCCGCTTCGACGGCTCTATGAGTCAGAAGTTGCGAGCTGCTACTCTCGCGGAGTTTACGGCCTCCACAAAGCCCTACGTGCTACTTCTGAGTTTGCGTGCTGGAGGTGTAGGCCTGAACCTCACGTGTGCGAAGAGAGTGTTCATGATGGATCCATGGTGGAGTTTTGCGGTCGAAGCGCAGGCCATTGATCGCGTGCATCGTATGGGACAGGAGAGCGAAGTCAAGGTTACAAGGTTTGTCGTGTTAGGGAGTATCGAGGAAAAGATGTTGAGGATTCAGGATCGGAAGAAGTTTATGTGAGTTTTACCCTCCACGTTGATCTACAGTATCAACGTGATTTCGATGCTAACAGCTAATTCAGTGCCACATCCCTGGGCATGATGTCTGATGAAGAGAAGAAGATGCAGAGAATCGAGGACATAAAGGAGCTCTTGAGTTAAGGCCCATGTTCCTTATAGTGAATTTCGTTGGCATCGAATACAGTAGAGCCATTTGGATACAAGCATGGTTTGTGTGGGCTATGGGTAATTGAGCATGGCGTGGGGCTTACATTATGCGTTAACAAGCAGCTACAGCGGTATATGTGCATAAGAGATAGGATTTGGCATAGCATTGCATGGGAGGCGTTATTGGAGGCACTGGCAAACACAACTTGAGAATCGGGTAGTATTTGAATACAAACTTAGCATTCCTTGTATGTTTGAGAATGGTTATCTTGGGCAGCATCTGCCCCTACGTGCGCCGGTTAGAATATATGTGACTTTTTTCTCCTTGTATTCCAGAGCCCTGGGGATGAAAAAAAAGCAAGAACAGTTGAATCTGTACCGGTTTATAAAGATTTTGTAATTGAAAGAGAAGTTATGAGAGCTTGTTGTGCCCTTGTACCTCTTGAGTTATGTTGACGGTGGGTAGAGAAATTTTCGATGAGGCCAGAGACTAAATCATTCGAACCTTGATGGTGGGTTGAAGATTTGGGAAGATATACACGGGTGACAAATAAGGAAGTATGCCAAAAGTAACTTGTTTAGTCCCTATAAATGATTCGAGTTATGAATCAATCATACACAGTATTTGTGGTTTCAGAAGTACATTAGGGCATATATGCATCGATACTGAGCATTGACATCGCATATTCAAGTATTAGTTTACATAATAGGCTAAGAGCATATATATCGGCATGTACATGGAGCAAACTCTAAATACCCATTCGGGTCTATCGAGCTGCTCTGGTTTTACCAGGAACAGGAAGAAAATATGCATAGGATGTAATAGTGACATACGCATTCAAGTATCTGAGTTATTGATAATTATTTTGAATTAGAATTAATGTAAACGATCGATCAAAAGCGACTGAGAATTTTTGATGCGCCGTTGCAGTAAACAAAGCGGTGCAGCGCACCCATGTATCCGACCATTGCCAAATAAATCAGAATCCTGGCCTAATAAAATATCCACTTCTAAATTCATGGTATGTTGATTTCATTGTATTCCACATCCGGACAATCGTGCCCCTAACCATCGGGGTATGGCCCAGTCATTGGGAGGGGGTAACAACATCCATCCTTCAGGCTATGAGTATAACTGGAAGTTCTTCAATCGAGAATTGCACTTACTCGGCCTTTAGATATCTTGGATACTGGCTCGGGGGGACGCGGGTAAGATGGTAGGGAAGCCATGATGAAAGTACTTCTGGGACGGGCGGAGGGTGATGTAGGAAACTCGAGGCCAACATCCAAGACTGTAAAAGCAGAGCATATTTATGTGCCCTTGATCGTGATTTCTAAGCTGTATGGTGCTGCTATCTGAGTTCGCTAGCCTCGTACAAGGCCATAGGTGAGGCAGCAACGCCGCCCCGCTCTCAGCCTTGCGAACACCTATCATCCAATCATCGTGGGGTGTAAGGGGCTTGGTGGTTTGCCACAGTCTTCTATTTGTCGGACGCACATGACATTTGCAGCTCCATACCAATCAAGCTTGCAGACTAGGCTGCGACAAGATGCGCATGCATGGTGACTCAAAAATGATGTAAGATACTCACCGGCTTTGTTATGTTATCTTCACCGGATTATTGGCTACAACGCATGGCACAAGGCTGTAATTGATGGGCTGTGCTGCGGTGAGGATCTGCCTTTATCTTGATGAAGCTCAACTAGTTATTTGATCCGTTAGAGTGGCTGATTGAAAAACGGTGTCCAATTCCTCCTGTATAGATCTGAGATGATCACTAAGCTCACTTCAAGCATTGTTTGAGACTAATGTTATTGGTGGGATTAGAGCCAATGATATGACGTTTTATTTTGGATGATCTTTCTTGCATTAACTGCGATTCTTGCGAAAATATGAAGTTGGCAGACAGCGAGGATGCGCGTGTCCTCAGTTAGTAGCACATCTCATAGAAACAAAAAAGAGTCGAATATGATATTACCCCCTTGGTGGCCTTAAAAAGTAGTTTAGTTCTTTTTTGCTGTTCTTTTGGGTTGCTACAACAGGGGAAGCGTTGCTATATTGAGATTCTTTTCGCTGTGTATGGGACGCAAGTACACGTTCCGTGTATAAGTTCAACAAAACCGAATAGTAGTGTCTTACATTTTGTTTCTAACTTTTTACTTTCGCAAGGTGCTTATTCCGTTTGCGCGAGGGTACGTGTCGATTTAGTGTTAAGCATTCGCGGAAAAGCTTCTCCAGAATAACATACTTTGTAGAGAAAGATCGAAATTGGCCTAAGATGCGCTCCAGTTAAGATGCTATACGCTGAACAGTCCTAGCTCCACCCAGCACGTGAGAGCAACACAACATGGGGATCCGATCGATCCTAGTGCATCTTAACGGGATCCTCAACAAACCCACCCTCTCCAAACCCGTGTCGGAGAGGCCGGCTACGCTTGTTCTCCTCAGCATCTATACGACTTTTCATATATTCTCGATTCATTCTCATAATGCAGACCCAAAAAACTGCACTTTCACCGCCATCGCTTGATGAAATTGCCGAAGTATTGAGAGCGCCGCTATCGGCCAATTACGAGCATGCCGCTGTGAGTATAGCGCAATGCCCAGACCTTCGACGTGCACCATTTTTCCTTGCGAATGAAGGTCTCTGCGGAGACGAGAAGATTGCAGATGTTGGCGGCGAATCAAATCTGTATCCCCAGCCCCACTTTGAGTGGAAGTGGAGTATGGTAGACATTGCAAAAGCTATGGAGATGAACGGAGATCGTGGAAGCTTACTCGGCGCTGGTGCGGGACCCTTCCATATTATCGGAAGGAATTGCGAGCTTGTACCAAACTTTTCGTGGCTCAATGGCTTTGATAATACGGTGAATCAGACCCGACTCGCACGAATCAAGGATGATGCTGTCAACATCGAAAAAAGTCCGTCGCTGGATTGCGCACTAATGGCCAATCTTTACGGCTCCCGTGGCAACCCAGGAAATGTTCTTAAGATCACGGCACGGAAGCGAGTGGGCTCCGAGAAGAGTTTTACAGACTGTATCCAGAACGCCCTTGCACAAGCTTATGGCACACGCATTGTTAGCCTCGGCGGTACATTTGTGATCAAACAAGGAGTAACCTACCATCACATTATGCCAGACTTTCCTCCTTCAAACAAGCTGCCATGGCATAGTCTTGAGGAGCTGTATGAGTGGCTAACATTCCATAATTTCAGCGCACCGATTGTGTGCTTGAGCGTTTTGCATTCGGCCGACCCAGAAAAGAAACTAGGACTGCGTATACAGCATACTCATTGTGCTTCGATGACTGGGCAAAATGCTGGTGGGCATTATCATGGAGATACAGACGGCGAGGTAGAATATGAGGGCTATTTCAATGTCGCACAATTTCTGTACCGAATTGATAGGCCTGAGACAAGCTGGGCTGAAAATGAGCAGACCTAAAGTCTTACAGGTACGTGAAATTGTTGGGGATGTTCCGAGATGATGTTAGGCTGATCCTGATCAAGGCTGGGCATAACCAGTTCGCTTCGCTGATCCCAGAGTGAATGAAAACTGAAAATTGCTTGTTGGATCATGCGTATAACTTGATCCCTGCATATAACTCATACGACATATTGCCAAAGTTCGTAGTTTCTGATTGGCTTTGTTGGTCCGTAAATAACACTCTGATCTGCATGCCCATGGTCTGTATTGTAATGAAGTGTGTATTCCTGATGCCGACAGGAGTTGACT
>Ga0247757_10000972_pt1 | contig 21154 bp, 3 predicted proteins | sample UWRJL126311R4_FD_180929 | JGI IMG/M metagenome (GOLD analysis project Ga0247757, IMG submission 180929) | Plant litter microbial communities from Arlington Agricultural Research Station in Wisconsin, United States - UWRJ-L126-311R-4 | ecosystem: Environmental > Terrestrial > Plant litter >...
ATTTTACGTACCGAGTATAAACCCTAGCGAGCTTATTCTTCTTTTCTTCGTCCTAGACGGCGCGCTTCTTAAGATAGTTTTAATAGCGTAGGTGGTATAAGATAGAGCTTCTACCTAATAGGCGTTTAGTAATATTATCCTATTTTATACCTTAGCCGCGTAGTTCGATAGTTAGATTATCCTCCTTAGGTATCTACTTAGACTGCTTCTTTACTAGTAACTCCTTAGTAGATAATATTTAAAATATAACCCGCTTAAGCTATTAGGATAGCGGCGATCTATTAGAGCTGGACAGGCCTTATTAGTAAAGCTCTATAATTACTAAAAGAATAGGTCTATTATATATAGATATAGTAGAAGTCGGTTAATATACTAGATATATAGGTATTAAGCTATAGTCGAGTAAAGTAGTAATATACGCTGGAGGCGATATATACTCTAATAGTATCGTTATATAGACTATTATCACTCCTATAGATATAGAAGTTATAGAGATAGAACTCTTCTTACTTACTAGGGAATTAGAGCTAGGAGGCTTAATAAGTAGCTTAATATCTATAGTAGGTAGGGTAGACTAGCCTAGAGCCGGCCTATAAGTTAATAGGGAGGTATAGTCGATAACGGGCTTTAAATAATAAAAAAACAGGGGATAGTATATAATATACGCAGGGAGGGTTAAGATTAAATTATACGTACTAATGCAAGTAAGTAGCAGCTATAAATAAGAGTTAGATATACTATTCCGCGAGTTTATATAAACCGTAATATATTACCTTACTCGGCGGGCGTAGATATACTATAAATATTAAGCTAAGCTATAATATTTTTAGCTCTATACCTAATTAGCTCTAGTATACTATAATAAAAAGAAAATAGATCTACTAACTAATACTAGCTATATAGATTAGTAGTAATGGTTAGTAATTAACCTATCTTTATTAATATTATAGTATAGCTCCCGTATAGGCTATACGTAGGTCGACGTAGTTTATTATAATAGCTTATAGTATATAATAGATTCTTTAAGAGAATTTATCCCGTATAATAGAAAGATTGTACCTAGACCTAATAGCTATAATAATAATTACTACTCTAGTAGCGATAGCTTAATAGTTGTATACTAATAATTATATTAGCGCCTACTACTAATGCTAGCTTAGGGTTAGATATAAATATATAAGTGAAATTCCTAATAAAGATAAAGTAAATAATATAAATAAAGAGCCGATAATTAAAAATATTAGTATCAGGGAACGTTTCTAATATACCCCTAAGGAAGGAGTTAAAATTCTCTATCTAGACTTTTATCTCTTTTACTGAACCGCCCTCGAGATTTACTTCGTTCTATCTATAGAGTCCTTTTAGTCACCTTTTATAAAAGCCCTAATCAGCGAAAATAGATTATAGGCTAAGATTAAGCTAGAGGATAGAGTGGATTTTTACCTTATATACTAGATAGATTATATCTCTAATATTTTAAGTATAGAGAAACCTAAGCTCTACGGTTTTAAATAAATTTATATATATAGTCTTCGTAGCGCTAAAGCTGGTAATAGGTCCTAGTAATATTAAAGCTATAACCTATATTTAGAACCTCCTTACCTCGAATATATTCTTTCCTATACTCTACCTTAATAAATCTTTTTACCTTACGTATATCTTAAAGTTTATAATTACGGTCTTCTATTCTATAAATAAAGTCGATTTGCAGGTAGTAGCTTAGGGGAGACCCTAGCTCCTATAGCGCATACCCAAGCACGAAGTACTCCTACCCTAGATCTATCTTAAAATTAAGAACGGCTAATCCCCCTTTCCTAATTCTCTTTACTATCTTACTTATAGGAATATAAATATACCCGTTTTCCTCTCCTAATATTATAGCTATATTGGGTTCCGGCTCTAGTTTAAACTAGGCTCTAATATAATTAAGGGGGCTTAGGCGGTTCTAGAGTAGCTGCTAGAAAGATATAATAAACTTTTTACTTTCTTCGTCTCTAGTAACTATATAGGTTATATATGCGGTAAGGGGTAGACTGCCTATATAATCTGGTAGGATCCTACTACGAACCTTCTCCCTAGAACTACGCTTAATAATAGCTTTATCTAGCTAATCTAGAATAATCTCCTTAAGCTCTTCTTTTATTAGCTTAATATTATAGTATTCGTTGTCGGTATCGTATATATATTAACTTTATATAGGATAATACGATAGTATTAAGTCGATCCTGACTTTAACGTCGTCTAACCTATCCTACTCTACCTAATATTTCTACCCTATATAGCCGCCCACGCTTATACTACTATAAATAATATCTTAGAGAAAAAAATATACTTTTATATTGGGGAGTTTCTATAAGAGATGGCTGTTGATTAAACTATTACTAAAGAAGTATCCGAGATTAGGTATATCCTCTTTAATCTCCTTACCGCTGCTCTCTAGCATTAGAGGATACTATAGTAAGATAAATACCAATCCTTAACTAATAATACCGCTTAGGTACTCTTAGAGCTATTATTTATACTCCGCGTCTCTAGTAAGCTATAAATTATTAGATACTACTTTATAAAGAAATAGAGATAGTAATATACTATATTACCTCTATACTAAAAGACGTGGATATCGTATAATATCTAGACCTAACCGGTTACAATCTCTTCTAGTATATAAATAACGAGCTCTAATTTTATAGTTTTAACTTTAACTATTATAAACCTTTAGAACAGTTTGTACTAGATTTCTATTAGTTCTAGACTATATTTAAAGCTTAATTTATAGTTAAGTATATTAAACGCTAATATAGTAAAAGTTAAATAGAGAAAGAATAGAAGAATTAGGAGGAGGTAGTAGCAAGGGGGTGGCAGTAAGGGAGTAGAAAAGGGGGGTTAAGAGGTAAGGGTCTAGGTACTGTATTATCCGTACGGGGGAGTCTATATAAGGGGCCCTAGCCTCTACCCCTCTCTTAGATACCCTGTATAGGATTATATAGACGGCCGCTTATAAAAGAAGTAATATTTAATATTACGACTTATATAGATTAATCTATATCCTATATTAGTATAAATAGTATAGTAGGGGATATACTTAGGCTTAAAAAGGCCCTATACTAAGTATCGGAGAGTATATTGGTACAGCTATCGTATATATATAAAGCCTTCTTAATCAGCTTCAGCTCTTTATACTAAGGCGATATCTCTTTTATCGTTAATTAGAGAGGTATCCTTAGGTTCTTATATTTATATTATTTACTAACTTATCTATACGTAACGCTCGCTCCGTTACTATTTAATCCTAAATATAAATATAGAATAAGGACCAAATTATAGCTTACGAAAATATCTATATATAATTAGCTTATATATATACGAGCAATCTATCACCACTATAAAGAGTAAACCTTATTTATTATATTTTCCGATTATTATAGCACTATCTAACGCTATTAACTGTAAAACTGGATCCGAAGAATTAGATAGTATAATTAAGTAATAGGAGGATAATACTAAAGAGCTTACTATTAATACTTAGTTACTTTAATTAAGTTCTATAAATCTAGTAAAGGGTAAGGAAAATATAGTAATATTTAGTAGGCTTCTCTTTTCTAAAACCTATAGTAGAATTATTTATAGACTATTATGTAGGTAAGAAACGATACTAGCTTATAGAATAAGCTGGAATTCGGGAGGCTATAGAACTAATCTATGTAATTAATTCTTAAGCGTATAATATATTATTACCTTTTCTACCCGTTGTAAATTATCGTCCTAGATATAGCTCTAATAATTCTTCTATTAAGAATAAAAAAATAAAACTCTACTAATAGAGCTTTATTTTAAAAGAGCGGGTTATTAGAACTTAGAAATACGGGAAATACCCTGCAATTATTGGAATAGATATTAATTACTTTAGCTATATTTAAGCCTTTATAGATCTTTATTATAGGGGTATTCTCTATATAGAGGCTTTTGGTATAAGAACCGACGAATAATATCTATAACTTTAGTATACGATTTATAATAAGAAAAATAAAATATCCTAAAATCCTAATAAATTCTTTCTTTAAGTCGAACTAAGCGATGATATCTATAATAAACAAGTTTAACTTTAAAAATAAAAGTAAGGGGATTGATCTATATCGGGAGGCGAAATTTCTACGTATAGTACTCTTTAGACGGCACCTATATATTTATAAGGTTCCTTAATATTAATACTACTACTATAAGTAATACGGAGCGTATCTTAATATTAAAAAATAGAAACTATTTAAGTAGGTTATAAAACTATTTTAACGCTTTATAGTACGTCGTGTATTCCTATAAGGAAATCTCCAGGTATCGGTAAATTGGTATAAGGAGTCTTATACTATCCTTATACTATAAATTATTGATATTAAGTAGTATATTATATATAGAGCTAGAATAGTTAGTATATATAAGGTAAGTAGTAGAAAACTTATACTTTATTATAAAGCTTAAAAATATTATAGCCTAGTATATCTAAAAGTAGACGTTAAAGGAAAGGAGGAACGAATTTATATATATTAGTTTTTAGGAAGCTACTATTAAGTTAGGTATTTAATATATATAGAAAGTTAAAGCCTTTTTAATCCTAAGTAGTAAATTAGATTAGGCTAATAAGTCCCCTTTAGAGGCATGTTCCCTATACCGAGTTGGGTCTAATTTTCGATTCGAAATATTTCTATCAACGCCTCTATATTCTTATTTAGCGTAAACGAAATATCTAGCTTAATAATTAGTTTACTAAAGATACTAGATATTATAAATATATAGCTTAGTAAAGCTAGGCCTTAGTTCTACTAAGTATAGCCTATCGAAAGTACTCGTTTATAAAAGATCTTAGTATTAATAGGCAGGATATTAACCTTGTAGAGTATCTAATATATAGGCTTATAAAAGCCGTATAGAAATTAAATCTAACGGAAAAATAGCTACTAGGCTGCCGGCCGTAAGGACTAGAGTTATTAGATTATTTTTCCCCTTAATCTAGGAGTAATAGTCTTACTTTAAAATTATATTATAGACTCTAGAAACGTTACTTCTAGAAAGTAATATTAGTTATAATAGATACTATTTTAATTAAATTACCTAAGGTATTCTAGGGGAATATAAGTAGGTTATTAACCCTACCTACCTCTATTATAGTTCGTACTTATATCTAGGCGGTAAGTATAGGAGCGATTAGCGTAAGCCTAAAGGTATTCTATTAGCTCTATATCCTTATATTAAGGCCTTATTAGCCTTATAATTAGTATATATACAACCGGTATATTAGGATTAATGCGTATATATATAATCTTAGTGCCACTCAGCCCCTTAGTAGGCGACCTCTTAACCTATACTAATTATAGGAACTATATAATATACGGGTTATATGCATTTACCGCAGTTTAACCTATTAAGGAATATCTCAACTCCCGATAGTAATCTCTAGGGAAGAGGGGCTAGTTTACGTATTACCTATAGCTATCTCTATTATCTACTTTAGTATATATATTCTAATTTATACGCTAGGTTATAGTGGTATTAAAATAGGAGGTTATTAGCTTTAAGTAACTAGAATATCCCGTTAGGCGATTGAAAGAGTAGGCAAAATTCGAGATATCGGAATATAAGTAAAGGTGGCCGAGAAATAAGATACTATAAATAATATTAACTTCTAGTCTTAATATAAAGGACTATAACTACTAGAAGATAAATTAATTAGTTCTATATTATAGTAAACTAGAAAATTAAAGCTAAGAGCTTATAAATTCGTCGATAAAACGTTCGTAGTTTAGATAAGCTCTAGCTTTAGTATAGTCTCTAAATCGGGACGTTTCCGGAACTGACTCTATAAAAACTCGTTAAACTTATTATATACTAGAGCTATTATAATAATATTATACCTAACTACCTTAATTTAGGCAACCTAAGCGACTTCCTATATTAAAGTCAGCCTCGTTAAAACTAAGTAATTAGATTCTATACATTTTAGCTGTCCTAGGTAATATATAGCAATATAGACGGGGTTGACGGAGGCTCTTAGATAGCTATATTCTATAAAATTATAATTAGCTATATCTGGATATATAAGTAATTATAAAACGAGACTTATAAGTAATAGCTTACTTAATCTATATAGATTAGAGAAAAACGTTAAAAGTATAGTTATAAAAGCAACTACTATATTATAGGACTATAGGCTTAATTTATATTCTTAAGAAATAGTAATAGATTTTTTTTCTATTAGATCCAGCCTAAAATAATAGTAATATTAATAATACGAAAGTATACGACTATCTAATTTACGAAAAAAGTAGCTCGATTATAAAATAAGAATAATAAAAAGCGGTTAACTAAATTAGAAACTATTATCTTCGTCTAATTACTAATATCTATAGAGCGGCTTAGAAAATACTCCGTTATCTATTTAAAGATTTAAGCGTGCCGTCCATTATTCCCTAGTTTTTAAACCTCTCTTACTATAGCCTTAATAATTTCGTTATAAGACTCTATATATTTAAATTCCATCTACAAAAACTCGGTTAAGGTTATAACCTTTTTAATATACTTCTCTACCTTCTATTTCGGATTAACGGCTCTCTACTACTATATAATACGTACTTTTAATCTATACTCTTTATCCTATTAACTAATATAGTAAAGCTTCTAGAGGACTATTTTAGGAGAATTTTAAATTAAAGGAACGATTAGATACCCAAGGGCTATATTATTACCGTTAAAAAGGACCTCTTCGCCCGTTATAAGCTCCTTCTATAAGTCCTCAAGGTATCTATAAAGGTCTTTTTAGATCGACTCTACTTTAGATCAAGTACTATCTACCTCTTAAAACTCGTACTATAGTATATCTTTATAGTCGATATATCTAGAAACTCTTACGTATTTTACTTCGTAACAAACTTTCAACTCTACTCTAATTCGTTTAATAGATTAGATAGTAGTAATTCTTTCTTAAAAGAAGGATTAGACCTTAGAGAGTCGGTTACTAGAATTGTATACTAGGCTGGATTTTTCTAGTTATATTATAGAAAGGCTACTAATAGAGTTAGGTAAGGAGAAAGGTAATTAGTAAAGAACTAGTTAAGTAAGAAGGTAAACGTTAGATTGTTAATAGTATAATAATAGACTATAAAAGACGTCCCAGCCTAGTGGGAAAGAGCTGTATATATAATCTACTTACTTACTTCAAGACTATTAATATATTAGAATAATACGACTTACTAATCTAATCGCTTAGAATCCTAATTAATAGGTATACCTATAGTAGGGGTTTAGGACTATACTATACTTGATTAGTATAAAATCCTAAACGCGTTTAGGATTTTATACTAATTAAGTATAGCGCCAATTATACTTAGCGGTTGTACTTTACTAGATAATTATATAAACTATATCGTACAGCTATAGCTTCTTTAGAAAGTAAACTAAAAGAAGGCAACTATAGTATACTTACTAAAGATAAGGTAAATATTATATTATACTATAGTAACGCTTACTAACTCTCTCTAGTATAGACTTCTTAACTGGGTATTTAAAGTATTATATCCGTCGCGAAGGAAAACTCGAGAATAAACCCTTAAAAATTCGTTTAATCTAGAAAGCTATCGAGTATAAAGAGAAGAATAGCGCTTAGATCCGGCGGATTTTCTAAGTATTAAGCTAATATAAGAAATAAACGTAATCGCTAAGCTCTATCGCGTTATAGATTAGCTTAAGCAATCTAAAGCTTCCAACCAACTAATAAAATGGACAGTCTATCTTGCACTAGTACGTTTGTATACTAAAGGAACTAACCTAGATAGCTTAGTACTGCGAATCCTGGATTTTAATATTCCTTATAAAAAAGAATAGATTAATTAGAAATTATAAAAACGTATTTAAATTGGATGGAAGTAGGACGAAATTATCGAGCTTTGCGTAAAGATAGCGAAAACTTTAGATTCTTTATACTCTAGAGTTATTTAGTTATTTAATAATAGATCAGTGTAAGTAGAGCTAAAATATAATATTCCCGAAGCTTATTAGTCTTTAGCTAGGAAAGAGCGAATAAAAATAAGTATAAGAAGATAATTAAAAGTTTTAGTATAGATTTCTAGATAAACTATAAAAAATATAGTAATACGGTAAATAGAGTCGTATAGGATTTACGGTTAAGCACGATTGCCTTTTACTATTATATACCTACTCCTAAGAGAAATGGTTTGTAGGACGTCGCACCTAAAAAGCGACAATATCGAATAGACCAGCCTAGAAGTTATACTAATATAGAAATTCCGGTTCTTATAGCGTATAATAACCTATTATTAGATGGTAAGTCTTTCTATAACCCCTTAGGTAGCTGATTCTATTAATAAATATAGAGCTTAATAGGGTAGGGATACACGAATATACTTTTGGTTAAATACCGTTAGTCCTAATTAACAAGTTGGCTGCCTATTATTTCTAGAATACTACTATTAATTCGAGTACTACCGGTCTTACTAAAGCTTATAGTAATAATGGAATTTTAATAGGAATAGACGGTATTAGTATACTGGATCTCTCGAATACCGAAAATCCTAATACTTTAGAGTTACTATATAATAAGTATAAATACGAGCGTCTAGAGAGTAGTATAGCTGGTATATTAGAAGATATTTTATTAAAAAGTCCGTCTTCTTAAACTTCTACGCCGACTTCTATAGTTCGGAGCTATACTAGCGGTAAGCTATAGATATAAAATAGCCAGTCTAGCCTTGAGATAGCTATAGAGGATCCCTTGGTTTAAAAACTTCTATACTTTCTCCTAATATCTAGTTAGTAGCTCTTTCTTATATAGTTTATACTATATAGATAAGAAGATTATAAGCTGACGTAGCCTTTTAGATACTTGCGATCTCCCTAATATCCTTTAATAAAGCAAGCTTACTATAGAAGATACGAGGGAAGGTAATAGCGCATATATAGTTCCGAATAGTAGGTCTTTATTTTATACCGAAGATCGTTAAGTAGGAGATGGTATATAGCTGCGTGACTTTTTAGACAAAGATCCGTTTATAGATTAGGATACGTTAATAAATTCTGAATATTATATTATAGATCTTAATAAATAGTCTATACTAAATTTAAATTATAGCCTTTCGATAAGAACACGATCGTTCTATCATTTTAATATAATATATAATACTAGCTACTTACCCCTCGTATATTAGCTAAAGCCCTAATATTTACTTTAGTTTTTAATAATAATAGGGAAGCTAATAGGGTAGAAGGGAATATTACCCGGTATTACGTAGTTAGAGTTAGGAAAAATTACGTTCAAGACTACTTTTAACGGTGCGGTCTATCGCTTAGATATTCTATTTTTCTAGTATTATAACTCTACTCTTTCGAGAGCCTAAGAGTCTTTTAGAAGTAAAATAAAAACGAGCTTATTTAAATAATACTCGAGATACCCTAATATAAGCAGGAGTAGTATTAATTTTAAGACTAGCGTCTTTATATCTACCTAAGAAGATACCTCCTTTTAAATAGCCGGGACCTAATCTTCTTAGTAAGTTCCGTTAGAGGTATAGTTATAGATATACTATATAAGTAATCTCTTTATTAATCTCTGTAAAATCTAATAGCTATATATATTATAATAATATAGCTTCTCCTTTCTTTTAGAATAGTAACTAGCCGCTTAGTTTAATAGTAGTAACAAGCTCTACTAGGCGCGGTAGTAAAGCTACCTATAAAGATATAGGAGAGGCGTATAGCTATTATTAGGATTAAAGTAGGTGGGTAGATTAAAGTATAGGTATAAAATAAAGTTAAGGATAGAAGTATATATAGATAGTATAAAACACATTTTTATTATATTATAACTAAGACTGCCGAAAGATATAGTTTACATGATAGTAATTACTAAGACCGACTAAGACCTACTTAGTAGGGAAAACGATGTTCCGCGTAGTTTATATAATTTAAGTTAATTACTATTACTACCACTACCAGTATTCGCGTTCTATTCTTACTGCTCTTAGGTAGTTAATTAAGGTAGAATATCCCTAAGACTTAGTCTACTTAAGTTCTAGCTGGATTGATATACCCTAGTACTATTAATAGTTAAAGCGCTGTTCGGCCTAGTTATAGGGTTAGAAGAATTTAGTTAAATAGGATTAGGTATAATAAAAGATAAAAAGGGTTCTACTAGATTATTAGCATATATTACGCTGGAACTAAGTTTTTCTCCTAACCTTATTAACTTTTACTAAGCCGCTATTATAACTAGTAAGAGAGTAAACGCTCTAACTTCTTATTAAGATCGAGGTAAATTAGGTTAAAAATAGTAAAATACTTCCAGGTAGATTGCGAAAGAAGAATACTAAAGTATATTAAATGGATAATAGTACCTAGTAGGAGTAATAGGAACGGATAAGATATCTTCTATCTTGATAACTATTATATTGATGGTAGAAAATAGTCGAAAATCTATACTAACGTAAATATATTATTATAAAAGGGGTATTTATTCTAACCTATAGTAGACGCGGGTAATACTTCGCCGTTTATAGACGCTAGAGAAGTATATAATAGATAGTACTTTACTAAATAAACGGTTGGAAACGACTAGTAATAGGCTACTATTTATAAAGTATTAGGCATTAACCCTCGAAGGTAGCAAGCTTTCTTGAGATTTCTTACCTAAGTCGCTTCTTTACGGCGCACAGGGGCAATTGGTTTGAACTGCCTTGGTATAGTAAATGGTAATTACCTTAAAACGCACTATTAGTAGTAAGAGCTCTGCTACTAGAGGAAGATACTAATAATAGTAATAGAAATAACGGACGATGAGCTTAACGTAGTTAAAAAATACGTAATAGGCGGCTAATCTTTGTAGGATGTACTAATCGAAGAATGGTATTGAGATAGAAGATAAATAACTTAGTTTAATAGTTAACTTTATACGCCTCTTCTCGTCCTTTGTCTTATACGCCATACCGTACTGCTCCCTCGATCTATATATCCTAGCACGGTAGAGCGTATCTACAGAAGCAATAGCGGCATCCCCCCTATACAGATATTCCATTGTCGATATTGTATCCGTCAAGACCTAAAGGAGTTAAGTTGCAAAAGTATAATCCTAGAAGTGTTCGTGGCCTGCATGCATGCTGGACATTCGGTGGGCGCTACTAGCTTTAGTCCTAGGGATATAATAAGATGGAAGCAGTGCTATAATTGATCAAGGGGCTTATAGACCTATTGACTACCGCAGGACATCGATTTAAGCTTGTATTATAGCAAACCGAGCTGTTGCGAAGGAACCTACCGCCTCTCGCCCTGCGGGCTTTAAGCTACCCTTTGTCTTGCATTTATGTCCAACGAATTATCTGATCTTCAAGTGACTTATATAAACGTGGACTTCTATCTAGAAATGCGGTGTGCGAAGCAGCCACCCCGTCTTCTAATATATAATAAACCTCTGGCGTTCGTCTGTAAGTTAAGAAAATCCAGAAGAGGGTAAGTAGTACCGAAACGAAGATACTAGGTCGTATGTATTATATACGCGTAGGCTATAAGCGTTGTCTCGATCCTGGAATTGTATCGTGATACCTATATAGAGAGTGCTAGTTCCATTTTACAGTTAATTCTAAGGACGCGGTATTTCTACTTAAATATAGTTGGGCCTTAAATTTCATTAGACGAAAGCACGAGCGTCGATATTTTTAGTTTTGAGACCAAGTCGCAGATCCTAGCCAAGCTTGATCTAGCTATATCGTGGGGTATATACCAGCATTTATCTCGGACTTCTACAGTGGCATCTCCTCGATTGCTGTTCGCTGCCGGGAAGGGCTGTCCGTATGCCAAGGCGCCGCATTTTCTAATGCGGGGTTGGACGCCTTAATGTAAAAGACACTTTAACGCAAAAAATACTTCAACGTAAAAGGCACTTTAACGTAAAAGACACTTTAACGCAAAAGATACTTTAATGTAAAAGACACTTTAACGTAAAGAACCCTTTAACGTAAAGAATCCTCCAACGCAAAAGACACTTTAGCTAAGACTAGACCTTACGATACCTGTTACGCCAGACGCGTAATATAATAAGGAAGAAGCTGAAATCGATGCGCTCATTAAATTGATTGACTCGAAGCCAAATCTTTCTAAGCTAGCGCGTATAAATAATATCTTTTATTATCGTCTTCGGCGGCGCTATAATGGCGGGGCTTCGCGTTCTACTCGTACTCGGCTTTCTAAATCGTAAAAGACGGAGATACTTATACGAATCTCTCGCCTAGACTTTGGTAACGTCAAACAAATCGCAAATCAAATCCTCGGCCGTGACTGCGTTCACATATCCCCTCGACCGACCGTCACAGACAATTGGTGCTACCGCTTTATCGATCGATATAGAGAGCAGTTCGAAGGTAAAGTTGACTTCTATTTATAAGGAAATTTTACTGAAGCCTTTCCGATCAGCTTCCGTTGGTAACTCCAGTCAAATACAATCCGGTGCTTATATCGGATCCTCAAATTTAGTAAAGGAAGTAGGAAAGATGAAAAAGATTTAAAGGGCGACATCGAAGCTACCAAGAAAATAAGCAAACCAAACGCAAGACATATCAGCCGATCAAGCATTGGAAATTGCTCTTGTTTACGATCCAATTGTAATGCCATATACAGGTAAGTGAAATCTTGGTCGACGATATATCCTAGGCGATGCAATAGTTTTTAATGCGCCCTACTTGTTCTCTTTGCGCCTTTTATATACTCTGAATTAACGAGATTGGATTTTATAAGTAGAAAACCTTTCCACCAATAACCCATTACTCTTCTTCGACCGCCCTAGGGTATTATATTCGCCATCCCCGCCTTACAGTCAATGGGTGCTTAAAAATTTATTCTATAATATTAGAGCATATTTCGAAAATACGTGTCGAAATATGATGTTTGACCATGCTGGGGCCCTCCTTGCGTCAACTGGCGCCTAGTTAGATTATAGCCTATATAACGACTTCGACTCGTATTATTTTACTGCAACTATATTTATAGGGAAAGGATTATACGCCGAGTCTCGCCGCGCTCTTTCCAGAGCCTGTGCTCTTATTGAACCAATCCTTCAAGCTAAGTATCCTCGAGCTCTAACCTGCTTTCTTGAAGTGCTCATCCACCTTATATAAACCGGGAACCCTCTCGCAACTAACACTCTCCGCGGCTTCATCCGATAAATGTCTGCAAAAGTCATTACGAAGGGTTTTCCTTTGGGTTAAATATATTGGTTTCTTGGCGAACTTGACTTGGAATCTCTGGACCAGGCCCTGGCTTAAACTTGGAAATGCATTTCTGATCTTATTGATATCAACCTTGGAATATTTAATCGATTCGCTGTATCTATTCGTCTAGATTATATAAAGCGGGCAACTACCGATTACCGCGAGGAAGAATGGCTCCTCCGAGATCTCCTTGTTAGATTCGGAAGTATTCCTAGCCACTTAACTCCGCGGGTAATACTTAATCTGGCGCATAATTTGAACAAACAGGAGCGCTATAAGGAAGCAGAGAAAATGACGCTAGATGTCCTCTTATTGCTTCAAGGACACGAAATATATAATGAGAGAGTTGTCGAGAGGATAGAGTCTTAGAAAATTATTTCTTTCTATTATTTTATACAGGGAAAGACTATAGTAGCAGAGTAGAGTATGCGAGAGGCGCTAAAAATGATTGTGGATCAGTAGGGAACAAATTATTCTTGGGTCCCAGAATTCAAAAATGTTCTAGAGGGTTGGCTTCGAAGTTGGGGTCGGGAGGAGGATGTAAATACACTTTGGGAAGAAATAGAAGAGCTGATAGGAAATGATGAAAGTGACGAGAAATATGGTGAGGAATAAAGCCAACTTTATTGATGCGATATCTAAGGAAGGCTAAATATATCCAGCCTACTCAAAAAATGGTGTTTAATTAACTGTCCTATAATTGTCCTTATAAGTGATTATATATTCGAATTAACTTTTGCCGTTTTATTGAGGCAACTGAGAAAGCTGTGAACATTGCTGCTAATCGTATTATTAGCCTAAAAATTGTAGAGATTGCTTTACTTTTTATTTAAACCACTACGTAGCCGCTACCTTTAACTGGTTCTGCAGGGGGGTTAACCACCCTCCCTTTTTCTATAAGCGCCAGCTCATTAATTCTATCAGTGGTATATTTAACCCGTTTCCAAGTCTTCAAGCTCTCCATGCTCGTATCGAGTTCCTAAACCCGTATACGTCGGTGAAATCGCGCTCTACCATATGAACAATATCCCCCGAACCTACTGCTGCCTGCATAACATAGCTAAGGTATAGAGTAAAAGGCTCTGCCGCTATATTGCTGCGTTTATAGTAGTAAAGTATAAAAATCATTTACGTAATCGTGCCCGCAGCCTAAAGTAGATATACCTTCTCTAACCAAAGTATCATAGAAATGGGAATTAAAGTGGGGGCCCTCTGGTGGTTCTCTCTTATGGCCGTTGCGTATACTAAGGTAGCGGTCGCTAAACTCGGGAAGTAGGATGTATAGGAAAGTCAGAGATAGATAAAAGGGATTGTTATTGTCTTCCTTCTTATATGCGCTTCGTTGCGCTTGGGAAGTATCCGTAAACCAGTCAATCTAGCTTTGTTTGATATAGTTATAGTCGGTATAGATCTTGCTCGATATTTGACTATATAAGTCTAGGAAATATAAGGTCGATAACGGAAGCTGTGACGGGGCGGGAGCTAGAATTTGAAGGTAGAAGTTGCCTATTCCATCGACGTGCTCTGGACCGGGCTTATAGAGACTAAAAGGTAGATCCTAAAGTATTGATATCTGTACCATGCCTGTAATTAAGTTAGCAAGAATAGACAGTAATCACCCCTAGGTTAGACTGATAATGACTGCGTAGGTATTTTGTAGACTAAAATAGTCTACAGCGTTCGTAATGGCGTTATAAATTTTAGTGGTTCGTTGATCTAGCCCTGTAGATTGGCTGTTTATAAAAGAAAGTACTCACGTGATAATGCGTGGATGCCCTCACTATTATAATTACTAAAGATGGCTGCGAATGGGATTGAACGTTTAATAATAGGAGCGACCACCTTGAAGAGAGTAGATTGGCTGTTGGGGATATCGTGATGCAACTAGTCTCTAGTGAGAATAATAAGGTCTAGTTTCTCGATATCTAGAGTCTTTCCAATGAACTCTACCGTAAGCGGGTCAGCCTTGCTCTCTAGTAGATTCTTTCTATAGGCATCAATGGTATCTTTATATACCCCGACACCAGTAACCATGTGGGTGTCAGAGATCTGGATAATCTTGAATTTGCCATCTTGCCTAACTCTTAAAGCTGGCTTAGGATTTGGTCTCGGCTTGGCTCTGCCGTGGAGTACGCTAAGTCTTGGGACTAGGACTAGGACTGGTACTTTTAAGTAGCTGTTAATTTGCAGTGGTGATTATATAAGAGCCTATTAAGGTCGTGGGTTAACGGCATCCGTACCGAAGAGGACGTCAATCTCTGTTACAGCCTGATCGATCCTGCCAGAGAACTTGCTTCTTAGCACCTAGATTCCGCTAGGTCGACTCTCCTATAAATGTCCTGAGCTAGGGTTCGGGGCCGACTCGCTGATTTTGATATCTATAACCACTAAGTCCTCAGCTGTAAGCTCTTCCTCCTTCGCTAGCGCCACATACAGCTATGCACTCTGCTGAGATGTATATAGATAGAGGTCCTTCTCTATTCGGTACCATATTCGCGGGTCTGGCTCGCAGGTGGGAATTATTGAGGAGAAGATGCATATAGTCAGATCTGTAATAACTGGGTAAGCTACAACGGTAGTAACGGAGGGAGCGGAAGACGACGCTATTTTATATAGGACGACTCCAAAAAGCTCCAGAACACGATACATTACGGCTGGTAAAATAATTACAGCTTAGGCGATCCCTAGCGCAGGTATGTTGTTGCTATTTCGTTGCAGCTGGTCCTTGTTAGAGTAGATCGGGAGGCGGCCAGCGCGGCACGGGTTAAGGTCGGTCCGCGATTCGCCACTTTGGCGAAATAGTTCTTGGTATTTATAAAGGGACCGTAGCTTTGTGGTATCCCCCAACCGATTACCATTTCGTCGTACCCTCTATTAAAACTAAGCGATTTATCCCTTGAATCATCTATCAATGTACGAATAGGGTGTATGTGCTTTCTAAACGTTATAGATATTGGTTATTAATGCTATCTGCATTCACTTGAATGTGTGAATCGCATAGATGAACTATAGCCTACCGTTATTCCTAGAAAGGGCTGATCACCGACATAATAATAGAAGCCACCGGGTGGTGCCAAGCTGCAATAAAGATCAGTTAGAAACGTAAAAGCCATTTTAACGTAAAAGCTACTTTAACGCAAAAGCCACTTCAACGTAAAAGCCACTTCAACGTAAGAGATATTTTAATATAAAAGATACCTTAATGTAAAAGATACTTTAACGTAAGAGACACTTCAACGTAAGAGACACTTTAACGTAAAAATACTTCAACGTAGAAACACTTCAACGCAGAAATACTTCAACGTAAAGATACTTCAACGTAAAGTATCTTTTAGTATAATCCACTCTCCTTACCTGTTGCAGAGCGTATATCCTATCTTAACTAAATAACGTTAGCTTGTGGGCTAAGACCTAGGGTTCTGAAGGTCGGGTTCAGATCTGATGCCCCGTCTCTACTCTCTAGAAACGGCTTGAGCTGTATTATACAGAGAATGGTTCTCTGCTGTAAGCTGCATATTAACCAGGGGATCGGCTGGGCGTTGCCGCTAGATCTTGCCTTTTTTTAGCTAGAGGGTAGTATAATAGCTGCATAGAGGGGTTCGCGGTTCCAGTGTTATAAGAACACCCGTGCTTTAAATACCCGTGCTTTGAATACCCGTGCTTATGTGCTCTGTACATCCGTGCGTTAATCTATCGCGTGGGTAGACAATTAGTGAATATTTGTCTTTCCTAAAGAGGGTTAGTTCTGCTTAACCTCCCTCTAAAGAAGAAAGTGCAGGTGGCACTATATTATAAGGTACTATAAATCTAAAGGGTAGTAGGTAACGTGGAATCGCCTTTCTTCAGGACACACTGTTCAAGTCTTGTCTATACAGCAGCTACTCCCTTAATTCCTTTTACTATCTCTCTCGGCCCTGAATAATCCAGGCTATCTATAGTATTAGTGTCTGAAAAGCATTAAGTAGCGATGGTAAGGAGCCTTATGTACGCCCAGCACATTTTCCTTCTAACATAATTTGTAGATTATGTACTATACGATAACTTACTATGCGAGGGACTATAGGCATGTGAAAGATAGAGACATCACGGAATGTTCGAATAAAGGTTGCTGTATCCCGATATATGTGACGAGGGATGTTCCTGGAAATTATAGTGATACACGTTGCAACACGCTACTATCGTTAAATTGATCCTGTTTGTAAGGGGACAAAGTTCTTCTACTAGTACAGGCATCTAAGTAGCGTATAGAAAAGGGTTATCTTTATATAGCCCACTTTAACTTAGCCTTGTATTAATCAATACTATAATGGATTGTCTATTTATCTTTATCTCGCGGTATACATATACTAACGTAGCGGACGATTTTATAGCTGTTAAAGTTTTTCAGAGATATACCTAGTTATCCTAGCTCATTACCCTCCTTTCGAAAAACCCTTTTATATTTTTAGAGCCCGCCTTTGTACATCCAAGTTAATCCTTTCCCGGTCTTGTATTCCGTTTTTTATCTGGCAGTACCGCGGCACTGCTAAGACTTTGATCCCTTGGTAATCCTCCGTATCAACTTATATACGAAGATACTTCCGGGCAAATTTAATCCTATTCGCAAAGTCTCCGCTAGCTTCTTCTATCTTAATAATATTTATAGCTAAAACCTCGGGATTAGTCTCGGTATTAGGTACCTTGTAGTCGAAGGTTACTCTGTAGTAATCGATCTCCCTATTCTCAGTATTAGAATGTGTAGTACTCTACCTAAATAGCACTTATATTATGGTCGGGTCTCGCGTCTATGCATTGTACTCGTTACGTATGATAAGTTTCTCTCCTTTTTCAGGATTAGTTGGCTGGCCGTAGAGCGCTTGAAATATAAGCTCCGCGAGTTCAGGTGCTGCTGGCTGAGGAAATGGCTCTTTCCAGTTCTCGTAGTGAAATTCTATAAGGGGGAGGAGCCGTCGAATCGACACTAGTGGACCCTGGATGTGTATCTTGAGTGGCCGCTCGAGGGGAGGGAAATGATTAGGATGTGCTGGCGTGTCGATATACGGAGGAATGTAGAGCTGTTGCACCATGGAGGTTAGGAACTCTGGTAATCTATCGTGACAATGTCTTGGGAACGTAGTCTAGGTGGGAAGAGGAATATCAAGGGCGAGGTTGTTGGAGTAGACTAATCCTATTAAGTGAACGGCCTAAAGGACTCTCGATCGTTTCAGCTTACTATTTGCTTGATTCTAGTCAAAAACTTCGTTATTGGTGTCTGTATTGAATTAGTATATATCTTATCGGAAAGAAATATAAGATATCTCTAGTGTAAAGAACGGCGAGTAGAGGGTGGACTGCGATATGGGAATAGCGACACATAAGTGTGGATGCCGGGGCGGCACGTGCTGTTATAGCTCTAAGTCTAACCTAGAGTAGCATAGTTACCAGTTAACGTATATATCCGGACCACTAGTTTGATTGGCTAACCTTCAGTGAAGCTTATAGAACGGTCGGTACTACTAATACTCTTAAACGAACAGCCCCTCTGATTCCTCGAAGACTATTCGTCCTACCTACGATTTTCCTGTATACCCAGTAATACTAGCTCGAACGATGCTCTATAGCTAGGCTTATTAAACAGCTACGAGTAGACCCTTTTTCTAGTCCTAATATTAGCAGAAAGAGAGACTCGCGCTTACTACCCCTTTAATTTATGAGTGAGACAGTAGATATACGTTGATGCAGAACCAGGAGTAGGACCGGCGGCAACGAAAACTTGTCGGGACTAGCGCGTATTACTTCCTTGGCGACTCCGTCAGCTGCCTGCAGATTCGCATCCTAACGCCCATGCTAGTAAATCCTCCACTTCAAACTCGGCGGCAACATATAAGCGCTTCGATCTCGCGATTCCAGTCAGCATAGCCAATTATTTATTATTTCCAGCCGCTCAGAATAGGCGCTATAAGCCAGATTAGAGAAAGGAGGGTACGTCGTCGCAGCTCTTGCTATACTATACAAGCTTTCTAACTTTCGTAGTTCAGGCTATCAACAAGGCTACGAGACGTAGTAATCGCCGTTAAAATGATTATTTGACGTTGCAACTTTATAAGTTAAGTTGCCCACTTTTTAATATGCGCGTGGCTATAGTAACCTAATAGCCCAAAAAAAGGTCCAGCGAAAGTATCACGTGTATCATTCATTTGTTTTTCAGCCGATCCGTGCTAAAATACGCTATTAAGGTATTTAAGCCTTGGATAGATGTATGATGTAAGGCGCATAACTAATCAGTGGCCCGAGTATATAACTAGATCTATTACCCAGTGAATCCACTTATTGCCGAAGTTATTACTTTGATTGAATAGACGCGAGGAGAAAGATAGCTCGAGAAAAACAGTTATGTCCATTATGGCGAACTTGTAGATGTGGTACTATTCTCGACTCTTAGTAGGCCGCTAGCTATATACTAGGAGATCGTGTGCGCAGTAGAGGGCTAAACGATAATAGATTAAGACGGCTTCGCACTCAGCGCTTACTCTTTACCGTACTTCTCCTCGGCTTTTTTAATGTACTTTGTCCAGTAAATGAGGTGTCTAGAGTAATATCTCCCACATTACCAATGCCCGACTGGCTGCCACGCTCCCCCGGCAAAGACTCTGGCTCCGTGAACGATCGCGAGAGATGATGACTTTCTAAGTCTTGCGAAAGTCCAGTTTCCGCTTAGAGTAGCGGGACTTCAAAATCGAAATCAGGCGGGAGCTCGTTAATGGCAGAGCGGATCCTGTCGAGGTGCTTTGGCATCCATATATTATAGACGTTCTTGGTGAATTTGTATGCCGACCACTTCTCTTTGCCTTCCAGTTCTGTGAAGTCGAAGGTGCGGATGGGGTGACGATAAAAAGCAGTGTCTTTTCCTTTGATCACAGGGTAATGGCCGTAGATTCTTACCGACCGGTAGTCGTAAGAGATTAAGAAGGCCAGGATTTGCCGGTGGAGCTCTTGTTCGCGCTTTACGAGCTGGAAAAGCTCGACGATCGCTCTGACTGCAAGGGTCATACTGTGAGCATTCTGCCGGTCTGCGATATTAAGTGCTGCAGTACCGTATTTTACTTCGCACGTCAAGAACGGGAAGTATATATAGTACGTGGCTATAAAGAAAGACATGTCCATGATGTTGCCCAAAATGGGCTTTATTTTGGACAATTGATCGTCCGAGAACGCGGTTCGCTTGAATCCTACAGTATAGTCGGGCTGCGGGCGAGGCCTAAGGAGGGGGATGGAATTATTCCAGCCTTCGTTGACACTTTCGACTAGAACCTCTAGGGTCTTGGCGCCGAATGTAGCAAGCGTCTCCGTAGAGGGAACGATCAGTCGAGCAATATCTTGAATAACTCTTGCTTCGTTTTTGTCTTGCAGTTTTCGGCAGGCCCTATCGAATATATCGTCATAAAATAATGAGTCTTTTGGGACAGTCTGCTCCTTCTCGAGCAAGGTTCTGCAGAGGCTCTTGCTTGTATCCATAATATCCAGTTCGGATTTATCTATATAGCTGCCCTTGATTTCAAGCAGAGTCCTATAACGCGGATCTTGGTATGGTGCACTCTTCTCTTCCCTCGGCTTTTGGTCGCTAGGCGTGATGGAGCTAGCTGTGAGAGAGCCTGGCTCCGATCGTTTGCGGCGAAGGGAAGGCGTCGACTTTCGCCTTACAAGTAGATAGCTCATTGTATTGTCCGGCTCAAAGTATATCTTAGGCCAAGTTTGTTGCCTCAACCAATAATCGATGGGATCGAGTGACGTCTCGCTGCCGTAGACCGATGCTCCTTTACCAGTCTGTGTCTCAACGGCGAACTCTGTAGGAGATGTCCGTAGTCGCTTTCGAAGGTGGGTAGTTTCGTCGACTAGATATTCGACTTCACGGGTTCGCT
>Ga0247757_10000973_pt1 | contig 21130 bp, 21 predicted proteins | sample UWRJL126311R4_FD_180929 | JGI IMG/M metagenome (GOLD analysis project Ga0247757, IMG submission 180929) | Plant litter microbial communities from Arlington Agricultural Research Station in Wisconsin, United States - UWRJ-L126-311R-4 | ecosystem: Environmental > Terrestrial > Plant litter >...
CATGCTGTTAACATGAGGTTGTTTTAAAAACATGGTATATGCATGATCTTGATTAACTCAAATCAGCAGTACACACTATTGTACAAGCTAGAACCATGCTGCTCACCTTTACTACGTAAGACAGAGCAACACTTGGATTATTTACCCCGTTACCTCCTCTAGTGGAGGACCCGCAGTCCGTATTTAGTAAGGTATTCTCCACAATGTCGAATGCAGAAGTAGATGCTGAAATTTTTAAAGGATGAAGTAGGAACCTTGGCCCTTCTCAATGTTCATTTGGATTAAAAGCTCCCATTTTAGAAATATATTTTGAATCCTTCCGCTAGTATCTCCAGAGACACAGTAGGCGATCATAAAAGCTGGTTGTAATGATAGTATGTTGGCCCCTCGAGTTTAAAGCCGATTGACTATCGCTACCATAATTCATGCTCTTGTGCTCCTCAAATTTTGCGAGAACTTCAAATTGCCACTGGCCATCGACAGCTTGATGAAGTTTTACGATGCGTGCCCCAGCGCGCATACAGCTCGCAAGTAGAATAATCTCGCTGTCGGCTATGTCTGTAGAGGTGGATCCAATTTGCGCCACTCGTAAGCACTTGAGTCGCCAAACTCCTCCATCTCCGTTTCCAATATTTGCTTCAGCGACAACAGTCCTTCGGCCGATTGGTGGTATGTGAAGAAGTCGGATATGCTCGTCATAGCTTCCAGTGAGGACCAGCGATCCGTTGTCATCAGTACGAAGCGGTAGAATGGCGGTAACACCCGCTCCATGAATTCTTCTCTCTACCCATGGCATCGTTGTAGTGTGGGTGTTGCTTTCCTTTGAGGCATCCCGATAGATCAACTGATCCACATCAATACTCGTGAATCGGAGGGTGCTATCATCTCCCCCAGAAAATACTCCACACCCATCCGGTGTAAATGCTAAGGTCCAAGCCTCCTGTTCATGTACCATTAAATCGACGTGGGAATCTTTGGGGTCGTTTTGTGAGAAAGGATCAATGCTGCTTAAGCACACGGTACCGGATGAAAGACTCATCCCCACTGTTCGGCCATCGGGATGCCAGGAGAATGCGGTTACCAGAACATCTTTTGGAAAATATTGTAGTGATCTAATTGGTTTAATGACAGGATGAAGGAAAGACTGTGATTCGTGTTGTAGTTGATACAAGTCTATAGAGCCTGTGGATGTAGCCACGCCGAATACACTGCTAGAAATATTCGTAGGCGCAAAGTGGACGTCTAGGATTGCTGATGGAGTGGATAATGTCTGAATAATTTTGCTACCTCACATTAGCTTTTTTTGTTAATACGTGCAAATGTTTTTAGAGAATCGATTGATGCAGAGCAGATTACAGAGGTAGAATACTGTACATACAGCTCATCTATTTCAATCTGAAGTAAAATCAGACTGCCATTCCGCTGTTGGCTCTTTTGGTTCGATAATTCTTGCACAGGTTCTTCCTTTTCCAAGTTGTAGGTGCCGACAACAGCATACCGCTCATTATGAGGACAGAATTCCACACAGCTTGGAGGAAGATCTAGGATCAGGGATTGCAGGTGATCTATTAACGGCATGGCGGCGTGGTAAACGAGAAGTAAAAGTGATTTGCGTGCACGTGGCTGTGAGTACAAACAGAGATTAGCGCCTTGGCAAAGTATCTCGCTAGCTGTCCAATAAAGGAAGCACTACCACAACCGTTACTATCTACGCTAAGCCATTGTGCCTCAGCGCCTCAGTGTGAACACCAGCAGTACCTCTACTTGGGAGTCGCCTGACAGCGCGTTAGGTTCGTGTTCCCCAAGTCAACACGCGTCTCTCGAAGTTTACTCGGGTCAATTGGTCTCCAGTAGCCAGAATGTCGGCGACTAGAAGCGGCCGGACTTCAACTTTAGCGAGATACCCTAAGCGGAAGAGGACCCTGGTCATTTCCTACAATGACGATGAAGTGACCAGCGAGGAGGAAGAAAATGAAAATACCCAGGAACTCCCACTACCAAAGGTTTGTGCCCCATGAAAGCATTCACAGGTAGGATTAAAGGTATCGGTTGGTTTGGGCGTTCTGCAGCTGAACCCTATTTTTCCGCTAGTTATACAGTTCTCAAGTGCTGGTACCACAATGCTAATATTACCTAGAGGCGCAAGCCAATATCGGACAGACCCCTCCCAACGAGGAAGATCTTTCCTTTTTTACAATTACCGGCAGAGCTCAGGAACCAGATCTACTCGTACTGCCTTACCGATCCTGCTGGCATCTATCTTCGGTCCACAACTAAGAGGTTTCGACGTACCGTGGATAGAACAAGCGAACATGATCTCCGCGGGCCGCTCCTGTTACCATTAGGACATAATAGTGGGGGTGACAATGGCGAGAGAAAAGAAACAAGCCAAAGAGCCAAACCTCTTGTGCCAACTCTGTTAGCCGTCTGCAAGCAGATCAATGCTGAAGCTCGCGATATTCTGTATGACCACGTCTTCTACATGGATGACGCACATACAATGCATTCATTCATCGTTAATCTCGGACCTCGCGCGGCCAAATTTATAAAGGACGTTAGACTTGAAAGTTGGGGCACTGGAAGAAGGAGTGCGTATCATCACGTTAGTTGGGCAGTCATCCATATTCGGTGCCAGTACTAAAGGTTCACAGGTTGTGTTTACTGCCTTGTCGATGGCGACCAACCTTGAGAGATTCACCTTCCACGTGCGGAACGGTTGGTGGGGGGTTGACCCGAAGAACTGCGCAATACGGTTCTACCGCGACGCATTTCAGTGGCTCGAAGCGGTCGGTGCCGCGAAGGGTAAAGCAGATGCGGCGCTAGATTTGATTGAGATGAGTGGGGTTGATTCGGTGACTATACTTGGATTCAAGTCGGTGCTGGGTAACTTACTCCTTGAACGCCAAAACATGTTCAGGTCATAAAGGTAGGCAGTCCAGGTTTGATATTTGATATGGCTACTATGAAGCTTGTCTAAAAGGTTATGTGCGTGTAAGACGAGTTGCAACTCGTGGATAATTTTGAAGGGAGGATTAACACACCTGAAATTGAATGAGAGATTCAATGTAGAGTTAGAACTTATTTGTGTACTCTTGAAAGTCTGACGAATATATGTATCATTATTTAGTTCCATGACGTCGTTGTTAAGCGAAAGAGGTGGCTTTTCAAGCCATGTGAAAGCGGTTACCTAAAGCAGCTAGCAGGTTGACCCCAGCGATGGCCAGCTTTGCATCGACTGCTTGAGACCGATCAGTCGGTGGATGAATCATGCACACCCGCATATGCTATGAGTTGGAGCTGCACGCGGCGCTGCCGGCAGCGCCGAAGGAGCTCATTATAACACACACAGCGCCTCGAGATTCGCTGACGTGTTGTGACCACCAACCAGTATCTTCCTCGCCAAAGGACATCACCGTCTCCGCCGCGTCTGCCAAGTAAAGCAGATGTGTACACAACATAGTCGGCGGCATCTACTCTCTTCCAGAACTCCTAGGACACTCCATTACGACCCCACGTCGAGGGACAAGTCGCTGCACCTAAGCAATTCCGCAATCACAAGTCTGTCAACACATGAACAGGCAACCGCGAAACGAAGCTCGACCCAATAAGCCCCCACCATAGTTTACAGAGCGTGAGCCCGCCATGCCTTTCCAGTCGCCTTATGCCTCGCCCAACGCGATCCCCCCTCGCACCTCCTCCACCGGCATCGCCAACGGCGCCAGACACAACATACCGGTTCTCCGCCCCCTGTCCGAAGTCGACTGGATGAGCAAGAAGAGCAAACTGTTCCACGACTCACCCAGCACCACGCCACAGCACTCGTTTTCACACAACGACATGCGCCATGACAAGTCTTATACGGCGACGGCAGCAGCGATGCAGCCTGCCCCACCAGAACCGCCCACGAACATCGGCGACGAACTGATATATGGTCACCGGACGCGCTGGACCGACGAGAAGGAGAGTATACTCACGGGGCCATATGATTACTTGGTGGGACACCCAGGAAAAGATATTAGGAGCCAGTGCATCGCCGCATTTAACAAGTGGTTGAAGGTGCCTGGGGAGCGGCTCGAGACCATAACGAGGGTAGTGGGCATGCTGCACACCGCATCGTTACTGTATGCACTCCTGCATCTGACAAACAATGTGCTTTTTCTCTTACTGATTTGTCTACAAATAGCGTTGACGATGTCCAAGACAGCTCGGTCCTACGCCGCGGCATACCTGTCGCGAATAGTATATTCGGTGTCGCACAGACGATTAACTCGGCAAACTACGTGTACTTCAAGGCGCTGCAGGAGCTGATGCACATGGAAAACCCTAAGCTCATAGAAATATATTCGGAAGAGCTCCTCAATCTACATCGGGGCCAGGGCATGGAGCTGCACTGGCGCGACAGCCTGACCTGTCCCAGCGAAGCGGACTACTTGGAGATGGTCGACAACAAGACGGGGGGTCTCTTCCGACTCGCCATCAAGCTCATGCAAGCAGAAAGTTCTGTCAATATGTCCGTCTCCCTCTCTCCCTGCTTACCAATGCCCTACAGGAATACTAACGCCACCTCTAGTGACTGCGCGCCTCTCGTCTCCACGATAGGCATCCTCTTCCAGATCCTCGACGACCACCTCAACCTCTCTTCCACTTCTACTTACGCCTCGCTCAAAGGCCTCTGCGAAGACCTTACTGAAGGTAAATTCTCCTTCCCCATAATCCACGCCATTCGCGCCGATCCCTCCAACCGCGTCATCTACAATATTTTGAAGCAGAAAACGACCGCCGAGGAAGTGAAGCGGTATGCCGTACGATACCTGGAGGAGAAGGGCAGTTTTGAATACAGTGCTGGTGTGATACAAGAGCTCAAGGAGAAGGCAGAGTGCTTGATTGGAGAGGTGGAAACCGGCTTAGGAGAGGAGGCGAAGGCAGGCGCGGAGGGATTAAGAGCGTTATTGGGAAGATTGGTACTGCAATGAAGGGGTTGGTACGTAACACCTCCCGGATGAGAACACGATTTTGCGATGAGAAACGTTTGTTGTTTGTAGCGTTCATGCTGCAACGTGGAAAAATAGCCTTCATATGACCTTCTTGTGCATATTCACCCTTACACATGTGCATTTTAATCAAGACTTAGAGGTATGCATAGTTAAGACATACATCGGTTGACCAATCATGATTATATTACGTGCTCAATACGGCAATTAAAGGGTATCGGAAAAGAAATGGAGACAAGATCAGCTTTAGCACCCATGAGCGAAAGCTGGTTTTACCCACTGTCTGCTAATCAAATGTGTTTGAAAACACCGAGAAGCGGCACGCCGGTACTATCGTCGTCGACTCCTGCTTCGGCTCCTTGAGTAAGAACGCTCACGCCTCCTTTTGTCACGGTCGCGGTCGCGATCTCTATCCCTGTCCCTATCCCTATCTCGACTCCGGTCGCGGTCACGATTGTGGTCACGCTCACGATTACGGTCACGGTCCTTGGAACGATCCCTCTTCCGGTCGCGGTCTTCGTCCTTTGATTCCAAACCAGGTAGATATCGATCAGAGTCTTGTAGCCTGCTCCTACCGCCTCTGTCTCCGTCCCAACGATCATATTCTCGAGACCGATAGTTCCGCTCGGCTCGGTCATCTCGAGGCCGGCTACTCTCGCGTTTACGATTGTTGGACGGCATGTATCGGTCAATTCGTTCGGTACTACGCGAGCGATTATTACGACGGCGGGGTACTGAGTGATCACGGGCTCGTCTACGGTCTTCTCGAGAGCGTGAACGTGATATTGAGTGAGAACTGGTCCGAGAGGGCGAACGAGACTTTCGACGGCTTCTACGGCGGTCCTCTGGTGATGCGCTGCGGGAATCGTGGCGGGCCTTGCGCCGGCTAGAGTACGTCTCCCTGGATGGACTTCGTACGTGGCGGTGGTCGCGGCGAGATCGCCTATCGTCGCGATCTCGGTCCCGCCGTCTGCTATCGTCACGAGCCTTGTAGGACCGCTTGTCGTCATCACGTCGGGAGCGGCGGTCATCCACAATAAAAGATGAACGCCGGTCGTAGCGGCTTCCGCGCGAAATACTGCGACTGCGCTTCCGCATGCCAACACTGCCTGCAACACTTCGAGACCGTGAGCGGCCGCGAGACTTTTCGTATTTGTCTATGGGAGCTGGCCGATCCCACCTGAATCGTGATCCGGGCTCTGGGGATTTTGTGTGGACACCATCTACTGCCATTTTATGTTCGTTCTTTATCCCAGAGGCGGCAGGTTTGGATTCTGCCTTGCCTGGGGACTTGCCCAATGGTGAATGTGTCTTGCTTTCTGCCCCCGAAAAACGGTTTGTGACAGGGTCACGAGAGCCCAGTGATTTCGGTGGTAGACCCCTACGCAGTGGTGGAGTAAGTGACCTCGATCGGTCGAGGAAGGGCCTATGTTGCGACTTCTTTCTCTCTTCGACTTCTTGCATGAGCGCTTGCAGCGCAACATGATCGTCGACTTTGATGTCTTCTGGCTTGACCTCTTTGATCAACTCAGGTGACCGGGATCGGGTCCTGCGCCTTGTCCTATCACGGTCCCTTTCCCGATCCCTATCACGATAGTCTCGGTCTCTATCACGGTCTCTCCGGTCTGGTGTCCTGCTATGAGCTCGACTCTCCCGTCGCCGATCTCGATCCCGTTCACGGTCTCGCTCACGGTCTCGTTCACGTTCACGTTCACGCTCGCGCTCGCGTTCGCGCTCACGACGCTCTAGTGCAAACTTGCGTTCTCGTTCTGCGTCCTCCTCACGGATCCTCTTCAAGCGCTCAGCTCGCTCGTCTTCTTCCAGTTGGCGCTTGATACGTCTCTCTTCTTTCTCCCTGTCCTGGCGTTCTCGCTCAAGGCGTCGACGTTCTGCGTCTTCCCTTTCGCGATCCTCACGTTCCTTCAATTTTGCTCTCTCCCGGGCAGCCTCTTTCTCTTCCTCGAGACGCCGGCGCTCCTCTTTCCTTGCCCTCTCCTCTCTCTCACGCTCACGTTCTTCCTCTAATTCCTTCTCTCTCGCTGCAGCACGCTCCTGCCGTCTTGTTTCTGCTTCGAGTGCCCAGTCATCCTCGGTCTTAGCTCCGTGCTCCTCTTCCTTTTTAGCCTCGTCTGCGCCCACCTCACTAACGCGGTACTCCCGCAGTTTTGCGATACCTTGGCTATCCATGAATTGGCTGACAAGCGTCGATATGGCCTCCCGTGCCGGCTTATAGATGTCACTGCGTTCACCAGCGCCTTCGACGAGACTTGCAGCCATGTTTGGATTCTTTGATAGCAACGACGGGTTATTATCGGTCTCACGGTCAACTAGTTCCTCTAGAGATTTTAAGAGATCGGCTTTTGCGGGCTGCTCATATGTCAGTCGCTGCAGTTGAATAAAGGTAGCCGTTTCTGGGTTTAAGCTCACATTCGCATCAAACTGTGATCGAACCAAGCTACGGATCGCGTCAAATTCGCCGGTCTTGCGAAAGTTGCGCACGAGGTTGTCGATAGTAGACCGTTGCTCCTGGGAGAGGGGGAGGTCTGAGAGCTTTGGCTTCTTACGAGCGCTCTGAGCAGTCTCCTCACCCTCGAGGGAGCGTTTTTGGCCTACGTCAGCCATGTTTGTAAGGTTGTGTAATAGTGCTAGCGTTTAAGAAATCGGCCACGATAGTGTCTTGACTGCAGTCTTCGTAATGCTGCACCTGCAGCAGAATAGATGGGTGGTAGCGAGCAAGTCGAAGAGAGAGGCTAAATCGTTATTTGTGCGGCTGGCACAATAGCCCTAATAGCGCATTGTGGTCATAAGTGGTTGAGTGAAGGGAACGCAAATGTTGGACGGTCAACTTGTTGGACCTGAGGGGTCTTGGCACACGTGACCAAGCAGGTCCCGGCTTAGCTCGCAGCAGCAGAGCTTCATCCCGGCAGGGCGAATAGACGGTCACCTCCCATTTCACCGCCTCTGCCGCCCCTAGGCTATCGCGATAGCATCCACATCCCCTCAATTGCAACTTCCACACGTTGCTACGCATATCACTGCTTTCTCGAGCGTCCATAATGGTTCACAAAGTGCTTTTCTGGGGCGGCCTTGGTACGATATCTCACCACCTCTCCACGTCCATTACAGTGCACTGGTAGAGCTAGCTACTGACGGTAATGGCACTATGTAGGTGTCGGCGTACGACTATGGCAACTCGGTATCGAAATGCGGCCGCTGTTCAATCGCGAATCGCTTTGGGTGTACCCCGTCTTTGCAGGCATCGGAGGAAGCTTCGGCTACTGGCTCATGGGAGTTGAGCAACGGCAATACCAGATTCTTGCTGACCGTCGAGACACTCTGCTCGAGAAGCGCGCACGGAGGAAGGAACGTGAGGAGGCGGCCGCCCAAGAAGCATAGGCAGGGTGCGCTCAACCAGAAGTGTGGAGGATAAGCGAAAGAAAACGGTCAATTTTAGATGGCATGTGTATCCCATCATCACAGAGGAATATTTGAGCTGTTGTCTGCTATGCTCCTATCGAGTCACGGACTGAGGTGGGATACATGGCATGCGGAGACATCGGAGCGCGTCGATGTATTTTAGGACTCCTTGAGCTGAGCTGAGGACTTACTCTGTATACAATCCTCAAACCACCAAAAGCATTTCCCAACAAGCAATCATTCTACGTATTGTCTCTCCGTATGTAAGCACGTGTTTGTCCCACAAACGCCATGACCCATGTGTTAAAGTGGCTCCGGAATTGACCGAATCCGGTAACCCCAAGTAAGCGTCTGGCGATGACTCCTCCAGTTCATTTCTCCCCTTGGAAGCGTGATCCCGAAAATCAAGACACTCTGTCCAGTACTGTGATGACTTGGTATATGAAACACTGAACCCCTTCATGGTCGTTCTCTGAAGCTAGACGTCATTACCTAAATCAACCCCTCATCAATCAAAGGCCCCTTGCTTATCATGACCAGCAGCAAGCCAAAGGGCATCGTTGTTTTTTCCGGCGGCAGCGCTGCGAATAACCTTGTTGATGTGTTCAAGACCGTCAGGGAGAACAAAAAGTGCCATTTGAGCTATGTCATTCCAATCAGCGACAACGGCGGCAGTTCGTCGGAGCTGATAAGAGTATTCGGAGGCCCTGGTACAACCCTTCAAAAACCTTATACATGCAGAGTGCTCACATGCTACAGGTATTGGTGATGTCCGCAGTACGTGATCGCCGACAAAATCCCCATTACTACATGCATGGGGTATTGACTTCTTATTTAAGGTCGTCTAGTGCGCCTTATCCCGGATGATCCTGACCATGATGACAGTGAGAAAGCCGCCATCAAGGTCTTCTTCAATCATCGGTTACCAAAAGATCAGGCTGCTGCTAAATTGGAGTGGCTACATATAGTGGAGGCCACCCATGCCCTGTGGGCAAATATTTCCACAGCGAAGAAGGAGCTCATGCGTGCGATCCTTAATTTAGTCAACTTTGAAATTCTGAAGCGCAAGAGGCCCAGTTCAACGTTTGATTTCTCCGGTGCTAGTATTGGAAATTTGTTTCTCACTGGGTACGCTGTCCTTCTTTTTCAGCTCGTTTAGTCATTTGGTAACATTCTCCTAGGGCTCGTCTTTTCACAGGGTCCTTCGAATCAGCGATATACCTCCTTTCAAGCATCTGTTCGGTACCAAACCATACTTCAGTTCTCCCTGCAATCAATACCAACTTTACGCATCACATATCAGCAGGTCTCGCGAACGGACTCGTCATCACTGGACAAAATTCAATTTCTCACCCATCAGAGCCTATAGCACTTGACAGCGCCATCACAGGCAGTTCTAAAGACACTGAACATCACGATGCCATCGAAGATGCGAATCTTCCAGGAACTTTGCCAACACTACGGAAACAATACATAAATTTCTCCAAAGCCGACGAAGACGATCTTCCGGCCCGCATCGAGCGACTCTGGTACATCAACCCCTATGGTCAGGAGATCCGCTTGGCCGCGAATCCTATGGTGCTCAATGCTTTGAGGGACTCTCAGACCATCATATACAGCATTGGCTCTCTTTATACTTCGCTCATTCCTTCACTTATCCTAAAAGGCGTCGGCGAAGCTGCCTCGAGCCCTTCGATCCGCTACAAAATGCTTATCCTCAACTCGACCAACGACCGCGAGACAGGGCCTTCAAACGACCCATATACGGCTGTGGATTTCATCGCAGCTATTTCCAAGGCATGTGCTGAGAGCCGTGGCTTCATCGGCGAAGTGGACAAGCGCGATTACCGCTCGTACGTGACTCACCTGATTCACTTGACGGGTCCGGGTACACCCCACGTCGACAAGGAGGCGCTTCGGGATATTGGGATCGAAACGATCAAGGTGTATGGGAGACGGGTGGAAGGCGAAAATTTCGTAAGGTACGACGAGAAAGCATTGGTGCAGGCTTTGGAGGTCACGTTGGGGAGAAGAGATCCAAGGGCTGAGAGGGTCCGTCGGAAAACGTTGGAGGGGTGATGGAAATCCAGTTTCCTGTATTTTTATAGGTGTAGCTTCTTATTGAAGGCGAGTTTAAATTGTAGGGCCGTGGTTATGAAGATCGGAAGTGACTGGCATGAGCTTGGTAGGACGGCCTGTCCAGTTCCACAATGTTGAGTGGGCAAGTCTTCATGCCTGACCTTGGCCCTTGGCGGCTATGTCTCTGCTACCTCAAATTCATAGGACGGTGGTCAGGTAGATGTTATACATGGGCAAGTCTAAGAGAAATCTTTGATCTGGACAATACTTTGATCTGGACAATATCTAGGTCTCTAACACCTGAACAATCCTAAACTCTATTGAAGTACGACTTAGAATATTAGAATCTAAAGCATCACTGGCACGGCCATCCTACGCTAAAATATGATAAACTCATAAACCGATAAGCAAGCCTTCGCCCAGGACAATAAAAGATCAATTCCCAAGTGTCTTCGTTAGTTTCCGTCGCCTGGGAGTTCCTCGACCCGTCGTTTCTGCCTCCGCTTTCGATCCGTCAAGCAATACCAGAAGATGAGCACAGCGAAGATCACGATATCCAATACCACCAACAGGATGACTATGCTGACCAGCAGGTTATAGGCCTTCATCGGTATCATCTCTTTGTCTATACTGGCATCTGGATCCCGGATTTTGTACTTCGAGGCTGGTCTGATAATAACATTGAGCTTGATAGTACCCAGAGAGAAAGAAGGCATGCGTACGATTTGAAGGAGTCCATAGCGATGGCTGACAAGACTTAGTGTAGAACTTTTGTTGCTTGTATAGCTCACGAGACTTGAGTGATATGTTGGGAGGCGTCTGGATCAGCTACGCTGGTAAATGAGTATTGTTGATAGACAGGTACGGGCATAGTGCATACATGGTATTTTAGTCTTTGAATGAAGATGTTAGGCTTGTAAAGGTCCGGCCTTCGAGAGGCAAGATAATAGGAGATGCTTCGTGTAGAGGGTTGTTTGTGCGTCTCCTGGTTATTTGTTAGAAAATGAAGATAGATGGAGGGTGACCTGTATATGTAGTCACAAATGACTCGTTCAAGCTTTGGAGTCAGTGTATAGGTAAGGTATGTCGAAGCAGTTGACTCACACCACAACACACATCACTTCATATTTAAATCAGTGTAACTGTTCGTCGAAGATTCGACGGGCAAACTATATATATGAGTGCCAGCCTCGATATCTACGTCCCTTGGCTTTCGTAGCCATTTCATCTGCTCGGAAAGACCCCTCGCTTCATTCTAAGGCCAATCAAAAGTGCGGACAGGAGAATAATCAGTACGAAAAGACAACGATCACTCCTATAAAAGTACATGTAGCAGAAAGACTTGTGGAAGCCTCGCGGACATGTATAGCTGGATACGGAATGGCTGCTACTGTAGAGAAGAGCATGATGAGGCATAGGAGACTATGACATAGTAGTGTACAAGAGGGAACAGGATATCCAAGTACGATAACTATCAACATATACTCCTCACATCCAGCAGATGGAGGTTCCCATGTGACTTTATTCCCGAACGGTGTTACACTAGACCCTTTTTGACAGATCTGGTCAATTCTGATTGGCTGACTGCTATCCATTTTGTAGCTGCATTCTGGCCAATAGAAAATCGAGGAAGGACTTTATGACCGAAGTAATTCCAGCTATTAGGGCTAATATGTCCATCCAGCACCGAGGGGAAGTGGCGTCGGAGAGGGATCGAGCCCAAGCCAAAGACACATATACAGCCTAGTGACTGCGCAGGTCTCTCGTATAAAGCTGACAAAACGAAAAGGTCCTGCCGTGTAAGGCTTTCATGTACGTAAGAGACGCGTGTAACGATGGTTTAGAACTCAGAACTCGGGGTCGCGGTGGCTGTGAAGACGGCACTCCGCGAACACAAGAACAGCGTTACATGTGCACTTAAAATGCCAAGCTGTGAATGATGATGCGCTGGGTATGTAGCATGTGAAGAAGGGAGGATTCAAGGAGGAAGAGGTAAGGGATGGGGTATGATAATGGAGGATCGCAAGCGCAATCGGCGTGATCGACCGAGCATCAACACCGAGGGTGTTTCATGATGACAGGTGCCGACCGAAAGAAGAAATTACACCAGCAGACTATCTCAGACCACAAAAGGCTCAGACGCGAGAGGGAGGAACAAGAGCTGAGATGGTAAGGTCAAGGCTGTACGAACAATACGGGGGGGAAATAGCGAGTCGCTCTGTGTGGCGCCTGGCGGGTTGCAGCTTGGGGTAAGGCAGGCTGGTATGAACTAAAATAAAAACTGGAGCCAACGGTTGGGGCTTGGTGGGATATTGGAGCTCAGACAATTGGGCCCGTTCCGGAGAGGACTGCACGCGGATATTGAGAGGCTGACCGGTGAGGGCCGAAAGAGGCGGGAAAGGCAGCCCCCTCGAACACCAGAGAGAAAGGCTGGGTAGCGGAGTGAGTGTCAAGTGTGCGATTTTTGCAGATGCAGATGGAAGTGGAGATGCAGACCGGACAGGACGGCACAGAAATCTTGCTTTCGCTAGTCGTAGTTGAGGCTCTCGTGCGTCACCAAGGCCCGTGGGAAGTGGACGGTTGCTTGGGACACAGGCACACAGACGCCCGCAACAGGCCAAGGCCCGCCAGCCGTCGTGTTACAGGCGCACGACAACCACACCAAAGACACAGCCCAGCCCGGCTCTCTGTGCCTCTTGCACCTCGCTTTTTCCGTCCACGCTCGCCAGGGAGTCTCTCGTTTTATCGCCGTCGCCGTCGCCGTCGTCGTCGCTGTCCCTCGCATACATACAGTTCTTCTGTCTGTGCCTGTGCCTGTGCCTGAGCCTGAGCCTGAGCTCGAGCCCGTGCCCGCCCGCCGTCGCTCCGTCCACGAGCCTTGACCCACCGGCGCGGGAGACGTCCGCAACACCATGGCCTATCCACCTCCACCGCCTCAACACTACTACGATGAGCAGGCCATGACGGGGATGAATGCTTCCATTCCACCACCTCCGCCGCCGCCTCGCAGCCCTGCCGGCATGCATCCAGATAGCAACTTCGCTAACCTGCAGGGCCAGCGCCAGCAGAACGACCCCAACAACTACTCCGACTACACCCCGCCCGAGACCACACCGGGAGCAGACAATCTGGGCCAGCATGCACCAGGAGGCGGTATCAATGGCATCGCGGCGGGTGTCGCAAATGCGCATGAGCGGGAGAGTGGAGTCCAGGCTATGAGAGATGTGAACAACTACAGCATGCCGCTCGGTGTGCCGCCCCAGGAACGACAGACTCCATTCTCAGATTCGTACGAATACGACTCACCCACGCCCCCACGGGCCATCCATCCGCCTGCTCACGGGGCTGGCGCCGCCTTTGCCTCTGGCGCACTCGGGACCCACGGCTTGTACTCAAGTAGTAGCTCCCAGCACAGCTCCCAACGTAGCATGCCACTTACCAGCCAGAACGCTTACCCTTACTCTGATAGCCCCTACTCTCGCTACTCCTCTTCAAACCTCAACCTGGCCCCGCAGATGGGTGCTATCAACCCTAATGATGTCGCCGACGACGACGACTGGGGCATAACCCCTGTGCAACCGAAACGACGGTCATTTGTGCCCTTCGGATCAGGGAGCCGTGATGATGCATCTGGGCCTGCTGCATCAGGAGCTCTTGGAGCCACCGCCGGGGCGGCAGCAGCTGGTGCTGCACGGGATGGAAGCGGTCAGTATGATGCGGTACCGACCGGTGAGGGTGCTACGGCACCGGTTGGTCGAGGAGAAAAGTCCGAGTGGCTTGAGCGCCCGAACAACCATCGCAGGAAGAAGATGATGTGGATCATGATTGCTGTCATTGCAGTCGTCATCATCGGCGCAATTGTTGGTGGTGTGGCTGGTTCCGTACTGAACAAGCCCAAGGGCCATGCCTCCACCAACTCAAAGGGTGAGGTGGGCACGGGTGGTAGCACAGGAGGCGAGAATGCCGATGCCGGCGATGTCGTGGCAGACAATAAAGATGATCTGGGTATCAAGTCGGACGAGATACAAAAGCTCATGAACAACAAGGATCTCCACAGGGTCTTCCCTGGAATGGACTACACGCCGCTTAATTCTCAGTACCCCGACTGCATGCACGTCCCTCCTTCGCAAAACAACATCACTCGGGACATAGCAGTCATGTCCCAATTAACCAACGCCGTGCGACTGTATGGAACTGACTGCAACCAGACCGAGATGGTGCTGCATGCTATTGACAGACTCGAGCTTACCGACATGAAGGTCTGGCTGGGGGTTTGGCTGGGAAACAATGACACCACCAACGACCGACAGATCGCCGCCATGTGGGAAATCATCGACAAACACGTGGTCACCAAATTAAAGGACAACAAAGAGCACCAGTTCAAAGGCGTCATCGTTGGTAACGAGGTCCTTTTTCGCAAGGATATGACGTCGGTTGAGCTCCTCAAGTACATCTCGGACATTCGCACCAACTTCACAAAGATTGCGAAGCAAATTGGCGTGGACAGCCTCAATCTACCAGTGGCTCTGTCTGACTTGGGTGACAACTGGACCGCTGATATGGCCACACAGGTTGACGTTGTCATGTCCAATGTGCATCCGTTCTTTGCTGGTGTCGACGTGTCCAAGGCTGCCGGTTGGACCTGGAGTTTCTGGACCACGCACGACGTGGCTCTCACGGCGAGCAACGACTCTATCAAACAGGTCATTGCCGAGGTAGGCTGGCCTACTGGTGGTGGTAACTCGTGCGGTGAGGTCGACTGTACCTCTTCCACACAAGGCTCTGTCGCCGGCATCACCGAGCTGAACCAATTCATGGAAGACTGGATCTGCCCCAGCATGGCCAACAGTACCGAGTATTTCTGGTTAGATGACCGCCGCCCTCTTACGGTACTCGAGCTAACAGAACGCAGGTTCTCCGCCTTTGACGAGCCGTGGAAGGTGATGTACAACGAGAAAGGCAAGGAGTGGGAAGACAAGTGGGGTCTCATGGACGTGAACCGCAACCTTAAAAATGGCGTGACGATTCCCGACTGCGGCGGCAAGACCGTGTCGTGAATACGAAGGTGGCCCATTCCGTGTTTGACTCACTTTTGGCATCGTACTTTTTTTCGCATCTTGGCACGGCGTTCACGCGGTGTTTTGTATACCGGGATGGATTTGGGTACCTTCGATTGTTTTATTCCCAGGTTTGTCCGAGCCCGTATATCTGGCGCAGGCTCGACGACGGCGTTGCGCTTCGGCATGCATACCACTTGGCAGGCATGCGTGTTGTATGTGTTTTTTTTCTTGATCTTTGGTACATGGCTTTAATGTGTGTTTGTATATATCAGGATTTGGTTGGACTGGTACGATGAAATGGGACCCAAGCTGACGACTCGATGCCCATGTCGAGCTGGGTTTGGAACGTTATACTGTAGTTAGTTAGGATAAGCTTAGTCTTGGGGAACTGTAAGCAGAGTTGGGAGTGAAAATAAAAGCCGCGATCTATTCTCTGTTGATCGGAAACAAAAAAAGAAAGGTTCTTGCCATTACGCTACGGTTGCCTTGCTTGTGCAGGTCTTTCGAGTGCCCCCCGTCACTCCAATCCAACATGTGTCCAAATACAGCCAAGGCTGTGAAAAGAAAGTAAACCAAGGCCCCCATCCCGCGTTCATCCCAGATCCAGCCAATGTGCTCGGAAACCCCCCCGTTCATTTTTACTGTTCCGTCGACCTCGTACAGTCCTAATCGTACCGGAAAAATCACTGCCGTCTTCTTCGTCACAACCCGTCTAGGAAGTGCAAGATCTCACGTATGACCTGCTCGGGCTGCTCCTGCTGGGGCCAGTGGCCGGCGCCCTCGATGAACTTGACGCCCTTGAACTGGGCGCAGGAATTGGGGAAGTTCTCCACGGCGCCGGGCTCCTGGTAGTTGCCCCAGTCCTGGGCGCCGGAGATGAAGGTGGACGGGCACTCGATCTTCCTGCCGGCGAAGAGGTCGAAGTCGTGCTTCCCGTTGGGGTCGGTCGAGGTGCGGTACCAGTTGAGGGCGCCCTGGAAGCCGGTGCGGGTCCACTCCTGGACGAAGACGTCGAGGTCCTCGTCGGGCATCCAGCGCTTGGTCTTGCCGGCGTCCTCGCCCTGCATCATCATCTCGATGGTCTCGGGCATGGACTTGTAGAAGGGCATGATGTAGTAGTAGGGCATCTTGGCTAGCTCCTCGGCCGACCAGGCCTGCAGCGGGTGCGGCTTGTTGTGCGCCCAGTCGGCGCTCTTGACGTGCAGGTAGCCGCGCAGGAAGGCGGCGAGGCCCTGGGGCGGCGCGTACCACTGCAGCGCGGCGACGGCCGTCGAGTTGGACCACCGGTAGTGCTTCCGCGGCTCGGGCAGCTTGGCCAGCTCGCTCTGGATGTCGACGCGGCGGGTGCGGGCGGCGCGGGCGCGGGCGGGGCTGTCGCTGTGCGCGATGTTGAAGGGCAGACCCGGGTGCTCCTTGAAAGGGTGGGACATCATGACCACGCTCCTGAACAGGTCCGGCCGCATCAGCGCGCACATGGACGAGGTGAGGGCGCCGAAGTCGTGGCCGACGATGCACTTCACCGACCGGTAGCCTAGGGCGTACACGAACGTCACCACGTCCCGCACCAGGTTGGTCAGGGTGAACTGCGACATGTCGGCTTTGGCAAACGTCGAGTCGTCCCACCCCGTGGTGCGGCCGTAGCCCCGCTGGTCGAGGGCCACGACGTAGTGGCCGGCGTCGGCCAGCGCGGGCATGACTTTCCGCCAGGAGAAGGCGAGCTCGGGATAGCCGTGGACGAGCAGGATCAGGGGCCTGGTCCGCTCAGGAGAGTATCCGGCCTCGAGGAAGTGCACATTGAGGCCGTTGGTCGGGCAGTATACATAGTTGGATGTGACGCCTTGCGGGAGAGGGAGCGGGGGAAGAGAGCTTCTGGGCGGTGAAGTGCCTGGCATGGCTCAGGGGCATCGAGAGTGTGCACGTCGCGGCGAGGTTGGCTGTTTGTCGTCTCCGGCGGTGGTATTATTGTGGGATGAGGTTGAGGAGCGGGGCAGTGTCGTATCCCGCCATGGGAGTCCGATGCAGTGGATCAGGCCTGCCATGGCCATATGCCGGCACCTGTCGGGTTGCTGTGTGTATCACGAATCCACCCGACACAGAGTGAAGACGGAGTGCTACAGCATGGCCGAGCCCCTCACGTGCATGTCGACCTCTGCGTCTGACAAGCCTAAATAAACTTTGCCCTCCCGCACGTCACGATGCACGTTGGCCCTCCTTGGCCCCATGGCGGCCCATCTTGTTTTCCATGGCAGAGCTGCTGAAACAAGGACCTCTACTTCTAGGGGATTTACAGCTTCCAGGGAAGAAGGGGGGGAATCCCCCCGCAGTCTGCTGCTTGAACCAAGGCACTTGACAAGCGGCTGTGAGGGCTACCCGATGGGCGAGCAGGGTCCGAGGCGGGGGGAAAGCGTCGTGGATGCCTGTGGCTGGACAGATGGGCTTTCTGATGGCGTTCCGTGCATCGAGGGCTTGCCTTTTGCATGTAGTTTCTTGAATCATGTACGTCGGATCCCTGCATCTCGAGAGATCTCGAGATGCTGTGGAGCTCATCGGCGGTCCGGCTCACGATCTGCAGCGACGGATACCTGCCAAGACTCCGAGCTGGCCAGGCGATCCCTCGCGGGTGCTGCTGACTGCCGCATTATTGCTCGCCGCGCTCAAAGCTTGTTGCATCTCCCTCATCGCTGGCTCACAGACTTTCTGCGTCTGGCGCTGCGCCGGTCCGTCTGTTCACTGCTTCGTTGCGCCCTCTGTTTCGCTTCTGTTCACTAGCCACCGTCGGCGTTTCCAAGGCCCCTTGAATGACATCACCGCACCGACATCATTCTCATTCTCCCGTTCTGGATTCATCCGCACAACGTCCCCCAACACTCACCGCAGTCTCGTCCTGCCAGGTGATGCAGTCGCTCCCTTAGTGAAAACTCCCCACCATGTTGCGTAGCCGCAAGCGCGCGTCGTCGAACCCGGTACGTACCTTTTAGGTCGCCTTTCCATGCGCATGCACAATTGCTAATCGCCAAGTGCAGGCTTCCAAGGCTCCTCCGAGCGCAAATGCATCCCTTGCAGCCACAAAGGCCTTCCTCCGCGACCGCGAATCTAATGCCAATCTATCCTCCGCTGCGGCAGCCGCTGCGCTGCGAACGCACACCTCGTCGCCCACGCCAGTTGGCGAGACCGTGACAAAGCGGATGGTGCGGAAGGCCTCCTTGTCGTCGCAGGGAAGCGGCACACAGCAGCCTCCGGGCTTGCGACGCCATTCCAGCTCGGGATCCATGACTGAGCGCTCATTCCGGGCCCCCTCGCCAAGCAGAACCAGCCCCGTAGACCACACGGCACCCCCTGTGCCAGCAATGCCAAAGAACGTTCCTGGAACTGGTGTCGCGCACCGTCGCGCTTCCAGCTTGGAGCCCCCGATGCGAGGAGGTTCCCCAGCTGGGAGGGGAGGAGGACGAGGTGCTAGCCTTGATCGCGGCACAAATGTTGGTAGCCCAGGACGGGGACAGCAACGAGGATCCCCTCTTTCCAAAGTGGTCGAAGATGATCAGGATCCTAATCATAGAGCGTCTGTCAACTTCTCGCGGCCGATTTCTCCACCCCAGAGCCCAGTACCGGGTCTCAAACCCGCGGCCTCCGCTAAGAGCGGAGGTGGATGGTTTACCGGTCCAGTTGTCAATCAAGAGCAGACTTTCAGAGACACGAAACCGCGGCCAAAGACTTCCGAGGGATTCTCAGCATACGAATTGCAGAACGCCCAGCAAGCCGTTCATAATGCTGCAAATCGGCCTGTGTCGACTAGGAGAACCCAACTGTCTAGTGGCGTGGAGGGTGCTAGGTTAGCTACGGGAAGCATGCGAGCTAGGCCAAGTGGCACAGCTGTTCATTCTCAGTCTACTCGAACAGCCTCTCAGACTACTCAATCAGGCCCACGAGTCGTTGATCCAAACTCACCATTCGCCATCTATGATCCGTCTAGCAGACAGTTCATCCATAAGCAGGACGCCATGAAGCTGCATAGAGCCATGAGTGAGGTGGAAGACCCAGTACCTCCTTATGAGGACCAACATGACATGCCGCGCGTCCAACATGCAGCGCCACAGTACAGCCAGCCAGTTAAACAACCCGTTCAAAACCGGCAAATAGTTCAACGGTCTGGCAGTGCCTCCCCTGCACGAGAGCCGCAGACATCTGCACCAAGACAACAAGCGGCATCAGTCGCTAGTTCGCTGAGAACTAAAGACATCCAGCCAAGTCACGCGTCACATAGCACACCAACTGAACCGCCTGTAACTTGGACATCACGGGATTTTGTAGAAGCTGAAAGGCGACTTTCTATCGATGCAAATACAAGCCAGAAGCCAGAGTCTTCTGCACCCGAGAAAAACGACGCCAACGCAGAACCAGAGCAGGTGGTGTCGCCCAAGCTTGCCTCCAACCAAGAGAGCGCATATCCTCACCTCGAGCCTGCTTTCGCTCCTTCTACGTCAGACCCTTCTAGTGCCTATAGCCAAGGAAGCGGACGCTCTCATAGGACACAGTCGCTGAGCCCCCCGCGCAATGCTCACTTTGCATCTGTGGGCCTTGAGCTTCCTGATGGTGTTAAACACCAACCGCCACCTCGTTCCGTGTCCCCTGCCAAGTCTGCTCTTAAATCATCACCGTCAGTATCGCGTCGTAGTCATTCGCCCCTGCACAACGAAAGCCAAATAGTAAACCGTTATGCTGTAAGCGAACACTCTGATGCTGTCTCGGAAGATGGGAAAAAGAAAAAGAAGAAAGTACGCATCAGCTTTGACGAGGAACCCACCGTAGCTGGCATCTCTGCATACGCCGATGAGGACCCAGCAGACGATTTCGAAGAAAAGGAGTCAGACCTCGACGATGTGATGAAACCTCGCCCAGTCCTGCCCTCTTTTGGAAGTATTCGCGATAAAAATCGCAGATCGAGAGACGATGAAGCTCCAGAGAAGGTCACAGAAACCATCCCCTCATCTCTTTCAAGCTCGGCAACCTTAACTGCTGAGCCAATGGGGCTGTCGAGCGACCATAAGATCGGAGGTTTACTGGCAGATAGTCTGGCCACTAACAAGACTACGCATGTCTCGCTCGATCACCCGGTGCCACCTGAAGTCACTTCTGTGGAGGGAACGGGATATGTTTCAGACTCGGACCAAAGCGAAGCCTCATACGCTGAGCCTCTTCATCCAATATCTGAAGAAGTCGTGCGTTCAACGCCTGAGCCAGAACCCAAGACTTTGACTTTGCCAGCAGAGACCTCTCCACCAGCTCTTGAGGTACCCGTTATTTCCATTCAACCAGCCAGCCCGCCGTTGTCCGAGAAGCCTCCAATCTTGTCGGCAGAATCAAAAGCTCCGCGACCATTTGTTCCCGGGGGCTGGGATGAAGATGATTTGTCAGAACCCGAGTATACTGTAAAACAGACTACAGCTATCACTCCAGAAGCTTCTACAGCTGCAACAAGCTCTTCACCTGCGTCTGCACCCACTTCCACTACGATTACATTTGACTTGCTTCCTTCTCGAGTTCAAGACGATGACTCGTCAGATGATAATAGTAGCATTTACAGCG
>Ga0247757_10000974_pt1 | contig 21123 bp, 18 predicted proteins | sample UWRJL126311R4_FD_180929 | JGI IMG/M metagenome (GOLD analysis project Ga0247757, IMG submission 180929) | Plant litter microbial communities from Arlington Agricultural Research Station in Wisconsin, United States - UWRJ-L126-311R-4 | ecosystem: Environmental > Terrestrial > Plant litter >...
GTATCGGCCAGTACTTCCACCCGTACCGCAACGAATTCCCGGAAGCTTTCACGATTCTGGGGTCGGATGCTGTTGTAAGACTGGAGCAACTGGTAGCACACCATCGTTGTTGTCGAGGATGGCAGTGCAGAAAGGCGTATCGTAGGTGCGACCTTTGGATGTGCATGGGGTCTGAGAACAGTGTTCTGCGGCATTGGGATTCTCGTAAGAATACAATCTCCCTATATCCACCTCTGTGCGAGAAAATAAGACGTCTGTTAAAACTAGTGTGCTAATAGCCCTAGGAAATTTGTAGATTTATACTGTATTCACCTACAACTCGTTCATACCTGTGGTCGAATCGAGCACTCGCGCGAAAATGTGCAGATATATATCGACTCGATTGAACACTGAGGGTATCACTTCCACGAATGTCCTGAGGCTCAGAGTTGGACTCTAAAGAATATCGGCGTCATACCGGCGGAGCAGGGAAAAGGCTATGGAGGACTCTAGTCGAGTGGGGTCTGCGGGTTGCATATGAGCATCATAGAACCGCAGTCATCATCACGGTTAAGACCATCAAGAGCTACTGTCAGCAATGTGGCCTCGATGTCGAGATCGGAAATATTTCCGGTGGAGAAGGCAATCAATTGGAGGGAAAACTCGCCAGCAAGATATTGTTTCGACTGCCAAGTCGATCGATAGAGGTACTCAACGTCGAAGAAGTTCTCGCTAGTGCAGGCTTTTGTGTATGAATGTTGAAATAAGTTCTGCAAGGATCAGCCGTGGATATGACATGGCCAAAAACGTAGTCGCAATAGCGTTGAGCAAGCTCTTGAATATCTGCGGCCAAAGCAAACATAATATTTGTGTGGTTCCACCCAAGTTTGAATAGAACTGCCAGCTTTTTTTTGGTAGCACCCCGCTCGCAACACAACGGCTGTGTGAGCCTCTTATAAGAAAGTGCGTTTATCAAATTTTCTTAGCAAGTAACTGAAACCCTTTTGGCGCGGTAATTTTATAGAGATGGTTATTTATTGGGGGAGTGGAAGTACGTCATACTCCACTATGACGAAGGTATTAGGTCTCTTGATAAAAAGGTCATACCTCTAAGGCCAATTAATCGCAGGAAAGTATCGACACAAGTAATTCATTCTGTTGTATGAGTGTATTAATTCGACGCTCGTCATACACTACAATCCTCTCATAAGCTCATCAATCGTGATCGGCTTCCTCACCGCATTAGAATAGCCCTCATGAAAGCTAACCCAGATCCTCTCGTCATTATTGGTCTTCGCCGTCTTGGGTTCTTTTCGTTTCTCTCCGGGTGCCAGAGGTTGCTCTACAATTGCCCTACCAAAGAAGTCTTTCTTTACATGGCTCTTGCTCTGTTTCGCCGCTTCCTCTTTATCCACATCTCCCTTTGCTTCCTCCACGACTTCATCGGCGTCAAGCTGTCCTCCCCGGCGTTTTCTCGCTTCGCCATCCATTCTCGCACTTTCCTTCTTCCACTCTGTTTCCAGCACACTGCGTACCGCGTAGCGAACTTTGTCGTCCCTTTTCATGGCCAAGGTCTCAAAGGCGGCAAGAGAGTCTAATGGAGGTTCCATGCGGAAAACCCATCCACCTGTCCTGTTCGCTAGATCTTCTATCTCAACTCTGCTTCTCTCGAAGCGGACACCTGTCGCGGCCATGGCTTCCACAGCTTTCTTTACGAGCATCTTCTCTGATGATTTGCGCACAGATGCCGTAGCCGTCGATTTTGAGCCCGATGGTCCAGTATTTACGATAACAGGTTTGACGTCTGGTGACAGCATTCTTAGTACATAAGGAATCAACTCAGCCGCTAGCTCCTCAGGACTGCGGAATAGTCTCGTTAATGGTAAACTCAAAGTTCCCTGAAGCGCCATCAGTTGGCTTCTATTCTTCCTGAGCTCCTCAGCCGCCATAAAATTGGCACTAGGTCCTGAAAATGCCGAGGTCTCCGCATCCGGATCTATAATGGGATTCGAGGACTGTTGACGCGGAGAAGCGAAAAGGTTGTGGAAAGCGAGAACAGATTGAGAGAGGTAGGGAGCGAGCTCCCATTCTTGTGAGCCGTGGACTGCGGAGGAGAGCGTGTCGTGAAAGTGCAGCCATTCGTAGGCTGCGGTAGGTTTGGTGAAGTAGTTATCATCGTGATATGGTTTTGCGGGATAAGCAGTGAAGCAATCTGTGAATTGTTAGCATATGCATTGAGACAGCAGCATCAGGGACATACCTGTAACGATGCGGTCACAATCGCCACTAGTATCCACCATTTCTCGTAGCCGCTCCATCGCTCTTCTCTTGGCAGATTCGGCAACGCCTATGACACCTTGTTTTGCTCGGGCAGCCGCCGTGTTCACATCAGTAGTCTCCGCTTGTTTGGGGAATCCAGCACCCTCACGGAAAACACGATCAACAACATCTTTTGCCCCCCCACGTCCCAAGCTGCGGGCCGCACCCCCTTGGTGGCCGAGATCGTTGATGACATTCTCTTCAATCCAGCGCCGTGTCAGTCGAGGTGTTTCTCTAGCCTTTGGGTCGATTGAACTTCGGAAACGGCCGGCAATCCATTCACTGACGACCATGACGCCTCGAATATCGCCTTCACCTGTCCCACTCCCAGAATTTCCTTCTTTTTTTGTGCTCACACCCCAGGTTGCCTCACATAATCGCCTAACGCCATCTGAGTCGCACGGGATACCTTCCCTAGTAAAGACCTCCTGGATCCGGGAGACGACCATATTCAGAGCGGGTTTGCGAATATGAACAATCTCAGCGAGTGATGACTGTCGAAGTGGACGGAGGGAAGGGTGGTACACATCGTTGCAGATGAGCACAAGTGGTCTCAGTAGCCGGAATTTGTCGCCTTTCTTCTTGCGCTTCGGCTCTGATGAGGCCTGTTGCCCTATAGTCTTCGAATTCTTTTCATCAAGATGAATCAAGTCAATCAACGCCTTCACAAATCCGCCTTCGCCCCCACCACCGCTTCCAGAGACAACGCCGTCGACCTCATCGACAACCACACAGACTGGTTTACCTGCTTTGCGAACCTTACCATGAGCGGTATTGGTATCGATTCCCCGTACATTTTCCGTGCCCACCATATCTCGAATGCGGCCTTTGACCACATCCTTGCTGCGTTCATCGGATGCGTTGATCTCTTGGACTTCGTAGCCAGCTTGTCGAGCACATACATGCGCAAGAGTGGTCTTTCCAAGGCCAGGAGGACCAGTCAAGAGCAGGATTTTCCGATGTTTCTGTTCCTCTTCTTCTTGCCCTTTCCTTGATTTCTTAGGGTTCTGCTTGGCAGCTCCTGGAAAGACAATTGGATCCCATGATTTTAACCAACGTAATACGGACCTATGGGTGCGCTCGTCTCCAACAAGATCCGTGAACTTTTTGGCACGGTACTTCTCTGTCCACATCAATGTACGACCGCGTTTGCCAGTCACTGGCTGTTCGATAGACGGTTGTGCTGCATCGTACTGCATTGCTCGGTTCTCCTTTGCAGCAGCCATTTCCTCATCGAGAACCTTTGCTTCGTCTATCAAACGGTGGACGTTGATGCCATAGTAACATTGTCGCGCTTGGTTATCAGGCCCATCAGAACGGGAAGCAATCAGCCTTTCATACGAAAGTGTTGCGCGGTTGATCTTCTTTGGTATATAAAAAGGCTTGCCGGATGCTGTACGCGCCATCTTTCCTGTAGTCGGTGGCACAAAGGCGCCCTCTGCTTTACTAGCGTTGGGCTGAGAAGAAACTTCAAAATAATTAACAGTTTCTGGGGGAGTCATGTCATAGTCCATAAATTCGCCTTGACTAAGGGGCGGCGTATGCTCCGTTAGATCAGCCGGAAGAGCGGGGAGATCCTTGACGCTATTGATAACCCTACGCTTGAGAGCGTGCTCATTCAGTGCCGCGATATCATCCTCATCATCGGAATCGTCCAAGAATGCCCCTACTCTCCTCTTCGCGTTGTTGCCTAGAACACCCTGAAGAGGGCTTCGCCCATCATCGGACCTCTTTCGCTTGTTTGGTGAAGTAGGGTTAGCGACGGAACTTTGCGGATACGAAATGGGTGATGAAGTTAACGCCATGGCGGGTGGTGAAGAAGGAAACCAGCTGTCTGTGGAAGAGGCGGTTGGGAAGCATGCGATGGTAGCGTGACTTGTGAATTTGATTGGGGTATCTAAAAGGCTCAGCTCTAATGCCGTGGCTTTCTCTCGTTCGTCATACCAATTGGATTGTCTTCTTCGCTTCTAAACGCGTCTTTCGTCCTCCAAATCCTGTGCTGAATCACAACTCCAGCGTTTGTTTTCTTCGCTTTATCTTCGGCTAGGCACTGATGGATCGCGTCGATATCGTCAGAATATGAGCAAGATTTGGTCGCGTCGAGGATTTCGAGTTCGGAATTGAGGAGGGTAGGGTCGAAAGAAGAAGGGATTCCGGGAGAGTAGGAATTCATAGATCTAAAAATCGCAGGGCGGCATTATGAGTCGTAGTGGGTGGTACGGGATACTGTGGGGTGGAGGGTTGAAGTTGGAGCAGCGTATATTTCGGCAACGCGCCCCATGTACTGACGCGACGCGTGCTTGGGGCGCGACTTCGCGCTAGCCAGTTTCGTCACAGGGAGTAACGGAATGCTCGGAACGAAAAAGTCGGAAAATAAGCAACACTATTGAAAGAACGTTATATGATACTCGCGAGGAGTGATTGCTTCCACTAAAAGCCAGTTGTCGCTTAAGTCGGTACAAACACATGTTTGAGTAAGTCTATTTACATTATCCATCCAGAAAGTGGATTATATTTTCGCCCACTACCCTATGTAATTTGGTCGGCATGCTCCAACAGCTAGGAGTCTGTAAAGCTACAGTGACATATTACGTTTTCGTATTGGAGACCAACATTAGAGCACAGAAGAAACGGAACTAGCGTAGGAAAAAGGCAGCTATTCAGAGCAAATTTTAGATTGTATCCACCCAAGTCCAAGCGGTGATATGTTCCGCGTGTGGTGAGCTCGTGTTATTGCCTGTCGAGTCATGGCGGCGGGTGCGTAGAGGCATTGCAGTATTCGTATGTATAAGATTAGGTGCGGTAGAGTTTGCAGATGTATGAGAGTAAAAAAGTAGTGTTTCTATTAGTTTACATACAGTTTCCAGTTTTTTTTTCTTTATAGAAGGAATGTGCACTCGTGTCCTATACACAAGGGAAAAATCTCAAGACAACATTGCTTCCTGTGTTACAAAAACCCAAAAGGACGATGAATTCATATGGAAAGGGGGGGTCTATGTTGAATACAGTGCAAACATTAAGGTCGGGCGATCCAAAAGTAACAATACTGAGGGAAACATACTGGGCAGGGAAATCAGTAGATGGAAATTATTATCAAATCAGTCGCAGACTCAATAGTCCAAGTCGAAATCATCATCGTCTAGCTCGATTGCGGGCTGCTGTGAGGTAGGAGCGGGAGCAGGAGCAGGAGCAGGAGCAGGGAGCGAAGCTTCAGCAGCTTCAGTCGTGGCACCCTCAGCGGTCTTCTTTGCCAGCCAGACAGCCTTGCGCTCTGCACGAATTTGTCGACGCTTTTCGATTTTCTCGAGCTTCTTGGGAGAAAGCTCCTTCTTGGGCTTCTCCTTGGTCTTTTCGCGGGTGAGGCGCTCTTCAAGGCGCTTGCCTTTGGCAGGCTCGCTGCGTAACTTGACCAAACGCATGATCATGCTGTCGAGTTCCTTGGAAGAGAGCTTGCTCAGGTCAGGCTCAGTAGGCTTTCGGCCATGCTTTTTCGACTTCTGAAGAGCCTGGGCAGCTTGGGCAGCAGCCTTCTTCTCGCGAGCATACTGGCGCTTCTCTGCACGCGTATAGCGCGGCTTCTGTTTATGAGTCTCGGCTGGGGCCTTTGGACTAGTCACAACGGTAGGAATAGATTGAGTTTCCATGGTGGATTGGCTGGTGGTGATTTAGTGGTAGTAAGCAGTTAGTAGATGGGTAAATGCAGGATGCCAACTCCAGTTGGAGCGAGGTTTGGCCTTCAATACTTTGCGAGGGCAACAAAGAAATGTCGTGTCAATATTCACGTGAACGACGCCATCGTGGCGGATTGGATGCATTCTTTGTTCTGGCATTGTCTGCGTCTTTGTGAGCTGGCTTACTATCTATGAGCATAGAGCATAAGATGTTCATTGTGGGTGAAAGCGTCCAATACATACCACCGTAAACTAAAACGGATACCGGCAGAGTGGTTGACAACGGTCGCCTCGGCCTTGGCGGCAACCCCCGCATGGCGATAATGTCCAGCTCCCAGTCAAACTGGTTTCCGACACCAAAACTGCCATTGAAGCTGGGATTAGAGTTGGCTGTCTTTGCTGTCCTTATCCCAAGCAGCGGTCGGTGGCTTCTGCCCGCTTGATCCTGTCGCCATGACAGTTTTCACGACGCTGCTCGGCCCGCCGCTGCTATTCCTTGTCTCTGTACCGCTCGCCATCTTCGCCGCCGTAACCACGACTCTGGCCGTGACGCTGCTCGCCATCCGCGTGTCCGTTATCTACTTCGAGCTTGCCATCGCCCTTGTGCATGCTGCCCTGTTTCCAGAGCCACCTAAACCCATCCTAAAGCGCGCCCCATTGCCTATTTCGTCACCGCCGCGTGTGCGACGTGGTAGTTCGTCCTCGCAGGACACTGTCCCCGCTGCACGCCTGTACCACAAGAGCGGCTCTTCAGCATCGTTAGTTGCTACAAGTCAGATGAACAGTGCCCGCGATTTTGAGGGTGTTGGGGGATGGAGGTTCTATGAGGGGGAAGAGGAGGAAGCCATCTGGATGGGCATGAACAAGCGCCTAGAGCTTCCGTTGGCCATTTCGCCAAGGAGACACCAAAGGAGACACACTGGTGAAGACCATAGACCTACAAAGAGCCCAGGTGCGCTAAGAATGAGCCCCTTGCAGAGCAGGACCAGGACACCCCTAGCCACAACTACAGTTCTACAAGACGCAGAAGGCGACGGTTATTTCCCGTTGCAGCCTGTTCTAAGACCTTTGAGCACCGCTTCGGAGCCACTGAGTATGAGCGTGCAGCACTCACGAAGGGCCAGTGTTGTCAGTGTCAGTGGAAGTAGCTCTTCTCCATCGAGCTCGAGCCCCAACTCGGCTAAGCAGATTGGGGAATAAAAAATGAACAACAGAACATATAATGATTCGTTGTTCTGTATGTGTAAAGCGCTTACACTTTACGTTACTTAAAGCTCCCCACTTGTGGGCTTCCGTAGAACTGCCTACACTTTGCGCGCCTTGATCCTATGTAAACTCCGTAGATCGCCAGAACTCTCTCGTACCACCAACCATCAAATATGAAGATTGCCACTATGACTGCCATTCTCCCTAGTTTACTTAGGCCGTACCCGGTGACGTTCTTATCAGTGTTCCTCTCTACTAGACATATTCATTACGTGAGGCGCTACCTCAGGCATCTTCGGGGCTCAAGCCCACAGCTTCTTTATCACTACACCCGACCCAAGGCTGCTACGGCGAACAATACTATGGTTCATGACGTACATTTGGAGCGTGTTCCGCCCGTAGCTTCATGACGCCAAAGGACAGACTAGAAGCACTGAAGCACCACCGTATGAGGTAAGAGAGGCCATGGCCATCTCGAAACGAGTTACTAGGTCAGTTCTAAGGACATTTATCAAGATTAGTCTTACTTTTTCCATTGAATTGATGGGAATATCTGGATGTGTTCGCTAATTGGCATCAGATGTCTGAAGTTGGCACGCTTCGCCTATCGTGTACAATAAATCCGTTGTATGGTAGTATAAAAGATTACATTCAGCATTCATTTTACAAATACGAATACAGTTAGATAAATATATCATCGGATGTGCCCCGTGTGTTTGAGATGACCACGTATATCACTATGCCTACCCACCAAACCAATTGGAGCTGAATGAGTGGCTAGATTGGCCTCAATAATCCCCTCGCTATCTCCGGGGCGAGTCCAGAACTTAGCTGTATTCAAACCAGCCCTTGCGAGCAACTGCTCCCACTGAGGTTAGGTTCTTTCCTGCACTGCATGTATAGCCAACATCTGCAATCTGCAGATCGAAACCCGTAAGCTATGAACATTCTGACAGACCACCGCTCAGTCTACCTGTATCATGTATGCCCGTCATACAGTTGCTGGAGTCGTCATTGTCTTCGGGCTTCGTTGTTCAACACAGGAACACAGCGTGTTAGCTGCCTCTCAAAGATGGGCCTGAGTTTTCGCGATATCATATGATATGATTTTCTCAGTTCGAATGGTGACTTTTGAGTCAAAGAAACAAGATTGAGTTATTGAAGTTTTTTTTTTTTTTTTCTTTGTTCCTTAATAATGCGGTATAAGGTCCTTTCAGTCTCTCTTTTCCGCATCATAGGAGCATACTTAACGCTTTAGTCGTTTCCGTCTTCACAGAAAAAATAAAATACGCAGCACTATACACTTCATATCACTCTTACAAATATGTCCAATATCACATTTTCCGCAACACCAACATCATCTCCAGATGTAACTGTTCCTATGAATAAGTCAGATGCTCTATCTCAAAAAGCTCTTCTGATTATCTACATCGCACTTCCCAGCACTCTGCTCGTAGCGCTTCTAATGGGTGCTTTGCACTGCATTAGGAAGCGTAATCGACAACGCATAGCCGAGAAATTCCAATCAGATATAGAAATCCAGCATAACAATAAAGTAAATCAAGAGCGGCCTACACCACCTAAGCTCCGCCTTAATACGGATGTGAGCCTAACGCGTTATGATATTCAGGATGTTCCGTTATATGATTCGCCGCCCAGGGTACAACAGGTTTATGATCCTAGAACGAGGCGGACTATATACCTAGGTTGAGGAACAAATGTTCAAGAGAAAGAATCTCACTGTACTTTGTAAAGGCAGCGTCATAAATTATAGATCATTCAAGACAGTGCCCAGGCTTTCTCGCTCATCCGCTCTATGTCGACTACCATTGCATTCTTCCTCTGCTTTGTATCTCTTAGCGTAACTATATAAAACCTTGTCAAATGACCTTTTGCATCCACAGTAGCTAAATGATACAAGCACCATGTACTTTTAATATCTAACTCCTATACCTATTTTCTACAATCACCTAAACAAAATGGAAATAACATAATCTAAATGTTGACCCTAACGCTTCCAGCTTTTGCAACGACACTAATCCGCGAGCTCAATAAGCGCATTGACGTAGACCTCGATAATCGTCCTAAAACAGATTGCTAGAATTACTGCTAACCCTGTAGTTTGTGAAAAGAAAAAAAAGAAAAAGAAAAAAAAAGAAAAGGAAAAAGAAAAGTAACGTTCATATTGCTTAGAGTCGGGTATTCTAGGACCTGTCCATCCTTTGGATGTTGCCCTCGGGCCTGACTCATATCGGTTGACTCGGGTAAGCGGCTAGGTATTATTCATTTAATTAGAAGCTTGAGATATCTTTTGAATGTCTTTTAAGGCAAACCCAGACCATCCAGTTTGCAAGCGGTTCATACATTGCCACTTCCCGTTAGGGATCTGATGTTCAGACAATCATTCAATATGCTGGCTGCCTTACTCACAAATATCGTATAATTTTTGGAATCTCGTGCTATTGGTCAACATATATACTGTGGTCCAGAGATAGTGATGCCATTCATTTCATTGTGAGACGCCATAGTATACACAATGTTGTCGATACACAAAAACCTATCACTTTCCAAGCACAATTAATCTAAAGTAGGAAATCTCGATCCAGATAATACTGAAGCAAATCTCATTAATGTTTTTGCTGCTTAAAACAAAGTCTATCGCGGCACCAGCGCAACTAACCATGACTACAAATCCTACATCTGTTATACATATCATCACAGTTACACTGACTAAACATCCAAGATTTTCGGACACATCTATAATGCCATACCCACCTCTGCCATCATTTGTTGTATTTAAATCGAGTAACTTGGTCAGTCACGCCACACTAACTGGAAATGCTGTTGGAATCATCATAGGAAGTTTTGTGGGCGGTTCACTCCTTATGTTAGGTATCTTTTACTTGTTCTATAACCAAGTCTGGGGTAAAAATTATCAACGGAATCATAAAAATGACGTTGAAGAGGGATAAATTACTCATAAAAGGTAATCAAAGAAGCCGTTGTGGTTAATTCTCGGTTTGATTTACCATTCTACAAATTTTCAGTAAGTTTCACGCAATACTTACCAAATTTTCAAAATATCCATCAATAAATCGCGTACAAAATTATATCTTGCTAAAATTCCAATCATATCCCATGCGGCTTTATTGCATACGCTCGCCTTGGTTTGACCGCCCATAGCAGTCTAAGTCATTGTCAGCCAACAATGCTTCATATAATCTTATCAAATTCTCACAGTTTATTTTCACAGCGTTTTATCATCAAGACTTAAGAAGATCTTTTTCTTTCCAGGTTCTCTTCTCTCTAGAGTTGAGCAACCTCAATAAATATGGCCAAGATGATTTTTATGCTTGTTGCTTTCATAAGCGTGGTCACCGCTGCACCTGTTATAAAAGATACACTGCATTCCTCGTTAGTAATTCAGAAATTAGAGCGAGAACTTACAGCAACACCGGTGGCAGATCGCAGTTCTTTTGTGGCCATTCGATCGTCAACAACGGCCTCTACATACCCATCACCAAGCCCTTCCAAATATCCTGAAGGGTCAAGTGTTCCAAGGCAAGCTTTGGGTTATGTTCTTGGAGGATTTTTATGTCTTGCCATACTTAGCACACTCGCATTTTCTTTCAAGAAGTACTGTTTAAAGTGGCGTCTTTCTCGATTTGAGCGCCAACTGAAGACTGATAACCCCAATTCCAGCGAAAGCACTCTTGCCAAAGGGTATTTCTCGGCTCATACGCAGGAATTGGTAAGTTTCAGTCCACCCAATGGGCCGGCTCATCAACCAAGTAATCATTTGCCTAAAAATACTCAAAGGTTCGACGTTCTGTTGGGCAAGCCTCTACCGTTACCACAGCCCGTAGCACAGCTACCATTCTCAGTCCAAAGAAAACCTGTACTGTTCAAGAATATTCAGGATAGAGCTCTGGGATCGTACCCGTTCAATGGCTAGTGGTTGTGTGGCTCCTCCTGTTTTATAACTTTTCCACCCTAGTATCACAAGCACAAACCCCAACACTATTCTTCACAGCTCATAGATAAATTTTATGTGACTTCAAATGTTTAAAGACTTCAACATTTGAAGTCACATAAAATTTATGTACATTCGTTGAATATACTCATTGTGGTTCTCAGCCTTTGTCGAATACAAAACCTCTGAATTTTCAATAATGCATAAGCATTTTTTATATTTGATACAAAATGAGTCCTAGTACCGTATCAGCTTCAAGATCTTTTCTGATTCACCGAGTAATGCCTGCAAAAAAATAACGTTTTTACTATCCATTTTAATTAGACTGAACGACCATGATGACTTGCGGATACGTCTGTACAGGCCCGGAGGGAGGCATAAAGTCAGTCGCGCATAGTGATACTGGCCAGTATTACTGTTGTTGACACTCTAATTACAAACAAGTATTCATTTATTCATGTTGTCCTAGACAAATTTCATAAGGCCTTCATAAAAATTCACAACATGTGCAAAAGAATAAAATAAAAGAACTCTCGAACATGCTTCGTTGAATAGGACTTTTAACACCCCTCCAAAGCCGGAACCTACATATCCCTATCAGAGCAGCCTTCCATCCACATGTTCTCAGGATTCGATTAGAATTCTATCAAAAGTAAAATAAAAAATAGAACGAGATATATATAAATTTAGGAAATCACATTTCACCACATGGAATTGGGCGTCTGCGTAGGTGACAGAAGGTGTTTTATAGAAATTATACGTTCGGTGAAAACACAGCAACATTGGGCCGCTCCATGTGAGAATTCCTTAGGTTCTGTAGGTTAATCATATTACGATACAAAGCTTTAGTGCTTTCTGAATGGTGTTTTCATACAAAGCTTTTACTATCAGTTATTCAATTTATTTGATTTGTGTCAGTAATTCGCGATACTGAGCCATGAGCTATAGCGCCGATTGACCATGACTTCGTCAGTGCCCCAAGAGTTCCATGATTTTTCATTAGTCAATATTTCAGAGTACAGTAAAAATTAGAAATATGTAGTACAGCACCTTATAAGCAGCCTACATGATCCCCAGGGATTCATTTCCTAGTTGTCGATTGCTTATAATTTCCCCCGATAATGTTTCTTTCACTCTCAAGCTATGCCTCCAGCCTAACGCCAGCTAGCGCACAGACGTACAAACAAACATTACCCTATCGCTGACCCGCTAACAACCTTTCATATTTACAACTTCTCACCTTTGACAACTTCCATCCTAGGACAACGCTTGCGGGCATGACTGATGCCATGAACCACGACATGAAGGCTGGCAACACGCGCGATCCACGGCATGAAGGGATCGCGGCTGTACCAAACAGTGGGGTTGTTGAGACGCGCGTTCTTATCATCGGGATCAGTTCAAAGCCCATAACAATCGAGGTCCCTGCGGCTGTGGGTGATGACTTTGCTGGACTCTTTATGCCCACCATAGCATTTCTGGGTACATTTTTGGCCTCTAGAACGATACTAACTTCATCCCATAAGAGTAATACAGCGTATTATAGCAGTACTGCGACATCCCGCGTAGACACTGGGGCGTCTCCCGTCAGTCTTGCAACCTCACAGGTTGACACAGCAACGTCATATGAGAATACTACAACATCTTACCTAGACGCGGCAAGTCCCACATGGATTTACATTACTTCACTTCCAAGCCACCAGCATTCCACAGTCTCTTCGTTCACCGTTCCGCCGATCTCTCCTCTCAGCATAAACTCCAAAGAAAGTGATGGAGCTAAAATGGCTCTGGTCAGTGTCTGCAGCATTGCCTTTGCGGGGGTTGTGTTATTCCTTATCGCATTTGTGCTTGGTATGAAGCGGCACCAGCAGTCCAGGCAAGAAGTGCCAATGCAGAATGTACCGAATAGAGACATACAAGGAGAGAATCGCAACAGAGAACCCCCATTGGACGTCAATGATGATTATGTCGATTATATCTCATTGGACGAACCGCGCGCTCCTCCATCACTCAAAAATTCCTTCAGGATCATTCACAAGCCTTTCCCTTTGAGATCAGGCACGATAGAAGACGTGGAGGAAGGCCATCAGTCAACAAGAAAGCTCTGCAGACTCTCCACTACTCCTACATCACCGGTCTCACTATGGAGCGACTGGAGCGCAAAAGTATCCTGGAACGGGCTTCAAAGGAAACAGTCGGAAGATTGGAAGTAAGCGGGACACATAGCCCTGAGATTCGAACCACGGGTTGATTGGATGAGACATCTTTGTAGGCAAGATTGAAATCGATAAATTAATCTATTTTAAAAATGACATGTTTCATGCAAGTGATACACGATCGCCTACGAGATTAGACCAGGGTACCCATGTTGCATTCCTTTCACAGGCCCTGGAAACAAACTCACTTAAAGATGCTCTCCTTCCATTTTAGCCTTGAAGGCTGTTTTTGCCGCATTCGCGAACAAAGATATCATGTCTAGTAGCTGCGACCTGTGCCGCTACTTCTTTGTCCGACTCCCACTTTATTCATGAACATCGCACGTTCTGATTCTAAACTTTAAATTGAAAGCGAACATTTCGATTGCAAAAATCCTCGCTGGCTGGTTCCAGTCGTTTTTTCTCAGATCTACATCATATTTCACGTTTATTTACGAAGACTTTCGAACGAAGAATTTTAAACCAGATTCGCCACGCCATTACTATGCGTCCATCACAAATCACTGCATTAGTTACGCGTTCCACGACGGGTTCTGCTCCAGCAGCAGAGACAGTAGTTATCAAACAGCCGCCTACTGTCGGACCGATTCCTCTCGCTGCCTTCATCCCAATGTGTATGTTTGCACCATTCATCATCTCATTCATTTTCTGGGTCATATATCTTCATACATTTAAGAAGTGGATGAACAGGCGACGAAATGCACACGAAGAGGATGGTCAAGTGGAAGAGGTAGAGATCACAAAGGATGTGCAGATGCAAGTCGACGGCCTGATTAAGACACCTCCTGAGAAAGCGCGCTTGAAGAAAAAGAACATGAACTACACGATGCAAGATATGCATGGGCGCTGAGCTGTCGAAAAGAAATTTGGGCCGTAGCGATCACATGTGAAGCGCTTGATGACAACGAGAAAACATTTATAACATACGCCCTACGTAGTGAGACACCTTATATACTAAGATAACTCGCTCCCTTCGAGATCCATTTTGCTGTTCTTGTCCTGAATATAATAGAATTAAGTATGAACCTCTTGCTCAGCCCAGGGATAAGGTTTGCTCAGTTTTTCGATGAAGTCCGCGCCTAAGTAAAAGCTCAGTCCTAGGGTCGAGTACGTATTGTTCGTATTGTTGACTGATTCGAAGCGTCATCTGTGTTATCCGGGATGCAGGACGCAATTTTGACTGTTTTTATTATCGGCGACATGCAACGCAATACTAAAAGCGCGAATATGGTACCCTCCTTTTGATAAGAATGGTGGCACATGTGCAGGCTGCAGCAAGCAGTCGAACCATACGCGCCTGTCCGTCATAGCCCCCAATAGAAAACCTTGTTGCATCTAATGCAAACGCGCTAAAATCTTACTATAATCTCCGCGCTGTAGTAAACCCTATTCTTGTAACTAAGAGCGGGTTTCGGCAAATATGCAAGGGTATTTTTAGTGCACCAGACCGCCAACATATCTTCACTAAGCCTTCCGCGAAGAACGGGTACTGGCTTGTTACATCACTTGTCTTCGTCACAATTCTCATTCCAGCCCTGAGAATATCATTCGAGATAACTATGAATTCAATATCATTGCATCCCAATAAGATTAGTCACAGCTGTGTGGTTTATATTATCATAGGTAGTGCGTTGACCTTTTTAGCGACTTTATCCGTCATGGCACGCTTTTTCTCGCGCATAAAGACTGTAAAATTTTGGTGGGACGACTGGGTTATGTTGAGTGCCCTTGTGTTCGCATACGGGTTCCTCACTACAGCTCTTCTGATCTCCAAAGTAGGTGGAGCGGGATACCATATTGCTCAGTATGATCTCAATCAGCTTAGAGTACTTTTGAAGGTTTGTTTTCCAATTACCGATTTGACTATTAAGCGATGTTAAGTATCACAAATAAGGTTTCTCTTGCAAACATTCTTCTTTATAATGCCAGTATCACGCTCTCAAAAACCTCAGTGCTTCTTTTTTACCGCCGCATTTTTTCGGCTGAGGAGTGGCTAAAGAAGGCTATTTATGTTATGGGATGTTTACTATTGGGTTACTTTTTTGCTGCAGCTGGAGGTTCGATATTAGCCAATACTCCGATTGGAGGACAATGGAATCTTGCGATTCCTAGTAAGAGTATTCAAAAGAAGAAATTTTGGCTTACAATGGCAACTGTCAATATTTGTCTGGATTTCTCCATCCTGGCACTACCCCAACCTCGGGTATGGAAACTTCAACTCTCTATCACTAGGAAGATTCTTGTATCTTTGCTTTTTCTCTTAGGCGGTCTGCAAGTATTGTCCTCCTATTGTTTAACATATCTATTACTAACTACGCAATGCAGTGTCTGTATAACTAGTATCATGCGTATGGTATCACTTCTTACTATTGATTTCACAGATCTTACCTGTTAGTATATGTTACTACCGCATATAGAGACCATAGAGCTTTATGCTAATTATCTGCAGATACCGTTGCGACACCTGGGATCTGGACGTTCGCTGAAATGAATACATCAATAATATGTGGCTGTCTGCCCATGATACCGGCTCTTTTTCGTTCAGGGTCATCAAGAAAGCCTCACGGTCCCAAACCACCAACTGAAATCAATGGAACTCCTTTTACGTATAAGAAGCGGACGAGATATTCGGCTTTACATGAAGTTCAAGCTGATACAACTATCGAAGTAAGACACCATCGCATTGATCACGATATGGTTCTCCCGAAACCCTTCGCAAGTATCCATATGCGGCATTATTAGGAGAATCTTGTTGGGAAATCTGTGGAGAATTTGGAGTGCTCATGTAAGTATGTAAGGAGTTCAAAGATAATTCCTATGTCTGTTAGCGCTAACGGATACTGCGACTAGCTTTGAGTATACTACGTTGTTTGAGGACTATATGTATTGAATCCTTAGTTCGGCTTCTGGCACCTGATACGAAACAAAACTTCAGACATAGATACCAGCTAAAGAAATCATAGCCGGTATATAAATAGCTTCTAGCGGGTGTATATTTTAATAGAAGCCATCTTAAATAGAGCGCAAGCGTAATCACCGCATTAAACACACCTTATACCACACTAATAGCTAAGTAGAATTACAAATACAGCCTACATATGTCAGAATAGTACTACGTCTAGGAACGCTGCCGGAAAGTCGCCAGCAAGCGCCGGAAAGCGCTAGCAAGCTGACGGTTTTCATAGGAATGCCGGCGGAGAGCCGTCGGAAAGCGTACTAAGGAAAGGAATATAAGACGCTAGAAGAAGGAGAGAGAACAAAACACCTTTCTACACATAGAATCAATCAATCAATTCAATCAAAATCATCCTTCTCAGAACAACGAAAATCTGACAACATATAGTCTCTTTAAGCTCGACTAGGTTGGTATTGAATGAGTAGTCAATGGAAATCGTGGGCTAATATGTATAGAATCTTCGCCCTCAAGAAGTCATTCAGCTTCTCTTTGCGTACAATGTGATGGATGTGCTGTTGATGACGTCCCACGTCACGTGCACTTCTGTTTCTGGTGGCACGCGGTCCGCGAAAAAAGTGGCACATTAAAATAAGGCCCCTACAGGCTACAGCGATGCTCAATACTATAAAAATAGTATATATAAATAGCTATTGTTGTGTAATAGTCTGTCCGCCTGGCTAGCGACGTAGGGAAAGCTGGAGGAATACTGCCAGCAAGCTGGCAGCTTTCCGGCGGCATTCTCTGGGCTTTCTGGCGGCAAGCTGGTAGCTTGCCCCAGGCGTTCCGATGGCGAACTGGAAGCATTCTCTTAGAATGCTAGCGAAGGACTGACGGCAGGCGGGTGGCCAGAAAGCTGGCGGCATTCCGGCGGCAAGCTAGCGGCTTTCAGAGTATTCCTTAGGTTTTCTAGCAAAAGGCTGTTCGACGGAGGAACGGACCGAGGGATTCTCCGAGAGTATATATACATATATTCTATCTTCGACCCTTAGTCGGAGCATCGTCCTTAGTTATCCTGAGAAGAATAGAGGAAACTTCTGATCATTATCTATCGTTTGGAATTGGAATCTACGACTACTTATCGAATATTTTTTTCCTTCCTACCTTAGAACATCTTCCGATTGCGGGTCGCGGACACACAACCTACGAAAACCAATCCTACCTAATCCACCCACCCGATCAAGTGTCGATACTTCTACTCTTCATTATTCTTTTCTTATTCGACTAACCATCACTCAACACTATAATATAAGTTTATAGCCATCAGAAGTAATACAAATATCCTCTGAAATAAAATGTGTTTAAAAAACTACTATTGTATAGGTGGGGTTGAGGCATTTCGGTGTGTCACTTTTTTCACGGATCGCGTGGGTGGTTCTTAGAGCACCTAAGACCGCTAATATTATTACGAATTAGCGCGCTAGTTAGTTACAGGGACAGTGCTGACGCATCTACTTCGGCACGTAATGTCTCAAGATTCAACAGTCCGATCTCAGGACGCTAGGCTGGTACAGGTTAGCAGTCCTGTAGCTAATCATAAAATAGTAATAGAAAGGCGCTTTTGAGACAGCTAATAATGAGAGAACAATTGTACATAGCAAACCTCGTAGCAAGCGACAGACCTATATTAATAGGCCTGATCGTTCTTCAGGTAGAAATAACATGAGATATAACAGATTCAAATGCATGTGCCAAAGCTAGAACGCAAGCGGGATCGCCTCCGTGCAATTCTCACACCAACCGCGACACGTCCCAGTTCAGTCCCAGCCCGCCCAGTAGTGGCTCTTCCACCTACACGGCGACTATCTTCTCCTCCCGGTCCATCCTCGCCAGGTCTGGCTGCATCGAGCGGAGGTGCATCAACTTCCATAACGTCGCAGGGCCCACTGTTTAAGAAGGCTCTAGCGAAAACACTAGAGGACCTCTCTGAAACAGAAGCAGAAGCACTTGTGCAGGCGTCAAAGACCATCAATGAGCACACCCTACTATCCGCCGTACGGGAATATGATGAAGAGCACAAGAACGACTCATCCTTTCGACCTCACGCTGAGCGCTTGTCAAAGTTTTTGGAGGGTTTGAACATATTTATGAGAAGCGTCGTTATAGGCATCCAGGCGAGCCCTGAAATATCGTCTCTTGTAGTTGGCGTAGTCCGGCTTGTAATCGATCTCGCTTTGAATTTTACTGCTTTTTTCGGCAAACTGACCGACATGATCTGCACTTTTGAAGACTACCTGGGCCCCCTCGCGGAGTATGCGCAGAGAGCAGATATCGGGCTAGTGGAAAAGGCAGTGGTTAATGCGTACGCGAGCATTCTCACCTTTAGTTGGAAGGCGCGTCGTGTGTTTGTCGACGACAATGGCAACCGAAAAAAATGGACATCGGCTCAAGTTTTAATGCGCCAGCAGTGGGCTACATTTGAGTCGGCGTATGGCCTCATTAAAAAAGACCTGCAGCATCATCTTGATATATTGCTACACTCTGTCCAAGCATTACATTTTAATGCTTCAATAGAGACCGAGCAAGCAAGGCGCTGTAAAGAAGAAAGTAAGGCTATTTTCCCTCATACCCTATACGTGCACAAAATTGCTAACGTCGCCTAGGGAAAGAAAAGTCGGAGTTCCTCTCCTGGGTCTCAAAAATCGATTTCGAGAAAACCCATCAAGATACTTATGCGAAGAAGCATCCAGGGACGTGCGACTGGTTGATACAAGAACCCGAGTATCAGCAGTGGTTCAGCAGCTCTGTCTCATCTCTCTTGTGGTGTCATGGAAAACGTAAGCGACGCCAGGCCTTAAGAACTGCGCCGTGCTGACAATCTGCAGCTGGAATTGGCAAATCCGTCCTCGCGTAAGTCAATTTTAGCCCGATCTTGTCTTCGTTCACGTACTTATGCACTATAGATCCAACGTAATAGAAGACATCACAACCAGGGTTGGACTACAAGAAGATACTGCCATCTGCTTTGCTTACTACAACTATCAGAACACGCAGCTGAGCGAGATTTCTCAGATCATTACAGCTTTGATCAAGCAATTATGCCGTAAAAAGGACCATATACCGCACGACCTGCTCCAACTCAAACATGATGCCTTGCCTCCGTCGTTAGTCGGCACCCAGAATAGGTTTATTTCCCTCGTCGAAGATTGGCGACAGGTATACGTAGTGTTTGATGCTCTAGATGAGTGTCTAGAGAGAGAGAGGGAAGCCATCCTTAGATTTATCACTGGTATAGTAACTGCACCGACCCCATGCAGCATTAAAGTATTAGTTACCAGTCGTAAGGAGACGGATATTACTAAAGCTTTCGAAGATAAGGGTATACCTACGATTCAGGTTCTAGCCAAGAATGTTGCAACGGATATAGAAACGTTTGCGCGCAGCCAGGTCGAGAAGCTCCGGGCTGGAGAGCATGGAAAAACGCTTTATGTTACCAGCGACAGGCTTATAGAGAAGATTATTCAAATACTCGCTATAAAGGCAGAGGGCATGTAAGTGCAGGTAAAATAGTTAACCTAGAGATACTAGCAGGCTAAATTTAGAGCAGGTTCCTTTGGGTCCATCTTCAACTAGATAATCTCTGTCAAGCCAGCAAGGCCCGCAAGGACCAGGTAGTAGACGACGCACTAAACGCCTTACCGCGGGGCTTACTAGGCACGTACATTCGCATACTGGAGCAGATCGAAGAACAGTCTCCATACATGAAAGATTTAGCATTAAATTGTCTCGCTTGGGTGATCTACGCCCGGAGGCCTCTCAGCACTTATGAGCTACAATACGCGCTTGCAATAAAGGCGAATTGCACGGTTCCATATAACCTACAACCTGACTCCCCACAAGTAATCCTTGACGCTTGTGTCAACCTGCTAGAAGAAGCTAACGGAACGATCCGGCCAATTCACTATACCGTACAGGAATTCTTAACAACCGCTGTTCAATGGTTACCGCAACAGAGCATAAGAATACAGCTTCTAGACTCGAAGTCGATACATGCGCGGTTGAGCTTAGCGTGTCTCACGTACATGCATTTAGTAGCATTCAGTAGTCCGGCAAGGAATTGGTCTAATCTTTACAACCGCCTTGAACAAAATGCTTTAGCGGGCTATGCGAATCAAAACTTCGATTACCACATCTTAAAATGTAATGAAGTTCCTCTAGATATTATGGATCAGCTGGGAAGACTCTTCGATAAAGATAGTAAGCACTTGGCAGCCATTCTGCAGATCAAGGTGCTGCGAGATAGGCATGACTATAACACTATGGCACGGCACTTTGATCGCATACAGTTCCCAGTCTCTGCTAGTACGATTATTTACAGTACCAGCCTCTACAACATTCCTAACATAAGAAAACAATGGGCGGGCGAAACACCTCCAGAATATGCTTTACAGCTTGCATCTTCTGCGGGATTAACTAGTGCTATCATTCGGCTTCTTAACGAAGGTTATAATGTCAACGAGAGGGACGAAAACGGCAGCACCTCGCTTTATCATGCATGCTTCAATAGTGACTTAGAGATTATTCAGATACTGCTCGACAATAACGCCGACGTCAACGCGCAGGGTGGACACTTCGGTAACGCACTCCAGGCGGCTTCAGAAGGAGGCCACGAGGCGGTTGTGAAGCTACTACTCGACAATAACGCCGACGTCAACGCGCAGGGTGGACACTTCGGTAACGCACTCCAGGCGGCTTCAGAAGGAGGCCACGAGGCGGTTGCAAAGCTACTACTCGACAATAATGCCAACGTCAACGCGCAGGGTGGACTCTTCGGTAACGCACTCCAGGCGGCGTCAGAAGCAGGAC
>Ga0247757_10000976_pt1 | contig 21094 bp, 22 predicted proteins | sample UWRJL126311R4_FD_180929 | JGI IMG/M metagenome (GOLD analysis project Ga0247757, IMG submission 180929) | Plant litter microbial communities from Arlington Agricultural Research Station in Wisconsin, United States - UWRJ-L126-311R-4 | ecosystem: Environmental > Terrestrial > Plant litter >...
CCTCGTCGACCATCGCGTTGACGTTGGCCGTGACCTGGGCGCCCTTGGGGTCCAGGTGGAACTTGCGGCCGACCGCCTTGATCGTGACCTTCTCCTCGAGCGGATCGAGGTAGGCCGCCTGGATCTTGGCGTACGCCTGGCCCTTGGTGAGGCCGCCGACGTCGATGCCGCCGACGGTGACGCCGTTGGCGATGTGGTCCTTCTGCGTGGTGTCGTACGCGTAGAGCCCCACCCCGACCACGAACAACGTGGCGGCGAAGGCGGACAGCACGATCAGGACGGTGCGTTTGGTCACGGCGGGATCCAGGGTCGACCGGAAGGGGGGAAATCCAGCGTTTTGCAGCTTAGACGGCCGTTGGGACGTTTGTCACGATTGCCAGCGCGCTTGCGCGCCCGGCTTCGCGGCGGGTCGGCCGCCGGGGCGAACCGGGTGGACCGAGGATCGGCTGGGTCAGCGGGCGACGGGGTCGCGCAGGAGCGTCGCGACGTGCTCGGCCAGTTCGGCCCAGTCCTGGGCGCCGAAGACGCCCTCCTCCTCGAGCACGTCCTCGTTCCACGGGTGCGCGATCGTCGCGACGGAGATCCCCGCGTTGAGGGCCCGGCGGATGTTGTCCGGGCTGTCGTCGATGAGGATGTCCATCTTCAGCTCGCAGCACCGGGCGACCTTGTCCTGCGAGCAGTGGAGGTCGTCGTACGGCAGCCCGATCCGCTCCAGCCAGGCGGACGTCGCCGCGTGGGAGCCGGCGGAGCGGTGCGACGTGATGTGGATGTAGTGGCCAGCCTCGTGCCACGACCGGACGGTCTCCACCGCCAGCGGGTACGGCCGGCCGGACATGATCGCCTCGGTCGAGTGCGTCTCGGCGATCACCACGGAGAGCTGGTCGTCGCGCAGGCGCGTGATGCCCCACGTGTACTGCTCCTCGTAGGGCAGCTCGATCCCGAACCGCCGCCGCGCCGCCTCCGAGAGGACGTCCCAGTAGTGGTGCAGGGTCGAGTCGATGTCGATCGCGATGCGCATCGATCCAGCACTGTAGGACATGTCGCTCGGCGACGGCGTCGGTGGCACGTTGCCGCGACGATCAGCCGATCGTGACGGCGCCCTCCGCGGCGCTGGACACGAGCTTGCGGTACTTGGAGAGCACGCCGACGGGCACGTCGCGCACGGGCGGCACGTAGGCCGCGACCCGCTTGGCGATCTCCTCGTCGGTGAGGTCCACGTCGATGCGCTTCTTCAGCACGTCGATGGTGATGGTGTCGCCCTCGTGGATCGCCGCGATCGGGCCGCCCTCCACCGCCTCGGGGGAGATGTGGGCGCCCATGAACCCGTGGGTGGCGCCGGAGAAGCGGCCGTCGGTGAGCAGCACCACGTGCTCGCCCAGGCCGACGCCGGTGATGGCGGCGGTGACGGAGAGCATCTCGCGCATGCCGGGGCCGCCGCGCGGGCCCTCGTTGCGGATGATGACCACGTCGCCCTTGTTGATCTTGCCGTGGGTGACGGCGGCCATCGCGTCCTCCTCCAGCTCGAAGACCCGGGCCGGCCCCTCGTGGAAGCGCTGGTTGTGCCCGGCGAGCTTGACCACGCAGCCGTCGGGGGCCACGTTGCCGTGGAGGATCGCCAGGCCGCCGTTGGGGGCCAGCGCCTCGTCGAGGGGGAGCACGACCTTCTGCCCGGGCTGCTCGACCGCGGTCTCGGCGGCCTCGCCGATCGTGATGTTGCTGACGGTCGGCTGGTTCTCGTGCAGGACGCCGGCCTCCTTGAGCCGCTGCAGCACGAGCGGGACGCCGCCCGCGCGGTAGAGGTCCTGCGCCAGGTACTTGCCGCCCGGCGACAGGTCGCAGAACAGCGGCGTCTTCTCGGAGATCCGGTCGAAGTCGTCGATGTGCAGCTCGATGCCGGCCTCGCGGGCGAGCGCGAGCAGGTGGAGCACCACGTTCGTGGAGCCGCCCGAGCCGGCGGCCGCGGCGATCGCGTTCTCCAGCGACTCCTTGGTGATGAGCTCCGACGGGCGCTGGCCGCGCTTGAGCACGTCCATCACGAGCTTGCCGGCCGCGACGGCGACCTCCGCCTTGTTGGCGTCCTCCGCCGGGACCATCGAGGACGCGATCGGCGAGATGCCCATGACCTCGTAGACCATCGCCATCGTGTTGGCGGTGAACTGGGCGCCGCACGCACCCATGCCGGGCGACGCGGCCTCCTCCAGCTCCGCGAGCTCCTCGTCGCTCATCGTGCCGGCGGCGTGCTTGCCGACCGCCTCGAAGACGTCGAGGATCGTCACGTCGCGGCCCTGGAAGTGGCCGGGCAGGATCGAGCCGCCGTAGAGCATGAGCCCGGGGATGTCGAGACGGGCCATCGCCATGACCGTCCCGGGGATCGTCTTGTCGCAGCCGCTGATGCACACGATGCCGTCGAACAGATGACCGCGGGCCACGAGCTCGATCGAGTCGGCGATGACCTCACGGGAGGTGAGGGACGTCTTCATCCCCTCCGTGCCCATGGTGATCCCGTCGGAGATGGCGATCGTGTTGACCTCCATCGGCGTGCCGCCGGCGGCCCGGACCCCCTCCTTGACCTTGGCGGCCAGGACGCGGTTGTTGAAGTTGCACGGCATGGTCTCGATCCACGAGTGCGCGACGCCGATGATCGGCTTGCGCAGGGCCTCGTCATCGAACCCGATGCCCTTCAGGTAGGCGCGGGCGGGGGCGCGCTCGGGGCCCTCCGTGAGGGCCCGGCTGCGGTGCTTGACGTCGAAGGGAGTGCTCACGTGTCAGATGCTAGTGGTTGCGGTTGCGCTTCCGCCGGCGTGCCAGCGGGCGTCCGGGAGGCGACGTCGAGCACGTCCACCGGACCGGGGCCGTGCCCGACGGACCGCAGTCCGTGGAGCACCGCGTCGGCGGCCACCGCCCGCGCCGCACGCGCGGCCTCGACCGGCGTCCAGCCGTGGGCGAGGTGGGCGGCCAGCGCCGACGCGTGCGTGCAGCCCGAGCCGTGCGCGGCCCCGTCCGGGTGCCGCGGCCCGGTGATGTGCGCCACGACGCCGTCGGCGTCGACGTAGACGTCGGTCGCCTCGTCGCGATGCCCGCCGGTGACGACGACGGCGCGCGGTCCGAGGGCGAGCACGGCCCGGGCCAGCTCCTCCCCGTCCAGGCGCTCCTGGGCGTCCCCGCACAGGACGCGGGCCTCGGGCACGTTGGGGGTGACGACGGTCGCGCGGGGCAGGACGTCCCGCACCAGCGCCCGGTGGGCGTCGGTGTCGAGCAGGCGGGCGCCGGACTCGGCGACCATCACCGGGTCGACGACGACCGGCGTCCCCGTGGGAAGCGAGTCCAGGGCGGCGACGACGGCGGCGATCGTCTCGACCCCGGCGAGCATCCCGAGCTTGACCGCGTCGAGCGTCATGTCGTCGGCCACCGCCCGTACCTGCGCCTGGATCATCGCGGGCGACACGGTCTCGACCGCCACGACCCCCACGGTGCTCTGTGCGGTCAGCGCGGTGATCGCGCTGGTGCCGTGAACGCCGCAGGCGGCGAACGCCTTGAGGTCGGCCTGGATCCCCGCGCCCCCGCCGGAGTCGGAGCCGGCGATGGTCAGGCAGATCGGTACGCGTGCGGACATGGCCCGATGTCGTATCACGGGATGGTCACGTACCGTCCGTCGGCGGCTCTGCGCACGTACCCCAGGTACTCCAGCTCGCCCAGCTGACCGGTGACGACCCGCACCTGCCCCGGGTGCTCGCACAGGGCCGCGATCGTGTCGTGCCCCGCGGCCACCGCCGCGAACACGGCCCCGAGCTCCAGCGTCAGCCGCGCGGGGTCCTTCCCCGGACGGCCGGCCTCCCGCGCCCCCGCACCGAACAGCTGATCCAGGACGTCCTGGGCGTCGCGGATCACGGCGCAGCCCTGGCGGAGCAGGCCGTTGGTGCCGCGCGTGCCCGTCACGCCCGGCCGCCCGGGGACCGCGCCGAGCTCCCGGCCCAGGTCCTCCGCGAGCGTGGCGGTGATCAGCGACCCGGACCGTTCCGCGGCCTCGACCACCACGGTCATCGTGGCGAGCGCGGCGATGATCCGGTTGCGCGCGGGGAACGTCCACCGGCGGGCCGTCGCCCCCGGCGGCATCTCGCTGAGCACCACGCCGCGGGCGACCAGCTCGTCGTACAGCCCCGCCTCGGTCCGGGGGTAGACGACGTCGGCCCCGCTGCCGAGCACGGCGATCGTGTCCCCTTCGGCCCCCAACGCGCCACGATGGGCCCAGGCGTCGACGCCGAGCGCCATCCCGCTGATGACGGGCACGCCCGCGCAGGCCAGCTCGCGGCCCAGGCTCTCGGCCATCCGCCGGGCGTCCGCGCTGGCGCGCCGCGCCCCCACCAGGGCCACGGTGGGACGCGCGAACGGATCCTCGGCGATCCGGGCGAGGGCCGCGGCCGCCCGGTCGCCGCCGGCCACGAAGAGCGCCGCCGGCTGGTCGGGAAGGTCACGCAGCCCGCGGGGGTACTCCGCGTCGTGCGCGCACACCGACGCCTGCCGGGCCGCGGCGACCCGCGCCCGCAGCTCCCGCGGCCGGAACGCCGCGTGCTCCTGGGCGATGCTCTGGCGCTGCGCCCCGGCCAACGCGGCGAGCAGATCGGCGTCGGACAGGGCCAGCACCTCGCGGACGTGCTGTCGCTGGCCGCGGACCTGGTCGAGATGGCCCGACAGCCGCCCGACCAGCCAGGCCCGCCGCAGGCAAGCGTCGCAGGCGCTCATGCGTCCGGCTCCGTGCGCAGCACGTCCTTGCGGAACGTGATGGCCTGGGTGACGTGCTCGGGCAGGATCCGTTCGGCTCCGTCGAGATCGGCGATCGTCCGCGCCACGCGATGCAGGCGATCCCGTGCCCGCATGCTCGTGACGATGCGGCCGGCCCCCTCGATGCGCTCGCGGCACTCGCGATCGAGCGGGGCGTAGCGGCGCAGCTGGGCTCCGGTCAGATCGGCGTTGCGCGAGGGCCCGCCGTCCCCGACCCGGTCGGCCGCCCGGGCCCGAGCGGCGTGCACCCGCTCCCGGGCTTCCCGCGTGGTGGGCACCGGCACGGTGGCCAGGGCCCCGGCCGGCATGTCGAGCGAGCAGGCCACGTCGATGCGGTCGAGCAGCGGCCCGCTGAGCTTGCGGGCGTGCCGCTCGCGATCGGGCTCGGTGCAGCGACAGCCGGTCGTCCCCCGGCCGCAGGGACACGGATTGGTCGCCGCGACGACCATGCACCGCGCCGGGAACACGGCCGACCGCTGCCCGCGGACGATCGTGACCAGGCCGTCCTCCAGCGGTTGGCGCAGCGCCTCCAGCGACGAACGGTAGAACTCCGACAGCTCGTCCAGGAAGAGCACGCCGTGATGGGCCAGCGTCACCTCCCCGGGACGCGGGGACGCCCCGCCGCCGACCAGGCCGCTGGAGGACGTCGTGTGGTGCGGCGCACGGAACGGCCGGCGGCGCACCAGCCCGTGGCCCGCGTGCAGGCCGGCGATCGAGAGGATGCGCGTCACGTCCAGGGCCTCCGCGCCCGAGAGGTCGGGGAGGATCCACGGCAGCCGGCGGGCGAGCATGGTCTTCCCCGTTCCCGGGGGACCGCACATGAGCAGGTTGTGCCCGCCCGCGGCCGCGATGATCATGGCCTCCGCCGCCTCGTGCTGACCCAGGACGTCCGCCAGCTCCAGCGCGTCCGACCGCACGTCGTCGTCCGCGGCCACCGGCGGGTCGGGGACGGGACCGCCCCGCAGGACGGCGACGACGTCCGCGAGCGTGGGGACGGCCGCGACCTCCAGCTGGGGCACGAGGGCGGCCTCCGCTCCGGCCGCGGCGGCCAGCACGAGCTGGCCCACCGCCGCCACGCGCGTCGCCTCGGCGACGGCGAGGGTGCCGCGACAGGAATGCAGCTCCCCACCGAGGGAGAGCTCGGCGTAGAACGCCCGCGACGCGAGAGCCGGCGCGGGGACCTGGCCGCTCGCCGCCAGGATCCCGCAGGCCAGGGCCAGGTCGAAGCCGGGACCGACCTTGCGCAGGTCGGCCGGGGCCAGGTTCGCCGTGACCCGCCGCTGCGGGAACTCCAACCCGGAGTTGAGGATCGCCGACCGCACACGCTCCCGGGACTCGCGCACGGCGGCGTCGCCGAGCCCGACGATCGTGAAGGCCGGGAGCCCCGGTCGGACGTCGATCTCGACGCGGACGCGCCGGGTCCCGAGGCCGTCGAGGGCGAAGGTGGTGGCGTGGGCGAGCACGACCCGCAAGCTAGGCGAGAAATCGTGTCACGTGGGTGTCGCCGCGTTACAACTTCGTGCCGATCTCGTGCCGTGAGCTCACGGCACGAAATCGGCACGGAATTGTCACGCCACGGCACAGACACGGCACGAGATCGTGCGTACGGTCCGGTCCATGTCCAACGACGTCCGCCACCGGCTCGGAGCGCAGGGAGAGCAGTTCGCCGCCGAGCACCTCTCGCGCCTCGGGCTGCAGATCGTCGACCGCAACGTGCGCACCCGGACCGGCGAGATCGACATCATCGCCACGGACGAGGGAACGGTGATCTTCTGCGAGGTCAAGACCCGGCGGGCCGGCCGGGCCGCCTTCCCCTTCGACGGGCTGCGGCCCGAGCAGCGCCGCCGGATCCGGACGCTCGCGGTCGGATGGCTGGCCGGCCCGGGACGCGGCGTCCACCGCCCGGCCGTCCGCTTCGACGCGATCGGCGTGGTGATCGACGGGGCGGGCCGCCTGATCTCGCTCGACCACCTCGAAGGGTGCTTCTGATGGGACCGCGCGCTGCGGCTCCGGTGCGCCCGAGCGCGCTAGAAGCTGAGCTGCTGGTACGCCGTGGAGGCGAACGACAGACGGTGCAGTGGGGAGACCCCCTGCGCGTGGATCGCCGCGCGGTGGTCGGGCGTCGAGTAGCCCATGTGGTCGGCGAAGCTCCACCCGGGATGGAGCATGTCGGCGCGGGCCATGAAGCGGTCGCGGCTGACCTTGGCGAGGATCGAGGCGGCGGCGATGGCGGCGCTCGTCGCGTCGCCCTGGACGATCGCCCGCTGCTCGTGGCCCATGTCCGGCACGCGGAAGCCGTCGACCAGGCACAGGCAGTCGGGCACGGCGACCCGGGCCAGGGCGTCGCTCAGCGCGCTGAGGTTCGTGCGGTGCAGGCCGCGGGTGTCGATGCCGGGGGCCGACCGGGAGACGACGGCCACGCGCACGGCGGTCCGCATGACGATCGGGTACAGCTCCTCACGCGCCTGCGGCGTGTGCTGCTTGGAGTCGTTGAGGGCGGAGAAGGCGCGGGCCTCGCGCGGCCCGAACGCCTCCATGTCGAGCAGCACGGCGGCCGCGACCAGCGGGCCGGCGAGGCAGCCGCGACCGGCCTCGTCGGCGCCCGCGACCCAGCGCACGCCCAGGCTCCGATCGTGCGCGATCAGGCGACGACCGCGCGGGACCTTCTTCTTGGCCGCCTTCCTGCGCGGACGGTCCGGCGGGGATGGCGCGACGTCGGCCACCGGCTCAGGCTCAGAGAAGGCCGATGCGGTCGATGGGCCAGTAGGTGGCGAAGGCCTCTCCGATGATCCAGTCCTTGGGGACGGGACCCCAGTAGCGGCTGTCGTCGGAGTACCCACGGTTGTCGCCCATCATGTAGTACTGGCCGGGCGGAACCGTGAGGGGCTTGGGCAGGTCGCACTTGCCGCCCTCACCGCACGGGGCGATGTAGGAGTCGGACTCGCGCTTGCCGTTGCGGATGACGTGGCCGGCGACGACGGTCAGCGTGTCGCCGGGAACCCCGACGACCCGCTTGATGTAGTTGACGTCCGCCTTCTCCGGCGTGGCCTTGGGGCAGCCCTGGTCGGACGGATGGTCGACGCCGCACTGGTCCAGGCCGTTCTCCGCGCCCTTGGGCGGATGGAAGACCAGGATGTCCCCCACCTCGGGATCGCCGAAGTGGGTGCCCAGGCGGTTGACCAGCACGCGCTGGCCGACCTGCAACGTCGGGACCATCGACTCGCTGGGGATCTTGTACGGCTTGATCAAGAACGCCTGGATGCCCAGGGCCAGGCCCAGGGCAATCGCGACGATGATGACCAACTCGATGATCGAGTTGGCCGTCGACTTCTCGCGCTTCTGGCGAGCTGCGCTCACGCCTTCGCTTCGTCCGCGGCGTCGGCCTCGGACGGAGCGTCAGCGGGTGCATCAGCGGCAGCGGCGGCGTCAGCCTCGGCGGCCTCGGGAGCGGCGACCTCGGCGGTCGTCTCCGGAGCCGGAGCCTCGGCGGTCTCGTCGACCAGCACGACGTCGTCCGGCGCGTTGCCGTCGAGATCGACGGCGCCCTCCGGGCCATCCTCGAACAGGAGCCCCGGCTCGACGCGCTCCTCCGGACCCGTGTACCGCTTCTCGCGGACCCGGGCGCGCTTGCCGACGCGGTCGCGCAGGTAGTACAGCTTCGCGCGACGGACGTCACCGCGGGCCGGAACCTCGATCTTCTCGATCTTGGGCGAGTGCACGGGGAACGTGCGCTCGACGCCGACGCCGAAGGACTGCTTGCGGACGGTGAACGTCTCGCGAGCGCCGTGGCCCTGACGCTTGATGACCACACCCTCGAAAACCTGGGTCCGCTTGCGCGTTCCCTCGACCACCTGGAAGTGGACCTTGACCCGATCGCCAGGGCCGAAGTTGGGAACGCGGCGCAGCTGCGCGCGCTCAAGGCTTTGAATGATGGTGCTCATGACAAGAGGAGGCGGGCGCTGCAGGGAACAGAGGAGGCGCCGCGCGGAGACGTCAGGATAGCGAAGAGCCGGGCGCCCCGGCCCCACGCTCACGGCTGCGGGCCCGCCGCCACGTCGCGATCTCGGCGTGGTGCCCGGAAAGCAGCACGTCCGGGACCTTCCAGCCGCGGTACTCCGCGGGCCGCGTGTAGTGCGGATATTCCGGATCCCCACCCAATGCCTCGCTGAACGACTCCTCGACCGCGGAGTCCTCGTGGCCCAGCGCGCCGGGCAGCTTGCGCAGCACGGCGTCGCACACCACCATCGCCGCGAGCTCGCCGCCGGACAGCACGTAGCGGCCGACCGACAAGGTGTCCGAGGCGTAGTGCTGGACGATCCGCTCGTCGAAGCCCTCGTACCGCCCGCACAGCAGGGTCACGGCCGGCTCGGCCGCCAGCTCGTTGACGTAGTCCTCGTCGAGGGTCCGGCCGCCGGGGGTCAGCGCGATCACGCGCCGCTCCTTCTTCAGGTCGACCGGGTCCATGTCGTAGAAGCCGCGCAGCGCCGAGTCCATCACGTCGACGCGCAGGACCATGCCCGCGCCGCCGCCGAACGGGGTGTCGTCGACCTGCCGGCCGGTCAGCTCGGTGTGGTCGCGCGGGTTGAGCGCGCGCAGCTCGTGGCCGCGCTCGACCGCGTTGCGCACGTGGCGCTGCTCGCGGAACCACCCGAACCAGTCGGGGAAGAGGGTGACCACGTCAAGCTGCATCAGAACCGCCCTCACCAAGGAACTCCAGGTCGATCTCGATGCGGCGTGCGTCCACGTCGACCGCCCGGACCGCGTCCCGCACCAGCGGGACGAGCAGGTCCGCGCCGCCGGCGGCGCGCGTCACCTCGAGCACTTCGCACGACGGGAGGACGAGCAGGTTGCGCACCGTCCCGACGGTCACGTCGCCGTCGAACACCTCGCAGCCCTCCAGGTCCTCGGCCCACCACTCGTCCGGCCCCAGCGCCGGGACGTGCTCGCGGTCGACCCACAGGTCCTGCCCCCGCAGCGCCTCGACTTCGGTGCGGGAGAACACGCCGTCCAGCGCGAGGATCGGCTTCTCCGCCGTGCCGGCGTAGCGGCGCGCCTTCGTCTCGCGGCCGTCCACGAACAGGGGAAGCCCGTTCTTGAGGACGCCGGGCCGCGGCCGCGTCACGTGGAAGCTGCCGTCGAGGCCGTGGGCCTTGCCGACGCGCCCCGCGCTCAGCCGGTCGCCACCGGGTGCGGTGGACTGCTCGGAAGCCACAGGAGCTAGTCGACGATGTCGACGAGCACGCGGCGGCCCGACGGGACGGCCGAGGCCTTGACGATGGTCCGCAGGGCGTGCGCCGTGCGGCCACCGCGGCCGATGACCTTGCCGTAGTCCTCGCCGTCGACGGCGAGCTCGAGCACGACGGTGCCGTCGTCCTCGACGAACTCCTCGACCTCGACCGCGTCAGGAACGTCGACGAGCAGGCGGGCCATGTAGTCGAGGAGCTCTCGCATCAGGGTGCGGCTAGCGCGCGTCCGGGTCGATGCCCTGCGTGCGCAGAAGCTTGCGAACGGTCTCCGTGGGCTGAGCGCCCTTGGACAGCCAGACCTTCACGCGCTCCTCGTCGAGCACGATCGTGGACGGGTCCGTCTGGGCGTTGTAGCGCCCGATGGTCTCGATGATGCGGCCATCGCGCGGCGCGCGCTGATCGGCGACGACGACGCGCCAGATCGGATCCTTCTTGCCGCCCACACGTGTGAGCCTGAGCCTGACTGCCATGGAACCCTTCCGAAAGGACAAAGAGAAAATCGACGCACAAGGGTAGCGGGCGCGCCCTTCGCACGCGCGCAGGCCTCTCCGGACGCGTCGGGGCCCGGCTACCGCCCGCCCTGGCGCATCAGCGCCCCGATGTCCGGCATCTTGCCGCCGGCCATCTGCTTCATGACCTTGCGCATCTGCCCGAACTGCTTCACGAGCCGGTTCACGGCCTGCACGTTGGTGCCCGACCCCTTGGCGATGCGCAGCCGCCGGGAGCCGTTGATCAGCTCGGGCCGGCGCCGCTCCTCGGGGGTCATCGACAGCACGATCGCCTCGATGCGGTCCAGCTCGCGCTCGTCGACCTTCATGTTCTTCATCTGCTGGCCGGCGAACCCGGGCATCATCCCGAGGATCGAGCTGAGCGGGCCCATCTTGCGGATCTGCTTGAGCTGCTTGAGGAAGTCCTCGAGGGTGAACTCGTTCTTGCGCATCTTGCGCTCGAGCTCCGCGGCCTCGTCCGCGTCGAACTGCCCCTCGGCCTTCTCGATGAGGGTCATCACGTCGCCCATGCCCAGGATGCGCTGGGCCATGCGATCCGGGTGGAAGACCTCGAAGCGGTCGAGCTTCTCCCCCGTGCTGGCGAACAGGATCGGCTTGCCGGTGACCGCCTTGACGCTCAGCGCCGCGCCGCCGCGGGCGTCGCCGTCCATCTTGGTCATCACCACGCCGTCGAACGCCACGCGCTCCGCGAAGGCCTCGGCGACGTTGACCGCGTCCTGGCCGGTCATCGCGTCGACGACCAGCAGCACCATGTGCGGCTTGACCGCCTTGCGGACGTTGACGAGCTCCTCCATCAGCGCCTCGTCGACGTGCAGGCGACCGCTCGTGTCGACGATCAGGACGTCCTTGCCGTCCTGCTTGGCCTGGTCCAGCGCCCAGCGGGCGATGTCCACCGGGTCCTTGTCGGTGCCCTGCTCGTAGACCGTGGCGCCGACCTGCGCGCCCACGAGCTTGAGCTGGTCGACGGCGGCCGGCCGGTACACGTCGCACGCGGCGACGGCGACCGACGAGCCGTGCTCCTCCTTCAGGTACCGGGCGAGCTTGGCCGTGGCCGTCGTCTTGCCCGAGCCCTGCAGGCCCGACATGAGGATGACCGTGGGCGGGCGCGGCGAGAACGTGATCCCCGCCGAGGCGCCGCCCATCAGCGCCGCGAGCTCGTCGTTGACGATCTTCACGACCTGCTGGCCGGGGTTGAGCGCCCCGATCACGTCGGCGCCCAGGCACCGCTCCTTCACCGACGACGTGAAGGACTTGACGACCTTGAAGTTGACGTCCGCCTCGAGCAGCGCGAGACGGATCTCGCGCATCGTGGCGTTGATGTCGGCCTCGGTGAGCGTCCCCCGCTGGCGGACGTCGGAGAGGGTGGCCTGGAGCTTCTCGGAGAGGGAGTCGAACACGGTCCCGGCAGTGTGGCAGGCGAACGGCCCGGTCGGACGACCGGGCCGCTCCCCGTGCTACCGCGGCGGTTCGGGCGGAGCCGGCGGGATCGCCCGCGGCTCGGACGCCGCCGGGGGCTCCGGGGCCGCCGGCGCCTCGGGGGCGGCGGGCGGCGTGGGCACGCCGGCCAGCTTCCCGATCGCCGCGCCCGCGTTGCCCAGCGCCTGGCTGAACTCCGACGGGATCACGAACACCTTGTTGGCCTGGCCCTCGGCGAGCTTGGGCAGCATCTGCAGGTACTGGTAGCTGAGCAGCGCCTGGTCGGGCGCGCCCTGGTGGATCGCGTCGAACACCGTGGCGATCGCCTTGGCCTCGCCCTCGGACTGCAGGATCGCCGACTCGCGCTGGCCCTGGGCCTTGAGGATCGCCGACTCCCGCTCGCCCTGGGCGGTGAGGATCTGCGACTGCTTGAAGCCCTCGGCGGTGAGGATCGCCGCGCGCTTGTCCCGCTCGGCGCGCATCTGCTTCTCCATCGCCTCCTGGATCGTGGGCGGCGGGTCGACCGACTTGAGCTCGACGCGGTTGATGCGGATGCCCCACCGGCCCGTCGCCTCGTCGAGCACGACGCGCAGCTGCGAGTTGATGTTGTCGCGGCTGGTCAGCGTGTCCTCCAGGGACATGCCGCCGATCACGTTGCGCAGCGTCGTGACGGTCAGCGCCTCGATCGCCTGCAGCGGGTTGGCCACCTCGTAGGCCGCCGACTTCGGGTCGGTGATCGTGAAGTAGAGGACCGTGTCGATCTGGACGACGAGGTTGTCCTCCGTGATCACCGGCTGGGGCTGGAACGTCACCACCTGCTCACGGAGGTCGATCAGCGGCTTGACCTTGTCGATGAACGGCACGACGATCGCCAGCCCGGGCTGCAGCGTGCGCTGGTAGCGGCCGAGCCGCTCCACGACGCCGGCCCGCGCCTGCGGGACGATGCGGATCGTGCGCGCCGCGACGATGATCACGAACAGCACGACGACTGCGAGAACGATCAGTCCTGCCATGTCGACTCCTTGGTGGGGCGGTGGGAAAGCATGGTGCGTCTACTCCGTCACGAGGGCGGTGGCGCCGCGGATCTCCATCACGTGTACCCGCTTGCCGGCCTCGATGATCTCGTCCTCGTCGTAGGCGCGGGCGGTCCACACCTCGCCGTCGATGCGGACGCAGCCGATCCCCTCGTCGTTGGCGATGCGCTCCAGGACCATCGCCTCCTTGCCGACGAGGGCGGCGGTGCCGGTGCGGATCTCCGGCGGGGTGCGCAGGTGCCGGCGGGCGACGGGACGCAGGGCGAAGAGCAGGACGAGCGTGACGACCGCGAACGCGAGGATCGCGCCGCCGCTGGCCACGCCGAGCGCGGAGAGGATCGTGGCGACGAACGCGCCGCCGGCGAACGGGGCCAGGAAGAACCCGAGCGTCGCCATCTCGCCGATGGAGAACGCGATGCCCAGCAGCAGCCAGATGACCCATTCGTCCATGCCCGGAGCCTAGTTCATCTCCCGGCGTGCGACGGTCTCAGAACCGTGTCAAGCCGCGTCGATGCCGACCAGCGCGCGGGCGAAGTCGTCCGCGTCGAACGGCCGCAGGTCCTCCACGCTCTCCCCCACCCCGATCAGCTTCACGGGGATCTGCAGCTCGGCGGCGATGGCCAGGGCGATGCCGCCCTTGGCCGTGCCGTCCAGCTTGGTCAGCACGACGCCGTCGACCGGCACCGCCTGGGAGAAGAGCTGGGCCTGGCGCAGGCCGTTCTGGCCCGTGGTCGCGTCGACCGTCAGCAGCGTCTCGTGCGGGGCGCCCGGGAGCTGGCGGTCGATGACGCGGCGGACCTTCGTCAGCTCGGCCATCAGGTCGTCCTGGTTGTGCAGGCGCCCGGCCGTGTCGATGATCACGACGTCGGCCCCCTGCTCGCGGCCCTTGGAGATCGCGTCGAAGGCCACGGCGCCCGGGTCGCTGCCCGGCGCGCCGGTGACGATCTGGCAGCCCGCGCGCGTGGCCCAGCCCTCGAGCTGCTCGGTCGCGGCGGCGCGGAACGTGTCGGCGGCGCCCAGGACCACCGTCCTGCCCAGCTCCTGCTGCAGGTGCCAGGCGAGCTTGCCGATCGTCGTCGTCTTGCCGGTGCCGTTGACGCCCACGGCCATGATCACCGTGGGCTCGTGGCGCAGGTCGATGCGACCCTCGGCGGGACGGGCGATGTCGGCCAGCAGCTCGACGAGGCGGCCGGTGAGCGCCTCGCCGCCCTCCAGGTCGCCGGCCGTCGCCTCCGCCTCGAGCTTGGAGACCACGTCGGCGGTGGTGCGGGCGCCGACGTCGGCCATGATCAGCGCCTCCTCCAGGCGCTCCCACGTCTCCTCGTCGACCGTCTCGAACAGCGTCGACTGGATCTCCGCGCCGAGCGCCTCGCGCGTCTTGGCCAGGTTCTCGCGCAGGCGGCGGAACATGCCGCGGCGCTTGGGCTTGCCGGGCTCGGCCTCCCCGCCGTCGGCGTCAGGCGCGGCCGGCAGCGGCGCGTCGGTGATGAAGAGGTCGGACCAGTCGCGAGGCATCGCGCCGGAAGATACGCGTCAGGCGGTGGCGGCGGGGGCCGACGGCGGGGCGGACTCCCGCGGGGGCAGCTTGCGCGACACGACCTTGGAGACGCCGTCGTCGCCCATCGACACGCCGTAGAGGGTGTCGGCCGCCTCCATCGTGCGCTTCTGGTGGGTCACGACGATGAACTGCGCGTGGTCGCGGTACTTCTCCAGCAGGTCCAGGAAGCGGGAGATGTTGAGGTCGTCCAGCGCCGCCTCGACCTCGTCCAGGATGTAGAACGGGCACGGCTTGGCCAGGAAGACGGAGAACAGGAAGGCGATGGCGGTCATCGACTTCTCGCCGCCGGAGAGCAGCGTGAGCCGCTTCATCGACTTGCCCGCCGGCGTGATCTCGATCTCGACGCCGAGCTCCTCCTCGGGCAGGTTCTCCCCCGACTGGAGCTGCTGGGCCTCGGCCTCGGCGGCCTCCTCGGCCTGCTCCTCGTCGGTCTGGGCGTCCTCGCCGCCAGGCTTGCTCGCCCCGCCCAGGACGGTCTTGGGGCCGCTGTCCTCCTTGACGAGGCGCAACCGGCCGCGGCCGCCCGGGAAGACGTGCTCGGACAGCTCCTCGAAGTTCTTCGCGGCGGCGTTGAACGTCTCCTCGAACGTCTCCTGGATCTGCTTGTCGGTGTCCCGGATGAACGTGCGCAGCTCGCGCAGCGCGGTCTCCAGGTCGGTGCGCTGGCGCTCCAGCTCCTCGACGTGGGTCAGGGCCTCCTGGTACTCGGCCTTGGCCAGCGGGTTCACCGGGCCGAGCTGCTCGCGGCGGCGCGTGAGGCGCTCGATCCGCTGCTTGAGCTGCTGGGCCTGCTCGGGATCCAGCGGCTCCTCGGAGGGCTGGGCGGGCAGCCCGAGCTTGGCGGCAAGGGAGTCGAGCTCGCGGCGGGCCTCCACGTCGTGCTCGCGGGACTGGGCGGCGCGGACCTCCGCGGAGGTGACGGCCTCGCCGGCCTCGCGCAGGCGGGTCTGGGCGGCGGCCTCGTCGGCGGCGCAGGCGCGCAGGGCGGCGTTGACGCCCTCGCCCGCCTCGCGGTCGGAGCTGAGCAGCGCCTCGACCGCCTTGACGTGCTCGCGCACGCCCTCCAGGACCAGGCCGAGGGCGGCGGTCAGGCGCTGGGCGCGGGGCAGCAGCGCGCGGTCGGCCTCCAGCGCACGCGTGAGCCGTTCGATCCGGCCAGAACGCTCAGCCCGCTGCTGGGCGGCCCGCTCGGCCACGCGCTTCTCGGCGGCCAGCTCGCCGCCGATCTGGGCGCGGCGCACGGCGCCGGCGCCCTCCTCCGGCGCGGACCTGCGCTGGTCGATCAGCCAGGTCGCACGACGCTGGGCCTCCGCGGCGGCGGTGCGCTCGCGGTCGGTCTCGCGGACGGCCTTGTCGGCCTCCTCGCGGCTGGCGTCGGCGGCGGCCACGGCCTGGCGCACGGCCTCGACGCCGCCGAGCGCGGACTGCTCGGCCTGGACGGCGGCCTCGCTCGCCTTGATCAGCGCGTCGCGCTCGTTGCGCTTGGCCAGGACGCGCTCGGAGCCGCCCTTCGGGGACTGACGCAGCTCCCGCGTGGCGGCGAACCAGGCCCGGCCGCCCTTGGTGACGGCGACGCCGGTGAAGTCGTCGGGCACGGCCTCGAGGTCCTCGACCACCCACGCGTCGCCGATCAGCGCGCGGGCCACGGCCAGCGCGCCGTCCGGTCCGCCCAGGACGTCGGCCAGGCGCACGGCGTCGGCGGTCGGGGCCTTCGTGGCGCTCACGGCGGGAGACGAGCCGTCCGGCGTGCCGACGAGGGCGTGGCCGCCGTCGGCCCCGGCCCGCTTGAGCAGGTTGGCGCCGGCGGCGAGGTCGTCGACCAGGCCGGCGGACAGGCGGTCGCCCAGCGCGGCGGCCAGCGCGGTCTCGTAGCCGGCCTGGACCTCCAGCTCCCCGGCCAGCGAGCTGACCCCGGTGGGGTGCGACGGGTTCGCGGCGTGGCTGCGCAGGAACTGGTTGGCGGCGGCCAGCTCGGCCCCCACCTTCGCCGCCTCGCGGCGGGCGGACTCGGCCGACGTCTCCGCGGCACGGCGGGCCTGGCGGGCCACGTCGGCGGCCTCGTCGGCCTCGGCCAATGCCGCACGGCGCTCGGCCAGCTGCGCGTCGAGCTCGGCCACGCGCGCCTCGGCGGAGCGGCGGCCGTGCTCCAGCGCCTCGATCTCCCGGGCCAGCGCGGCATCGTGGTCGGCGTCGAGCTGCACCAGCTCGGCCTCCAGCGCGGCGATGCGCTCGTTGCCCGCGTCGTCCGGGGCGTCCAGCTCGGCCTCGGCGGCCAGCAGCTCCAGCTGCGCGGCGCGGCGCTCGATGCGCTCGCCGGCCAGCTCGGCCGCCTCGGCCGAGCGCTCCAGCCGCAGCTCGATCTTGTCCTGCGCGCCCCGGGCGGTGGAGACCGCGCGGACGAGGCGCTCGCGCTGCTCGGTCCGCTCCGACAGGGCCTTCTCGGCGGCTTCGCGGCGCACGGCGATGACGCCCAGCTCGGCCTGGATCTCGTCGCGCAGCTTGCGCGACGCGACGGCGGCGGCCTCGGCGGCCACGCGCTCCTGCCCGTGCGCCCGGACGGCGTCGCGGGCCAGCTCCCAGCGGGCCTCGTCGGTCTGGCGCTCCAGCCGCTCGTGCAGCTCCGCGGCCTCGGCCTGGCGCTTGAGCGGCCGCAGGCGCGAGCGTGCCTCCCGCTCGACGTCCAGCGCCCGGTCCAGGTTCTGCTGCGTGCGCTCGAGCTTGAGGTGGGCGCGGCGGCGGCGCTTGCGGTGCTTGCCCAGCCCGGCGGCCTCCTCGATCAGGAGCCGGCGGTCACGCGGCTTGGAGGTGACGATCGCCTCGATGCGCCCCTGCGAGACGACGGAGTGCATCTCCTTGCCCAGCCCGGTGTCCGACAGCACCTCGAGCACGTCGACCAGGCGGCACTTCGCCCCGTTGAGCCGGTACTCGCCGTCGCCGGAGCGGTCGAGGCGGCGCAGGATGGAGATCTCGCCGAGCGGCAGGTTGACCGTGTCGTCGGCGTTGTCGAGCACGATCTCGACCTCTGCCGAGGACCGGGCCTGCACCCCGCGGCCGCCCCCGAAGATGACGTCCTGCATCGACTGGCCGCGCACCGCGAGCGGGGACTGCTCCCCCATCGCCCACAGGACGGCGTCGGTGACGTTGGACTTGCCGGAGCCGTTGGGGCCAACGATGACCGAGACGCCCTGCGCGAATTCCAGCCGGGTGCGGTCGGGGAACGACTTGAACCCCTTCAGGCTGATCGACTTGAGGTGCATCGCGCTAGGACGCTCCCGCGGGCTGCGCCTCGGGAGCGGCCGGCCCACCCGTGTCGCTGCCGTCGGTCTCGGGCGGCAGGCCCAGCGCCTGGCGCGCGGCGGCCTGCTCGGCCGCCTTCTTGGTCCGCCCGCTGCCGTTGCCCACGCGCTCGCCCTCGACCTCCGCCACCACGTCGAACGACCGGTCGTGCGGCATGCCGTGCTCGCGCACCACCCGGTAGGTGACGACGGCGCCGCGACGGGCCAGCCGCTCCTGCAGCGCCGACTTGAAGTCGACGGGATGGGCCAGCGCCTCCTTCAGCTCGGGCGCGAACGCCTCGACCACCGCCTCGGAGATCGCGTCGAAGCCGGCGTGGAGGTAGCACGCGCCGATGACCGCCTCGGTCACCGAGGCCAGCACGCGCTCGGTCTCCAGCTTGTCCGAGGCGTCCGCGGGGAGTCCCTCGGGGACGGCGGCGCGGAGCCGGTCGGGCACGCCGATGCGGATGGCCACCGCGCGGCACGAGGCGCCCGACACCGTCTGGGCGCGGATCTTCGTCAGCCGGCCGGCGCCGAAGCTCTCGGCCTCCAGGCGGGGATACAGGTGGGTGGTGATCGCCAGCGACAGGACCGAGTCGCCGAGGAAGGCCAGCCGGTCGTAGGAGTCGCCGCGGCGCTCGCTCCAGGAGGAGTGGGTGAAGACCTGCTTCGACAGCTCGTCGGGCAGGGCGTCCAGGAGTTCGGTCAGGCGCGTCAGGGCGTCAGGATCCGGTCGGGGTGTGGGCGAGGACGAAGTCCACCGCCTGACCGACGGAGAGGATCTGCGCCGCCTCGGCGTCGGACATCGTCACGCCGTAGGAGTCCTCGAGCTCCTGCACGAGCGTGAAGAGATCGAGCGAGTCGGCCTCCAGGTCCTCCTTGAAGCGCGTGGACTCCTCGATGCGCGAGGGATCCAGCTCCAGCTCCTCGGCGAGGTGGGTGCGGATGAGGGAGACGACGTCTTCGCGGGTCATGCGGCGGCAATCGGTCGGGGATGGGGCGACGGGACCATCATGATGAGGGCACGGTAGCCGCCGAGCCGGACGCGGCGTCGGCCTCCGGGCGCCCGCGCAGCGCGCCCGCCGCGTCGAGCGCGGCGTGGGTGCGCCCGACGACGTCGCCGGACACCCCGCGCGCGGCGAGGAGGATGGCCTGGGAGAAGCCGTAGCGCGTGAAGCGGCCATGCGGGACGACCCCCAGCCGGCGCAGGCCGAGCAGGTAGGCGCCGCCCGGCCCCTCGGGGTCGATCTCGTCCCGGAAGGCCCGCAGCGCGGGGCGCAGCATCAGCCCGCCGGCCTTGGCCCGGGGCGTGGACGTCGCGGCGGTGCGCACCGCGCCGAGGATCGCCTGGGAGACGCCCTCGATGAGCTTGAGCGCGACGTTGCCGGTGAAGCCGTCGGTGACGATGACGTCCGCCGTGCCGGCCGCGAGGTCGTTGCCCTCGACGTTCCCGACGAAGGTGAACGGGCTCTCGGGCCCGGCCAGCCGCTCGGCCAGCCGCGCGTGCGTCTCCACGACGAGCGGCGTGCCCTTGTTCTCCTCGCCGCCGTTGGAGAGCAGCCCGATGCGGGGCCGCTCGATCCCCAGCACGGTCTGGGCCAGGGCGGCGCCCATGAAGCCGAACTGGACGAGGTGCTCGGAGCGGACCTCGACGTTCGCCCCCACGTCGACGATGGTCACCGGGGCCCCCGGGATCGGCACGGGGACGGCGAGCGCGGGGCGGTAGATGCCCGAGCCGCGCTTGATGTTGAACAGGCCGGCGGCCACGGCGGCGCCGGTCGAGCCCCCGCTGACGAGGGCGTCGGCGTCGCCCGCGGCGACGGCGCGAGCGGCGCGCACGATCGACGAGTCGGGGTTGGCGCGGACGGCCCGCACGGGGTCGGAGGCCTTGGCGATGGAGAGCGGCGCGTCGACGACCTCGACGCCGTCGGCCACCTCGCCGATCTCCTCGGCCGAGCCGAAGAGCAGCACCGTCACGCCGGCCGCGGCGGCGATGGCCGCGCCCGCGGCCACTTCGGCGGCGCCGAGATCGGCACCCCCAGCGTCGACGGCGACCGTGACGCTCAAGGCGTCTTAGTGGTCGTGATCGGAGTGGTCGTGCGCCGGAGCCACGACCTCACGCCCGGCGTAGAACCCGCAGGTCGCGCACACGCGGTGCGGGAGGCGGGGGCTGTGGCACTGAGGACAAGCGTTGTACGTCGGAGCCGTCAGCTTGTGCTGCGACCGGCGCTTGTTCGTGCGACTGTGTGATTGCTTCTGCTTAGGGACGGCCATTCGGCGGCGAAGAATAGCGGTTCCCCGCCCGCGGAGGCGTCACCCGTCCGGAGCGTCGTCACGCGGCGGCGATCGCCGTGCGGTGCGCCAGCGCGACCGACCACGCGACGGCGACCACGAGCACCCCCGCCGCGACCTTCAGCGCGGTCGGCGCCCGGGCGGCACGCGCCCGGACGGCGGGCCGCAGGACGCCCAGCAGCGCGCCGAGCACGACGAGGCCCACGACCGCCACCCACACCGGGTTGTAGTCGAGGAAGGACCCGTTCCCCTGGACGAACAGCCCGAGCGAGCGGGTGGCCCCGCACAGCGGGCAGGGCAGGCCGGTCATCGCGCGGAACGGGCAGTCGATCGCGACGGCGCTCTCGGCGCCGCCCGCCGCCGGGTGGATCAGGAGGCCGGCGGCCGCGAAGGCCAGGACCCCCGCCCCCGCGGTGAGCAGGAGCGGCAGGGCCGGCCGCGCGTCCCGCGGCGCGGAGCCGCGGGACGGACGGGACGGTTCAGACGTGGCCGCGCACACCCGAGGGAGTATCGCGGCCGGGACGGCTAGGCCGGGACGGCTAGGCCGGGAGCGGCGCCGCCTCGGCGCCCGCGGGCAGCTGGGCCTGCGCGGCGAGGACCTTGTTCTGGCCGGACTGGAAGATGCAGTAGCCGACGACGAGGTACATGAGGATCAGGCCGCCGATCGGGGAGAACCCGATCTCCGGCTTGCCCAGCAGCTCAGCGGCCCGCTGCTGGCGCTTCCAGGTGTTGTAGAGCGAGACGATCGCCGGGACGATCACGAGCGCGCCGAGGGTGATCGCCAGGACCGAGGTGCCCGGGCTGTCGCCCAGCTCGTCGGTGCCGCGGGCCTTGCCGATCTCCGCGAGCTCCTTGTTGACGAAGTAGTACCAGAAGATCCCGTAGATCCCGAGGGTGATGATCATCAACCCCAAGATGCCGATGGGACTGCGGTGCTTGCCCTCTTCGTTGGTTCCCGCGATGGGAACTGCTTCGGCCATTGAAC
>Ga0247757_10000977_pt1 | contig 21076 bp, 7 predicted proteins | sample UWRJL126311R4_FD_180929 | JGI IMG/M metagenome (GOLD analysis project Ga0247757, IMG submission 180929) | Plant litter microbial communities from Arlington Agricultural Research Station in Wisconsin, United States - UWRJ-L126-311R-4 | ecosystem: Environmental > Terrestrial > Plant litter >...
ATAAAATTATTATTTATTTTTTTTTTTTTTTTTTTTTTTTTTCTTTTTCTTTTTTTCTTTTTAATTTATAGATAGATAAGAGGATAGATAGGGAAAAGCTCTTATTTTTTAAGAAGCTAAAAAACCCTATATAAAGAGGAAGTAAGAAAAAGGAAATAGGAAATTCTTTTTTAAAAGATTAAGAAGACCAAGGCTAACACCCTATTAATAAGAGATAAAGGAAAAAGAAAAGGAAAAACTACTCTAATTATCTATTAGGAGCTACTAGACTTACCCTTACTACCCTACTTCTTTCCTTTCCCTTTACTACTCTAAGACTAAGAAAGCTTACTCTTAACTTCCTTATAAAGAGGGGATAGCTAACTAGGAGAAAGGAAGCTAGTCTATAAAGAATTTAATAGGTAATAGTAGGTTAGAACTTACGTTAGTCTATCTAAAGTTACTATATTAGTAAAAAAAGAGCTTCCTCTAGTAATAACTACTTAATTCTAACGCTTTAAAGTAGCAAGAGATAAAGGACCTATATAATCTAGGTAAGGAGAACCCTAAGGGCTAGCTAGAGGAGAGAACCCTTTAAATAATATACTATTAGAGCTATAGTAGTTATAAGTCTTAGATATAGTATAAGAAGTAGAATATTAATAGCCTAGTAAAGGATTATCTATTACTATCTAGGAACCTCTAGACCCCTAGGAACTAGGAGAATTAATAAGAACTAGGGTCTCCCTACTACCTAACTTAGAGGAAGGGATAATAACTTAGGGAAAAGACTAGTACTAATAACGAATTAGATAAGAAGGACTAGCCTTAATTAATAATTAATAATACTAATAGGCCTTATAAAGTAGAAGATCTTTGCTAGCTAATAAACTAGAACCTAAATCTATTAGACTAGACTCGATAGCCTATTAGGGCTACCTACCCTCTAGGATATTATTTAAATTAATATATAGGTAATTAATTAGTTAGTAGACCTCCTCTAAACTACTAGCTAAAAATAAGTTAATAAGGCTACTTTAATAAGAAATTAATATAAATTTATACTAATAAAAAGAGTACTAAGTATAATTACTATTAATAATATAATTAGTATAAGTACTAGCTACTATTACCTAACTATATAATATTATAATAACGTACTTAGAAAAGACTTTAGAAGCCCTTATATTAATATATCACCTATATATCTAAGGACCTAGAGCTATAAGGTACTCTTTTATATAGTAATAGGCTAGTATAGCTAAATTAGCCTAATAAAATCTATATTACTAAATACTAGGATTCTTAACTAGGTTAACTAGATCGCGAAGGGTTACCCTAGCTAAATTAAAGTTAGATTTAAAAGTAATTAATAAGTTAGTAGTGCTGTTTTTCTTTAGAATTACTAAGGTCCTAAAAAGAGCTAATATAGAAACCCCCTTTTACTATTATTTAAAATAGAATTAGCTAATATCCTAGATAAGTTTATAGTTAACTACCCTATTACTAAATTAGATTACTAGGAAAGAATAGTTAAGAGAAGGTACTTTAATAAATAAATAGGGTAGGTTTAACCTACTTAGCTAATAAAGCAGTGATAAGAAATTAGGCTAGATATATTTATATATTAGTAGGTTAGGACCCTTATAGTAGCTAGGATTATTATCGTCGTTATTATAATAATTATTACTACTAGTACCTCTAGTAGTAGTACTACCTACTAAAAGATTAAGAAAAATAGCTTTATTAGTAGTCGCTATTTTAGTAAGTAATAGGTAGTTAGAAGAAAAGGTAAGGAAAGCTGGCTATAAGAAGTCTTAGAAGAATTACTAGTTATAATAGTAGGTTAGAGAGTATAGAAGAGAAGGAAAAGGCTACTAGGAAAACTTCTTTTAAGAGAAAATTATTATAATACTATTAATAAATAGATAGGTAGAGAATTAGGCAATAGAAATTATATTACTAGCTACCTTCCTAGAGCTCTTTAGTAATAAAATAAAACTATATTCTTTAGTAGGAAGACTTCTAATAGGAGAATAGGTAAAGGAGAATCCTAAAAAGAGAGCTTAATAGGGCTAAGCTTAAAGGGAGGGGAGGAAAATATTATATAATAGCTAGTTTACCTAATATAGTTAGGTTTCCTACTAACTTTCTACTAGTATACTAGTAGAAAGCTAATAGTAAAGTAATAGTAAACTAGTAGTAAGCTAGTAGTACTCTAGAAGGATCCTTAGATTCTTAGAAAGGAAGTTATTTAATAAGGGGTTAGACCAAGGAATTCTCTAGAGAGATATATATAACTAGCCTTCGACCCTTTATTAAGATAGTAGCCTATTAGTCTAGAAGGGATTTATAGAACTAGAGAATTAGAATTAGAATTAGAATTTATTACTTATTTTAAATTAAACCTATAATATCTTATTAAATACTTATCTTTTTATTCTTCTTAGAATATCTTCTAATTACGGGTTACGGATTTATACCTATAAAAACCAATTTTAAATCCACCCATCTAATTTAGTATTAATACTTTTCCTCTCTTTTATATTCTTTTCTTCTTTAACCAACCATTACTTAATAATATAGGGAGTTAGTTAGTCTATTATAAAACTTATCTATTTACTAGTTAGTAGAAAGCTTATACTAAGTTATAAATTAGAAAAACTTAGCCTAGAAACTAGGGAAGTTGGCTACTATATATAGATATAGATAAGAGAAGGCTTAATACGCTTTCTCTTACTTATAGGGATTACTAAAGGATTATTTTATAGTATTTATTAGAAATTTACTATTAATAGGCTGGCTATTATTATAGAAAGCTTTAATTAGTATTTTAAGCTAATCCTTTATAGGGTTCTCTATATAGGTAGTTATATATATAATAATATATTCCTATATATTCTATAGGTCTTTTCTAATAAACTAGTCTTTATTTAAGTATAATTTATTCTCTATATATAATTATTATTAGTTAAATATTATAGTAGATTTACTATTAGATAGCATAGGAGGATTAGGAAATTTAACTAAGTATTAGGATACTAATTAAGTATTAGGGTAACCTATAGGTTAGAAAGGTAATAGTATAGGTTTTAGTATATATAAGTCTTTAAGCTGACTATTAGAGCTTATAGAATCTATAAAGGGAGGATTCCTAGGAGTAGATAAAAGTATTAAATAATATAGAAGACGCTAGTAAGGAGTTTTTTAAATAGGAGGCTTCTAAGTACTTAAGCTTAGGACGTGAAGTTATTCTTATAATTCCTTTTATATTACTTTTACCTTCTAATATTCTTTATTAACTTCCTATTACTCTTCTTCTAGTATTTTATATTCCTTTTTAAGGGTATCTTTTAAATTATTATATTTAGTAAGAGCGTTAATAGCGATTTAACGATATATATATATTTATTAATATTCTATATAGCGAAGGAGTAGCTAGTTCGCTAGTTCTTATAATACTAGGCTAATATCCTTTTAAAATACTTTTATAACTAATTCTTTTATCGCCTTTAAGAATTAATCACCTACTAGGGTTAGAAGCCTAGGTATTAAATTATCTTCTTTTATTTCCTAGATTATATATACTAGTTTAAGCGCTATATCTTAATTATAATTCTCTTATATTACTAGAGTATAATCTTTAATATTAGGTTCCTTATAAAAGAAGTATTCTTTTATATTATAGGTAGTACCTATAGCTATACGTTCGAGCGTAGAAGTAATATAGGGGTACTTTAGTACTATTATAAGGGTTTTACTATAGGTAGAATAGCTATAGTCTAGTTTCTCTTATATAGAGAAGATATATAAATAGGTAGTACTCTTATTAGTTATAGAAGTATTAGTTTAGTTATAAAGCTTTCTAATACTCTTATTTATTAAGTAGGGTAGTAGACTATTTAACTCTACTAGCTATCTTATAGTAGCTTATAAATAGAAAAAACTTATTTTTTAACTCCCTTTAAGCTATACGTTACTTAGTAGTCTCTAAACTACTAGGTAAGTAATCTAGCTTATTAATAAACTAACGCTGGGTATAATTATACTACTAGATTTTTAGGGGTATATAGAATTATTTAAATACTATATTCGAGTAGATTAAGTAGAAGAGTATATAAGCTAAGATTATATCGTTAAATCGCGTGTTTAAGTAGATTAAGTAGTAGATAACCTAATATTATATCGCTATTACTAGCTAAGTTAATAAGTAATCTTAATATAATATAAGGATAGGTATAGGCTCTAGTATTAAGAATAGATAAGGTAGGTTAGCTCTATTTTAGCTATACTAAGATAAGGAAGAGAATAGGTATAAAGGTTTAGTAAAACTATATAGTAATTAAACTTATTAATATACTGATATTTTACTAGGACTAGGGTTCTACTATAAGTAAAAGATCTAATTATATAATAAAACTATATAATAAAAGTAATTATATAACGAAGTAGTCTATTATATAGCTAGGTTTTTATTAGGGTTAGTAATAATAACGTCTTTAAGTATAGTTATATACTATTTATTTATAAATAGCTAATAATTCTTAAGAATATAAAAGTATATATATATTTAAGTAACTATAATATCGAATAGTAGATTCTTCTATATAAGATATTAATAGTAGAATAATTATATCTATCCTTATAATATAGTACTAAAGGTAGTTATATAGTTGAATTTATTAACGCTAGCCTTTATATAGAGGTTATAGAAGATATTAAGTTTAATATTTAATATATTATATAAATCGTTAGTAAACTTTATATTATTATTATATAGCTTTACTAAGTTGGTAAAAGTATAAATTCCTATATACTAAGGAACTAGTTACTCTAATAATACTAGTATAGATACTAGTACTAGCCCTAGTATATTACTAGAATATTTTTTATTCTCTTATTCTAGTATATATATATATATATATAAAGTTTAGATCTTTTATAGTAAACCTAAGTTTATCTTTTAGCTATAATAGGTATTTATCTAGTATAGTTAGGTAGATAAATTATTCTATAAGTCTTTTATATTAATTAAATAGTATATAGATACTATGTTTCTAAAATAGATCCTTTATTACCCTTTTAATTTATTAACTAATAGTACCAAGATATTTCTTTAACTATTATATAAACTCTTTATTATATTATCTAAGTAGGATAATATTAATTATATTAGTTTCTTTAATATATTTAATCTATTTAAGGATAATAGTATTAAGATATTTTATATTAATATTCTTATCTATAAAATTATATAGTTAATTTATATACTTATTAATATAAAGGTTATTAAACTAAGAATAGATTTAAATTTCTTTATATTATAATATATTAATAGGTCGTGTATAAGTTAAGTAAATTATATAGTTAATATAGATCTAATTTCTAGGCTAGGCTAGTATTAGAAAGCTTTATAGTAAATCTCCTTTAGATTTATTAAAAGAAGTAATATCGAGATAATAGTCCCTATTAGATATCTCTATTCTTTATATTAATAATTATTATCCTAGGCTAGTATTAAGGAGGATAATAAAGGTTAGTCGCTTCTAATATTAGAGCTAAGTCCTAGTAAATTAGGGAAACTCCTTTTATTAAATATTCCTTATTAATCTATAGCTTTTAAACTAGCTATTAGTTAGTATTAGTATAGTAATAGGTATATAGGTTAAATTATCCTATAGCTATAATAACTTTATATAAGAGAAGATAATTAATTCTATAGAGAAAACTATAGAGGAGTTTATATATATAAAAACGCGATTTCTTCTATAATATATAGAGTACTATAGGACCTAGCTTATATATATAATAACTTATAGTAAAGGGAAAGAAAGAGGGTATAGTAAGGGGTATAGTAAGGAGTATAGTAAGGGGTATAGTAAGGGAATGTAGTAAGTAAATATAGCTATTATATAATAAATTATATAACTTAGAAAGCTGCTAGTATACTAGTAGAAAGCTACTAGTATACTAGTAGAAAGCTACTAGTATACTATAGGAAAGCTATTAGTAAACCAATAGTAAGTAGTTATATAATATTAGTTATATAATTCTAATACCTTATATTTAGTAATTTACTATATTATAAGCTTATTAATTAATTAATAGTATTAATAATTAAATTTATCTTTTAGATTCTTTTTTATATTTTAATTTTCTTTCTACTATAGTATAAAAATTATAATTTAAATAATTTATTTATAATATTTTAAGAAATATATAAATTCTAGTAGAATAGATAATAAGAAAATAAGAGTCTTTATACCTCTATACTTGAATATATAAGATTAAAAACGAGTCCCTCTTATAGTAGATATAAGAAAGAAGGTTATAGTCTAGATATTAAGTATATAATACAATCAGCCCCTAATGTATACAGCGAAAATAGAACCTATCAATATGCCCTCGATCACGCTTCCTTCCTAATCAAGAATCCATCATTCTGCAGCATTTGCATGACGCCCGTTGGATCGTACTTCTTCGCCGTCTTCTTAATGAAGTCAAAATTATTCTTTCCATAGCCACTGAGGACCTTTGAACGAATGTTGCCATTATTGGAATAGATGAATGGCAAGAAGATACCCTCGCTTTTGGCCTTCTTCGTGACAGTGATAGACCATGAATCGACTGCCTTTTGTGCAGCTGCGTACTGGCTCACATTGGGAAGCGTTACGTAAACGTCGTGCCCTTCTCTGCTGTTAGCGACTGCTTCTGAGGAAACACAGTTGTTTACTTACACATCTGGGGACCTTCATATAATCCAAGCACGTTGCCTCCGTTACGGGCCTTGCCTGCTCTGACTGTAGCGGCAGTGAATCCCTGAGGCGCGAAAAAGATCGAAATGCCGGGTTACAGGGTTTTTGCTGTAGCAAGGTATGCGTCGTATGCCTCGAGTGTCACCTTAGCGTCTGGGATCTTATGCGACAGAGAGGTGCCGTAGTATCTGCAAAATTGTAAGTAAATCAATCTTAAGCGAATCCAAAACGCAAACATACGAGCCGGGGCTGTCGCTACTTCCTGCTTGTCCAGACTGTCCTTCGGTAGCAAATAGCAACGACGTCACCGTCCCATTCGTCGGAGGAATAAAAGTCTTCAGGATAGGAATCGAGCGGAAGGGCTTGGATTCTGGAGCCGAGGGAACGTGGCCGACGTGCCCATAGAAGATGAGCGTGTAGTTCTGCGTGACCTCGATCTGCACATTGGCATCTCCGGAACCGCCGTTGTTCTCATTGAGGAAGTTGACGTAGGCTGTCAAAATGGCCTTTGTATTGTTTGGGGCATAAAGGGCAACTTCGTAGTTTATGTCTACGACATCGGTAGTCATGACTTCGAATTCTGTGATGATGCCTTGAAAAGAGCTGGGTTAGCTTTGGAGGACTGAGTGGTCCTATTGAGGGATGGCTCTATACCGAAGTTGCTAAGACCCCCCTTCAAACTCTTATAGAGGTCCGCGTTTTCGCTGGCGGTTGCGTTGACCAATTTACCACTGGGTAAAACGACCTATCGGGTCAGCTTCATTTAGGAGAATACAGATGTGTTGCTAGGTCTTACCTCATATCTGACAATCTGGTCTAGTCCTAGCCCGTACTTGTCATTGAAGAGAGCGATACCGCCTATTTCGCGAAGAATCAGTATAGTCCCTGAGGAAGTGCGTCGGAGGCTCATACCGCCAAGAAGAAAGCCACCAGCGCCGACGCGAGGCTCGCGGCCTCCAACAATCTGCACGCCGAAGGGTTCAATCCACGAGTAGATACTTTTCCAATTGAGGCCAGTTCCGATCGTTGCGTATTTCTTGTCGGCACTGAGGACCTTCTTGTTCATGTTCTGCAATGCGACTACGACACCATCACTTCCTACAGCATTGAAGCCAGGAATATCGAGGTTGCCTGCACTGCGGAGAGCAAATTTGGTATTGGTAGCAGTCAATACGCGCATAATCAGAGACACATCCTCGCTCGTGTTCGGCGTCACGAAACAGGCCGGATCCTTCCAGCACACCTCTGAACTGTAAAAGTATCGTTAGCATTATCCTAAAATGAATAGTAATAGCTAAGCATACTATAGGGTTTCGACAAGGGGCTCGTAGTACTGCGAGCCGCCTGTGAACGTTTCATTTCTTGGGAACAGGTACTGCAAGATGCCGCACGTCTGCCGCGCATTTCCCGAGCACAAGGTATTTCTCAACCAGGAAAGAGGTAGGCCAAGTGAGACCAGGGATTTGGAACAGGTATCATTGGTCCTGGTAGGATGAGACCCGGTTGCAGCTGCATATGCAGAACCAGTAAAGGCAAATGCCGATGCCCACGTGGTAGAGAACAACATTAGTGGGTACAACTGTAAAAAATGAACACAGATGGCGATCTGAGAAAGGACCAAAAGAAGAGGTATTCAAGGTCCTTATGCTATTCAGAAGGCCCCCAAAAGGATGTCCGAGGGCCCTTCTACGCCACACTGATCCGTAGCCAGCGCCATCAATTCCCCGTACACGATGAGCCACGCGATGATAGTGGTACGTTTATTACCTAATAATAGCATAGACCTCGTGCCTCGCTATTGATACCGATCTCTTGGAAGTTTCAGCCCAAGCTGTGGTTCGGCCGGGTCAACGTGCGGTTCTGGAACACGGCTATCGGCCGAAAAGCACCGTTTTCGGCGAGGGACCAGCAACAACCAACTGGGAACGCTGAGATGGTTGCATAAAATTCATATAACGTGCTAACCATGCATTATGAATTGTATCAACGTTTGGACAGCATCATGGGTTCCACCACCAATACAGTCACTTCGAGGAAGCAACAGGCCGGCGTGGTCCGCGTCACTCCTAATCAGGAACCGAACCGCAATCTTCGAAAAGGAGTTTGGAAGCTAGCCCGGCTACACACAAAGGAAGCATGGCTGTGCTGGTATCCAGCTGGTCTGTTCACCTGGTTTTCTACCAGGCTGAGTATGAGCTGATTGATCACAATATGGGGGTTGTGCCTCTCAGCTGGCACACAAGATATACGCCTTGATATCCTGCAGATGGCACGCATACTCTTTGGAATTTGGAGTAGCGTCACAGCTACACACTGCGCCTTTTGCACGTGGGAGTAAGTGGTGACCTGAAGGTAAGCATCTGCAGATTCAGCTAACTATTCCTAGTGACATCTGCGACGTCGAATTCGACAAGCAGGTCGAGCGCTGCAAAGTACGTCCTCTGCCAGCTGGTATGCTGACCGTCGGTGAAGCCTATGTTGCATTGCTTGCATGGTTGCCAGTGGTCCTTGGCGTGACATACCTTACCCTTGGAGAGGCCGGTGTATGGACCTTCGCCCCTGTGTGGATTCTAAGCACCATATACCCCTTCATGAAGCGGGTAACTTCGTTTCCTCAGATCGTGCTTGGTGCCATCATTGGTGCGGCCGTCTTCCCAGGGTGGGCTTCCGTCACGGGCGATTTTACCACGCTTAGCCAAGGATTACCCCTATTCTTTGCCACAGCAAGCTGGGTTGTGTACTTTGATCTTTTCTATGCCGAACAAGTAAGTTACCATTATCAGTTTCGATCAGTGTCTGACCAGGTCTTACTGCAGGATCGTCCAGACGACATCAAAGCTGGCGTCAAGTCCCTTGCCGTTCTTCTCGGAGAACATGTGCATATATTTTTGGCATTCTTGGGACTGCTCCAAGTTGGATTCTTCACTCTGACCGGACTGAGGGCGCAGATGTCCCCTGTCTTTTGGATTCTTGGCTTGGGTGTTTGGGCTATCAATGTGGTCTGGCATGTAGCCTCGTTGGATCTCAAGGACCGCAAGTCGGGCGGCAGGATATTCAAGGCAAACATAATGTTGGGTCTGTATATGACGGGCATCTCTGTTCTCGAGTTGGCCGTGTTGCGGCTCTCCGTCTCGGACCTAGGTCATATTGGCCGCTTCCTGGTTGCCATCCATGATTCTTGAAAATCGTGGCAAACCATCTACTAAGCCCAAAGCGATGCGCCGTAGCAGTTGCTCGAAGACGTATAGTAAGTTGGTCGGATTTGTTCATGAATGCAGAAGATATTTCTCGGCCGATAGAGCTTGATCACGTACAACCCCCGACATGAGCCTCACCAAACCAATGTGTATGTCGATTGAGTCCAACAGCTAATCAGGTAATCGTAGCATACATGTATTCACGTTCGATCATTTGACAACCGGTCTGGAAGTCAGCCTCAGTGACCTTCACGAGAATACCGCCGGCAGGATGGACGGTTTCCGGTCACCGATTTCCACTGGCAACAGCATTGCGTTACGCGCCATGCGCATACGAGGAACCAAGTGGTAGCGATGATTATGTAAAATATTCAAGGTGTCATTCGGCAGCACGAAATATGTAAGACACAGATGCCTAGTGGAATGTTGCAAACGGGTGACACCTAGGATGCAAAGGGTGTTGACCGGCCGAGAGAAGAAGGGGGGTCCTTTAAGCGAACCCAATGGTTGCAGTTCGCCGGAATAGGGCAAACTGACTTGCTTAGCAATGCTTGATTCTTTGCTTTATCCAGTGCGAGGCAAGTTGTTCCTCTCTGCTCTGTGCTTCCAAGAACAGAGGAAAGAACTACGCAGAGCTTCCAAGCCAGCTATCTGCGCCATGGAAACGCGTGCCAATGAAATGACCAACACGAAAGAGTTGAACGAGGGAGCTGTAGATGCACCCAACGAGGTTGCTTTGACCGGATCCGAAGTCGTTCCAATTTCACTGTTCGCCCTCTTCTCGCTCATGGTGGGCATTAGTCTTGCTGCTTTTCTCGTCGCACTGGACCGGACGATCATTGCCAATGCTATACCACACATCACCGACGAGTTCAATTCGCCAGACGATGCAGGATGGTATGGGTCTGCGGTAAATTCAACCCTCAGACGAGGATGATGTTGCCAGTGCTGACCATTTTTCTAGTACTTGCTAACAGCATGCGCTTTCCAACCGACATACGGCCGCGTATTTGCGCATTTTGATGTGCGATGGTCGTTTCTTGCCGCGTTATTTGTCTTCGAGATCGGCAGTCTGATTTGCGGCGTAGCACCTAGCTCGAACGTACTCATTGTCGGAAGAGCAATTGCAGGCGTTGGGTGTGCGGGAGTGTTCGCGGGATGTCTCGTCATTGTAGCCTTGACAACCCCACTAGCTGTTAGACCAGCATATATGGGCGCCGTTGGGTCGGTGTGAGTAGTCCATGAGACGATGTTCCATGCACAAATAGCTAACGCATACGCATAGATTCGGTATTGGAGCTGTATGCGGACCGCTGCTTGGTGGTGTCCTGACGAGCAAGGCAACGTGGAGATGGTGCTTTTATATAAACTTACCCGTTGGAGCTCTAACGGCCATCCTACTTCTTCTGTTCTTTCACCCAACGAGATCGGATCGCGGGCGAGAAAGCAGCTTCGTGCATCGCTTCCTGCGACTCGACCTCGTCGGTAACTTCATCCTCATCGTGGCGGTAGTGATGCTTCTGTTGGTCCTCCAATGGGGGGGCATCGACTACCTGTGGGGCAGCTCCAGGATCATTGGCCTTCTCGTCGCGGCAGGAATCGGCTTCGTGGCCTTCGGGCTGTGGCAGTGGCGGAAAGGAGAGGAAGCTTTAACGCCGCTATACATCATAGCCAACCGTGGCGTAGCCGCCAGCATCGGTGTGATGTTCTTCCTCAGCGGGGCACTCCTTGTGCACACCTACTACCTACCGTACTGGTTCCAAGCGGTGCTCGGACGCACGCCTTTGCAGTCTGGTGTGGACCTCGCGCCCTACGTCGCTACCAACTTTGCGTTCTCTATGATTGCCGGCATCGCCGTCAACAAAACCGGGTTCTTTACACCTCCTGCCATTTTGGGCCCCATTGTGACATGCGTCGGCTGCGGCCTGCTCACAACGCTGCAAGTCGATACTAGTACCGCCACATGGGCCGGATTTGAGGTTCTCACAGCTGCTGGCATGGGTATGGCCATGCAGCAGCCGATCATCGCGGTACAAGCAATACTCGAGCCCGCTGTAGTCTCCATCGGCAGTGCCATAGTGCTGTTCGCCCAGGGCCTATCCGGCGCCATATTTGTTTCGGTGGCCAACAACATCCTGCGAAACCATCTCGCGCAGAACCTGGTGACATCGAAAATTCCTAATGTGAGCGATATTCTAGCCGCGGGCGCCACGGACGTGCGGCATCTCGTGCCAAAGGAATATGGGTTGCTGCTCGTTGAAGCTTACAACCACGCATTATCGAAGGTGTTCATCATAGCCATTCCGTTTTGCAGCATAGCCCTGTTGTTCGCTTGTGCGTTGCCATGGATAAGTCTGAAGGAGAAGCAAGCCCAGCGGGAGGAAATCGACGGACGATCGACATGGTAGAGGTCGCTGGTTGGCCACCTAGTCAGACGCCGGGGCGAGCCAGTTGCAACCTCACCGAACACCAGTAATTATCATAGATTCCAGATGGGCATAGTAGCCAAAGTCACCCTAACATTAACTATTCAGAAATCAATTTGGCTTGAACAAGTATCCAGTCTCTGTCGTAGCACCAGATACAGGCTCTCGAGACGCTGGTGGTTCTTTTCTTTGACACTAAAGAGCTCAATAATTTTATTCATCTCTTGTTTCCTTCGCGTAGATATGTTCCCCAGTTCCCGAGATTGATGGCGCTTCACGTGATTACGATGGCGACACAGCCGGGAGAGCGGCCGCGTCAGCCACTTGCAAAATCGTTGGTCGGACCAACCCGTTGATAGAGAATCCTACCGGACAACACGATAGAATCTGAGCATCAACTGTGCTCATTTCAGACAAATTGGGTACAATGTAACAAGCCATGTTTCGTCGTGCTGTCTCGGCCGAGCAAGAGCTAATCTCAACCTCGCGCTCTGACTGAGACCGGCCGGATGCCCGAGACACACCCATGAAGTAGATATGAATTGGGGAGGAGCACGATTATGACTGACAGTGAATAGACAGGCTTTCTAGCAAACATGGAATCGATCACAGACTCAGCGCAGGGCATCGACGTCCACCACCATTTCATTCCAGCATGCTATGCCAAAGGTACGTCGATCATTGAAGGACAGTCGAACCTCTAGGCTCATTGAGCAAAGCACTCCATGATACCGGCGGCGATCCCTCCGGCTGGAAGCTCCCCGCGTGGTCGGTCGCGGCCTCCAAGAGCTTCATGCAAGCCCACAGCATCCGCACCAGCATCCTCTCCGTAACAGCGCCAGGCTGCAGTATTCTCCAAGGCAGCCCAGCAGCCCAGCTCGCACGAGCCATCAACGAAGAAGCCAGCGCTATCCGCAAAGCAGACCCCACCTCCTTTGGCTTCTTCGCCGCCCTCCCGCCCGTCGAGGACGACGCCCTCGCCGCAGTGACCGAGATCGAGCATGCACTCGACGTCCTCGGCGCCGACGGCGTAACCCTGTACACACGTTACGGACCTGGCCCCCGGTACCTAGGCCACGAGGACCTGCGGCCCGTGTGGGCGGCGCTCAATGCCCGCAAAGCAGTCGTATTCGTGCACCCCACGCACGCCGCCGACACGCGCCTCGTCTCCCCGGCGCTACCCCAGCCCATCATCGACTACCCGCACGAGACGACCCGTGCCGCCGTCGACATGATCATCTCCGGCGTCATCCGCGATTTCCCCGACGTCAAGGTCATTCTCTCGCACGCAGGCGGCTCGCTGCCCTATCTCGCTACCCGCGCCGCCCATCTCCTCGCCGACACAAGCCTGACTCGCCTGAGCGCCGCCGAGTTTCTCACGGACGCGAAAAAGTTCTACTTCGATACGGCGCTGTCGGGGAATGACTTGTCGTTGCCTTTGCTGCTGGACTTTGCGCCGCCCGGTCATATGCTATTTGGCTCGGATTTTCCGTATGCGCCGATGCCGACGATCCATACGCATACGGTGGCGGGAGCGAAGGTGCTGGCGGAGAGAAAGGGTGAGAAGGGCACAGATCTCACAGCAAACGCTTTGCCACTGTTCCTAAGACTTAGATAGAGAGAATTTTTTTAGGAAAATTTACATGAAGTAATAGTACATGTTTTGAGTGCTTTTGAGGACAGTCGGCTTGTTTCGAATGTTCTTAAGTATTACAGTTTTAAAAATTAGCTGAACAAATGGCCAACCGTCGATCCAATTGGTCTTGGTTCCTTTCATATTTGTTACACGCGGGCTCCTTACCTAACGACTCGGCCGTTGCGTAGGGATTATTCAGTCTGATCTTTTGTAAGGAAGGCAACAAGGTTGTTGGTAACAATCGATCTGATTCGGTATTAAGGTTGTATCAATCTTAGAATGAGATTCAGATATATAAGTTAACTACAAGGACTAGAATAAACTCTAAAGGAAATCCTCCTTAAATATATTCTATAACTACTAAGTTATTTACCCTACTATACCCTTAATACTCCTATCTTAAATAGTTTCCAGTTTAGTAATACCTTTCTTATCTATAAACGCTTACTATACTTCCTTCCTAGGTAATTATTATATTATTACTATTTAATAGATAATACTATTTTCCTCTTTAAGGTTATTATTCTAATACCTCTAAGCTTATATTTATACTATATTATAGGATATAAAGAGGTATATACCCTTTTTTAGCTATTCTTCTTCTTTTCTCCTTTATATTCTTAATTATTATTAGAATAGTACTAGTTATATAATAGCCTTCCTAGGAATACCACTGAAAAGCCGCTAGTAAACTGGTAGAAAGCTACTAGAAAGCTACTAGAAAGCTAACTAGTTATATAATACTAGTTATATAATAGCTTTTCTAGAAATACTACTAGAAAGCTACTAGTATATTACTAAAAAACTATTAATAAACTAGTAGAAAATTAAGTAATTATATAATACTAGTTATATAATAGCTTTTCTAGAAATATTATTAAAAAGTTACTAGTATACTACTAGAAAGCTAAATAGTTATATAATATTAGTTATATAATAGCTTTTCTAGGAATATTACTAGAAAAATACTAGAAAGCTAAGTAGATATTATAGAGTAAGTAAAATAAAAGAAATAATATAGATAAAAGGATATAAAAGCGAGTAGAGAAAGTAGAGTAAAAGGATTGATTCTATAAAAAGAAAGCTATATAGAAGCTATATATAGAAATGCTAGAGTTTTTAAAGTTCTAGTTCTATTCTAAAAAGTAAAAGAATAAAATTTTAATTATTTTAAAAAATAAAAGATTAAGGCTTTAATATTAAAAATAAGGCTTTTAAAGAAATAAGCTTTCTAGTATTATAGGAAATACTATACTTATATTATTAGAATTATATTATATAATTACTTAGCTTTCCTATAGCTTTCTAGTAGTATACTAGTGGATTTCTATTAGTATACTAGTAGCTCTCTAAGTTATATAACTAATATTATATAACTACTTACTATTAGTTTACTTATAGCTTTCTAGTAGCTTACTAGTAGCTTTCTACTAGTATACTAGTAGCTCTTTAAGTTATATAACTCGTTATATAACAGCTACGTTTACTAGCTACGTTTACTAGCTATATTCCCCTATTATACCCCTTACTACGCCCCTAACTACGCCCCTTACTATACCCCCTTTCTTTCCCTTTACTATAAGTTATTATATACGTAAGCTAGGTCCTATAGTGCTTTATATATTATAGAAAGAATCGCATCTTTATATATATAAACTCCTCTATAATTCTCTCTATAGGCTTAAAAATCTACTCTCGAACCTACTTTATAGCTATAGACTAATTTAACTAGTATATCTATTATTATACTAATATTAATTAATAGCTAGTTTTTTAAAAGCTATAAATTAATAAGGAATATTTAATAAGAGGAGTTTCTTTAGTTTCCTAAGATTTAGCTCTAGTATTAGAAGCGACTAACCCTTATTATCCTCCTTAATACTAGCCTAGGATAGTAATAGTTAGTATAAAGAATAGAGACGCCTATTAAGAATTATCTTAATTAGATAGCACCTCTTCTAATAGAACTAAAAGAGATCTACTATAAAGCTCCCTAATACTAGCCTAGCCTAAAAACTAGATCTATATTAACTATATAATTTACTATACTTAACTTATATCTAACCTAATAATATATTATAATATAAAGAAATTTAAATACGCCTATAGTTTATAGACCTCTATATTAGTAAATACGAGAATAAGCTATATAACTTTAAGGATAATTAATTTAATATAAAATACCTAAATACTATTACCCTTAAATAGATCGAATATATTAAAGAAGATAGATTAATTAATATTATCCTACTAAGATAATATAAGAAAGAATTTATATAATAGTTAAAGTAATATATCGATATAATTAATTACTAAATTAAAAAGAGAATAAAGGAATTCTTTTAGAAATATAATATTTATATAGTATATAGTTAACAAGGAAATATAATAAACTAGTTCCTTAACCTTCTTAACCTAGATAAGTACCTATTATAGCTAGAACCTAAACTTATTATTATAATAAATAATCTAACCTTTATATATTAATAAATATTAGAATAAAAGAATATAAATAGTTTTAATAATATAGAATCGCTAGTACTACTAGTAGAACTACTACTAGTACTAGTACTAGTATTATTACTAGTATCTATATTAGTACTATTAAAATAACTAGTTCCTTAGTATATAGAAATTTATACTCTTACTAATTTAGTAAAGCTATATAATAATAATATAAAGTTTACTAGCAATTTATATAATATATTAAATATTAAATTTAATATCTTCTATAACCTCTATATAAAGGCTAGTATTAATAAATTAAACTACATAACTACCTTTAGTACTATATTAAAAGGAAAGATATAATTATTCTACTATTAATATCTTATATAGAAGAATCTACTATTTAATATTATAGTTACTCGAATATATATATATTTTTATATACCTAAGAACTATCAGCTTTTCTTAAGTAAATAGTATATAATAATATTTAAAGATATTATTGCTACTAACCCTAATAAGAATCTAGCTAAATATCTAGAGATTATTATTAAGTAACTATAGTAAACCTACTAAGGGCTTATTTAAAACTTTAAAGCTAGTAAAGGAAGCCTAATAGGATAACTAGTTTCTATATATTAAGGTATACTAGTATATATATAAGTACTTATTCGCCTAGTAATAATATTTAAAGCTATTACTATATACCTTTATAGTACTATTAGACTATAGATATACTATAATAATAATAATTATAGTTATTAATTTACTTTATAGAATAACGAACTAGAGTATTATAATAATAATTCTTTCTATATAGATCAACGTTATAATTAGAATTAAACCTAAAGGAATAACTATTATTAAAATAATTACTATTATAAGAACCAAACTAATTACTATTATAAGAATTAGGTTAATAACTATTATTAAAATTAGAATCGATATATAAATAGGAAATATTTTATATATAGAAAATAGAACTACTAGTTAATATACTACTTAATTAAAGAGTATAAGCGATTATAACGACGATTTCGAATATATATATATAGAACTATAACTTTAACCCTAATTATAAAACATTCCTAGCAGGATTCGAAGGAATTAACTAAGGCGATTATATAGAGGATAGTAATAATAATAAGGATAACCTTAAGGTATACTATTTAGTATAAAATAGTTAATTCTTTACTACTTTATATAGAACTATTTATAAATAAGCTATTATTTTAACCCTTAATAATACTATAGTAACTTATATAATCACTAGTATTAACCTATACTATAATAAGGAAGCTAAGGAAGATAGCTACTTATTTACTTTTAATATATAATATAGCGAGAATATCTTTTAAAGAATTATACCTAATACTAGTACTACTAATATATTAATAGTAGGATAGATATAGATTAAGGCTCTATAGTAAATATAGCTATCAGCTATTATTAACAAGTCTACTATAGAATATTACTATATTTATTTTAGTAATAGCCCTAAATATTTATCCATTAGAAATATTAATATAGAGATACTATTTAGTATTATTTAGTTTATAGTAATACTAATAAATATATTATTCCTACTCTACCTAGCTAATATAGATTAATATAGAATCTATTTTAATAATATCGATAATATATTTATATACTAAGGAACTAACTACTTAGTTATTTAAAAATAAGGGTACCTATAGCTTCTACTTAGTAACTAGGAAATAGCTATATATTACCTTACTAAAAAGGAATTATAATAGCTATATTAATAATTTAGCTATCTAGCTATAGAATAATTATATAAAGTACGAAGTAGGGCTGGATATAATAATATTAATAAGGAAATACTTAAGAAGATTACTAGATTCTACTACTAGTACTAGATCTATAGTAAAGTACCTAGACGATTTAGATTTACTATTAAGGATAATATTAACTTTAACTTTTAAATTATTATCGATATTATATATATCAACTAAAAGCCTATTCTATATATAATTAATAAGGTAATAGCGTTTTAAGTAGCGCGATTCCTAATAGATATATAATTAAAAACTATATAAAATACGCTTTAAACTATATAGATTAATATATATATTAGATTACCTAATATTATTGCAACTAATATAGGAAGAAACTTTACTAGTTAAGAATTTATAAATAACGCGAGTTCTATAGTAATAGATATATAGGAGGTTCCTATTAAAGTATATAACTTAATTAGAAAGGTTAAATAATACTATATAATAATTTAAAGAGTATATAAAGTTATTACTATAGAGATTAAATGAATAGTAATAATACCTAAATCGATTTTTTAAATAGCTATAAAGGCTGCGAATAATACTAATAGTCTAAATTAATTTATTCCTATACTCTTAATATTTAGTACTTACCCTTAAATAGCGAAGACCTTACTAGTATTACCCTTAATAGTAAGTTAAGCTATTATAATTCGAAATATAATAGCTAAAGTTTAAAGAATTAAAGCTTAATATTAACTAAGTAACGCCCTAGCTATTTATAATAGATCTAATATTATCGAAGTACTAAAGCTTCTACTTTAAAGTAATATTAAAGTATAGTAAAAAGAAAAGGTATAGACTAGCCCCTATAAGTTACTTATATAGAATATTAACTAAATAGCTATAATATTTAATATTAATAGTAATTAATCAATATTTAGAATTACTACTATATAGCTATACTACTAAGATAATTCTACTAGTATTAATACCCCTAAGAAATATAATAAGAAAATTAATAAACTAGGTAATAATTATTACCTAGAATAGGAATTAAAACAACTACCTTATTATGGTTATAGATGTCTAAAAGGATTAAAAAATAAATTAAAAGATATATACCTAATATAATATAAATAGAATAATATCAACCTAGTAATAGAACTGTAAGCTAATAGTAAGATAACTATACCTAATAAACTATTTAAGTAATCTATAAAGGAAGAGATAAATATACTAATTATATATAGTATATTCTAATTTAAATCGTATAACCTATATAAGTATAGAAGGACTAGAATCTTTAAATTATAAATTATTAATAAAGTAAAAGGAAAAACAATTAATTCCCTATATAAAAAGTTAAGACTAGTTATATAAGGGTTTAATAATAATAGTAAGAAGATTATTCTTATATAGAGCCTAACTATTTAGTATATAAGCTAGTAACTAATTATCGCTCTAGTACTCTTCTTAATCCTAAAGGGAATAATACTATAGCTCTATAATATTACTTAGGCTTATATATAATTAGATAATCTACTATAGTATATAATTATTACTAAACTACCTAGCTAATTAAAAAATTCTTACCTAGTTAATATTATTATAGTTATTATAAAGCTATTATATAGAATTATAAAAGTAGGAGTATATTAGTAATCTACCTACTTTAAATACTATATTAAAAACTATAGATAATAATATCTATATATAGCCCTTACCTATTTATTTTAAAAGAATTGAATACTAGCTTTAATATTATTAATATATAAATAGATAATACTCTTATACTATTAGATTAATAGTTTATAATAAAGAAAATAAAAGAACTAAGGTTCCTTACTAAAAAGAGATAAGAATTAGCTAAAGATAGTTAAATCGAATTTAATAGCTATATAGTTACTATTACTATTAATAGTATAATAATTAACTTATATTAAAAGCGATAAGGTAATAAGCTAGAGTTAGTATATAATTAGAAATTATAAATTTAATAGTAAGCCTAAGGTATTTATATAGCAACTATCTATTAGCCTAAAGCGAGTTTCGATCTATTAACTACTATATAGATAATTAATTTAATAAAAGAAGAAATTATTAATCTAAATAAATAAATTAACTAGTAGAAAGAAAATACTACTAGGGGTTTAAACTATATATAACTAAACCTAGAAGAACTTAAATTATTAATATTTATTAATATATTATTAATAAATAATAAGGATATAAGCTTATAGATAGGTTATATTATTATACTAGGTAATAAGGTTACTATAAATAAGAGCGATATATATAAGATTCAAGGTAATATTATTTACTAGTTGTTAATAAAATATAAAAGGATTATATAAAGTATATTAGTATTAAAGATCTATATAATAGCTTATAATATTAATATCGCTATCGTAATAGGCGGAACTATTAATATAATTATTAAATATCTCTCTCTTCTACGAGTACTAATCGTTATATATATATATATATATATAGATTTATTTTTATTATATATATAAATACCTTATTAAACTAGGTACTATAAAAGAGAAACGCTATATCGTCTTTAGATAATATTATATTAATTATTTAGTATCTTTATCTCCTTAGGTAGAAGTAATATATAGTTACTCGTCTTTCCTACTAATCGTATATAAACCCTTTAGGTATTTTAATTATATAAGTATATATTTAAGTAGATTAACTAAATATTATATAAATAAGAACTTTTAAAAAGATTACTACTATAGTCTACGTCCTTTACTACTATCTCTACCTTTATAGCCCCTTTATTTCTTTAGACTATCTATACCCTCTATCTCTCTCTATCTCCTCTATCTACTTATTAGTAACCCTTAGACTATATAGCTCTAATAATTACCTATATCTAGGTAAT
>Ga0247757_10000978_pt1 | contig 21047 bp, 24 predicted proteins | sample UWRJL126311R4_FD_180929 | JGI IMG/M metagenome (GOLD analysis project Ga0247757, IMG submission 180929) | Plant litter microbial communities from Arlington Agricultural Research Station in Wisconsin, United States - UWRJ-L126-311R-4 | ecosystem: Environmental > Terrestrial > Plant litter >...
CTATCAAATCAACTAAGAGACATACCTATATATAGTATCATACATACATTTAGGTAAAGATTTCTGACGATCACACCTAGCCTCCGCCGGCACTGCTAATTTTTGCGGTCGCGTATAGCTGTTTGCCAAGCCCTAGGGCATGTCCAACACCACTTGACTCCCCTCACGAAGCAAAAAATCTGAAATAAGACATCAGGCACCACTCTCTCCAGGCTTTCACAAGCCTTTGTCTTTCTCTGATATCCATTTTGAACCTCTCTTGTGAGGGTTCTCAAAGGGGTTTGTATCCGACTTTTTCTTATTAAGAAGGAACTGGCTTACTCCGACTTTTCCTTCAAACATGGCTCAAACAATTCCTGTCGATATTCTACATTTACTATGTGAGCAATTAGCAGAAATGGAACACTTCGACACACTTTTCAGCTGTGCTTGTTCCAGCCGTACACTTGCCGCGCCGGCGTTGACCCACTTATACCGGTACGTTGTATACTCAACATTGCGGCAAACTAGACCCTTGCTAAGGAAGTATGCTTCCTTATGAAGGGTTCAGTAGAAATAAATGCATATAAACTAACGAACCTCAATAGGGCTCATCACAAATCTCCTGTGCGAGGTGGGGGCGAGGATGAAGCAGTGCCACTTGCAACTCGATTGTTGATGGTTCAGAAGTGGTCCATTCTATGGAAGTCAATTATCGCTTCAAGTCTGGAAGCCACTCTATTTCCCTACGGCCGCTACATCCGAGCACTCGACTTTCGCGATTTGGAGAACCTACTTGAGGATGAACAGTTTAAGGTCAAGATATCCAAGCAGTTCTTCTCAGGTCCCCTGAAACAGTTCTACAAATACGAAATGGCAACGCGCGGTAATGGACGCAAGTATGAGCGGTTGGACATCAAGTCGATTGTAAATGCGATTGGAGAAGTGGTCACCCAACACACGCCTACATTAGAGATGATCAGTGGGAGATTGACTTCGTCGGCCCTCATTCGATGGGTTCCCCGGATCCCGCGCCTTCAAGAACTGGAACTGTATTATGGTAACGCTCTGGTAGATGAGCTCGTTGGAGGTTCTATTCATGAAAACTGCCCTAACTTCAACTCCCTGATGATTTTCAGCTGGTATGGACAGGACAGGGATCATCATTTTTCACAGTTCGTGTCATCGTTACGGCCACACACATTGAGGAAACTCGAGGTCATCAACGACATTGGCGCTTCTGCTGAGACCTTCCTTGCTCTCGGTGGACACTGCCAGTCTTTAAAAGAGCTCAAGATCTGCGTTTCCAACGACTCATTACCGCATCTATCACTACTCGCAGGTCAGTTTTCAAGGTCATGAAGCTTCATAATATATGCTAATAGTGAAACGATGATTTAGGTTGCACGGCGCTGGAAGTAGTACGGATCGAAGATGCTCACGGTACTATTGTACTTGAAGAGACTCAGCACGACGTCTTCTTAGAAACCATCAATTGGTTGCGAAACTGTGAGAACCTCCAACGAATTAGCTTTTCCAAGCTCCTTTCCGCCAACGCGATCATTACACCACTGCTCCTCGAACACAAAATTCGCTTGCGGGCGCTAGAAATCGATAATTACGTGCTCAAAGACAGCCGCAATTTTCACCAGGCACTCATCCACCAGAAAGAGACACTGAATTTCCTGTCGCTCAGCGGTGAGACGGACGGCATGTTCCGGGACGATGTCGACATCGTGATCGACTCCCTCAAGCAACTGACTGAGCTACGCGTCCTTCGCCTTCTTCTACAGGAAGTGTTCCATGAAGAACACCTCATCGCCATCATCAGCAATCTTCCGTCTCTAGAAGAACTTTATATCAGCGCCCTCGAACTCCTCGATCGCCTCCTTGAGTTTGTTGGCAAACTGCGCAATCTCCGTAGCGTGACTCTTGCCGGCATCTCCAAGTTCACGCTCGATGGCCTGCTAGAATTCGTCGCGCTGCTGGGACCAGGTAACCAAGGTATTCGCGTCATGATTGACATGGCAGACCCAGATACATTGCTTCCAGACGACCAAGTCGCCCTCGTCCGAGAGACGTTGGCAGAGAAAGTAGGAGGTACACTCGAATACACTCCATGGAGAGGTATGCCTCTTGATCCTCATGGGATGCTCAACGTTTTTATCTGACATTTCTAGATCCCGGCATTTCAGAATTTGAAGGCGATTCGGATTAACAATTGCAATAGTCCGCGACCGAACGTCTGCAAATAGCGCATCTGGGGGCTGTTTCTTGCCAAGAGTTGTTTGCATTCAAGTTAGGCGATCACTTGAACTCCAGTGTTGGCGTTGGCATGTATTTGCCCACTGTAGGCACGAAATACAGCCATAGCTTAATTATGCTAGTCACACAATTTCTTTTTCTGTCTGGTGCCATTGCTTAAACTCACGTTTTGTCTTTTTATTGAACATGCTAATCTTCACATAAGCGGACACTCTAGGCTGGGGTGTGTTCCCCGGCTTCCACTTTCCCGATGAGGCACTGTAGAGTCAGCTGTTTGCAGCTCGACTAACCGACAGGCTGCTAGCGGCATCTAGTAGGAAGATCATCAACCACCACATCCGTCATAGGCAGTACGACAACTAGCAGCACAGGTATTCTACAAAGTTAGATCTCAATCACCTTCACTCCAACAGCACGAGATGTGTTTGTACTACACATGAAGTGTTTCTTTATTGTGCTTTGCTAGCATCCCATGAAATGCTTCGCTGTAGGTCCAACACGCACGCTAAACCGCTCGTGCAACGTCTGTATAAACCGATAGACCAAAGCTGTGTTATGCCGAAGGGCAAGTCGTTTCACATCCGAGAGCGCCCTGATTCCGATAGTCCCACCAGCCTGACGCTAATTAGAAAAATCCAAACGCCATCCATGATCTAATATGAGTTTTGGCTTTTTGTTAAATGGCTCTTGCCGACAACAGAGCGCGAATATTAACACGAACATCTAGATGAACGACCACTCGTCATCGGAGACCACGGTAGCAGCATCGCTCTGGCTCTCAAGGTCAAAGCCGGCCGATGGAGAAGGCACTACGACCGTATCCGAGGCATCGGTGATGGGCGATCCTGGGGTCGGTGTAGCGAAGGGATCCTCCTCCTGTTCGACTTTGAGGTCACCCTGCTCATCTTTGGGGGCCTCTTGCTCATCCTTGGGGCGGTGGACAAGTGTGAAGCCGGACTCGTCGCTCGAGCTCTCTGCCTCGCTCTCGCTTTCGCAGACCTTGGGAACGCCATTGGGATCTTTTGGCCTGTGAACAAGAGTAAAGCAGCCATCTAGGCCTGAGACCTTTCGGGCCTTTGCAGGACGTGGGTTATCTTCTACTGCTTCACCGTTATACGCGGGATCTCCCAAACCTTGCCAGAGTTCGAATTGAAAATCACCTAGAGCACGCTTGCTGAGGTCTTCTTGGGAGTAGGGAGTTGGACGGCAGACTGGTAGGTGCATGATCTCCATGGCGCCGGCATCCTCGAAGTTCCTCTGCATGCTGACCCTACAGAGATCTCGGTGGAAATCCGGATTGTTGAAAACAACATCCCGAAAGGCCTGCCAGCTTCCAAGAGCTTGGTAGTCGAATACGGAGACACAGTAATTGAGAAGAGTGTCGAGGAGGGATTGGTGCTTCTGCAACTGCTGTGAGACGAGATTCTGGTAGATGAAGGCGATGGTAGTACAAAGGTCAGGTGGGGCAGTAGCGGTGCAACAGGCGAACTCGGTCTCGCGCATGAAATTCACGTTAGCCTGGACTTGCAGCTCAGGCACATCGAAGTGCAGGGCGATCTTGGAGACTTCCACGTGGAGCTGCAAGGACGGGAAAGCACCTTCTTGCTCGACAAGGTAGGCTCCACAATAGAGAAACCTAAGAAGAGCAATTACTGCGGTACGCGAGCTGGCCTTGGCCTGGAGTTAGTGACAGCCGACAGGAGGTACGGAATGGTCTGGTGCATACCTCTATATTAGCTTGCTGGACATTGTTAGCACCCAATTCGAAGGCGTGGTACAGAAGTGGGCAGCCGTCGAGAAGAGCGAACGGGCTGACGTTGCGAATGTGCGATACGGTGCCATCAGGCAGCAGCACCATCAGAGTAGCCGTAGCATCTGCGTCGGCCGTCTGCTCGAGGAAAGAGACGTCGTCCATGGTGAAAGCGCACGTTCATGAAACGGGATAGAGATGTAACCAAGAAAGGCTGGGCAGATGGAAGGATTTGAAAAAGAGGTGAGGGGCGGTATTCAGCGCAGAGGTTCAAATGCAGGCACGAGGTGGTCAGCCTGATTGGCCTGTTGGTAGTTGACCAGGCTGCCGCTCAAGTAAACGGGCAGCTGATTGAGCGCGGGCCAGCCGGTGAGAACGCTGCACTGCCAGCCCCACGACCCCAATGCCCGCGGGGCTTGTCGGGGCGCGGTGATGCAAGGGCTTCTGTGTACCCGGGGCAAACGCCCTCGATTGGCCTGGGCCGTGACCTGTCGAGGCGGAGGATGGAGGGCAACTAGACAAGCCAAGCCATGCAGGACTCCAACCACAGCACGAGCCCTAAATGCATCGCTGGTTATATCGGGGCGGCATGTAAATTGAGGGCAAGATGCACAGTGTCTGGGCAGATGCCTGGGTCGTGTGTGGACTGCAAGCAATCCAAGCACTCCAAGCTCGTCCCAACGTGGACATTGACGTTGTTGACATCTCGAGAGAAAGGGTCCAGCCACATGTTGCGCCACAATTCTAACGGCGTCGGCGTCGGCGGCGTCCATCCGCCCTGGCCCGTGGATTCCCTCAACAATGCTTGCCCTGAAATCACCCCACACTCCTGAATCCCACTCACAACCTCTCGCCGTCTGCTGTACCGTGCAGCTTCATTCCCACGACCTTGCTGGTCTTTACTATTGCCATTGTTGACTATATACTGTGCTCTCTACTCCAGCATGGGTCTCTTTTCATTGCTCCCTGAGGAGTACGCGTCGGTGGAGACATGGTTCAAGAGGCTATTCGTGAGTCTTCTGCGCTACCGCTCTACTTGCAGCTTCCTAACTCTCCGAAGTTCCTCCTGGGCGTTGCAATGATCGGCCCATGGGCCTGCCTAGTCATATACGATCTCTTTTTATATATAGTCCGCTCCATAACGTACGAGATCCCTTTCGTCGGCGGACGAGCACGTGGAAAGGCGCGTCCTCGCGCTCCTAGCCTGACGGAGCGACCTAGCGGCCACCGCCGAAAATTTAGCCTCGCGCGCCGTCGCGACCTCTCGAGCTATGACAGCGCAACTGGCACAGCAGACGAGGCAGACTCGTACTGGAGGATTCAGGAGGAGAACGACGATCACATTGCGAAATCGGCGGGGTAGTAACTCTATACCTTGTAGCGGGGGCGTATGAAAAGTCGTAATGCGTTTTGCAACCACCATGTTTGCTAGACGTACGTCAAGCCGGGGGTTCTATGCTACGGTGCCATTTACACCAGCAGGAGTTCAATGTGCCGAGTGTAGGCACGTCATATACGATTGCAACTCCGACATAACCTGTACAAGGTTCTTGCTCTCAGAAGGATTTGCGGAGGGTCTACAGTGTTGCCGCTGGAGCAGTGTCATTAATCGCGCATTGCACCCATCGCTGCTCGGCTTTGTTTGTACACGGACATCGCATGTGAACCACCCGGCTACTGGCAGGACTCACAGCCATTTTCTAAGTTGGTAATGCGACAATGCCGCATTGTATAATCCACTATTGCTTCCTCGATTTTGAGTCTTGTAGAAGCCATCAGTAGAAACTGCTATAGAAAAAATTGCATTTCCAGATGCTAGGATACAATTCAAATTGGGTAACATTCCAAACTAATAGTCACTTCTTCTCAAGATGGTGCCCCAAAATACCACTTAATATGATCATCACTCAACTAAAATCACACGACCACGCCTGATCATTTTAGTCAGACTTGTGTTAGCGAGGCCTTTCCCCTAGCTGTTTGCTTCATCGTTACTCACTCCTCGGCAGGTGCCACGACCCACGAAAGTCTCATTGTTTCGTCCAAAAAATCTCTCCTTCATCCCATTCATAGGCCTTGTTCGGTAACACCAAGAAACACACGAGGATAATGGTATTTGCCAGTCAAGCTGACATGGAGTCCTCAGATTAATGTCCGCGTGTCTGTGAAACTGTACATTAAATGCATTCGATTCTAACTTCATCTCCCAAATAACTGCTGTCGTTACTGTACATTCCAAGTTTGCTTTGTCACCACTGCTGGCTATATAGCTGCCCATTACTTATAACAGAGGAATGCCACGAATATGTCTTCGCTCCTCGAAAGTTGATGAGTTAGGACCATCTTTCATCTCAGACCTAAATGATCAGTCCGCCCTTACGACCCCTTACACCGATCCTCATGGAAGATCAACTACATCGTTCGATGCCTGGATCTTCATATTTCGATATCGATCCGCGAGTAGCTGGCTCCCATTTCGAAGCACGATTCGGAATGGACCGGCCAGATTACTTTACTCCACTAAGTCCGTCTGTAGGCTTCTACCCATTCGGGATACGACCCCAAATGAACCCAATCCCTCCCACGTCCGACCCCGAAGCTATGACGATGGGTCCGCAGATGTACATGGACGAAACGGTACGCAGGTAGGGCAATCTCTGTCCTTCTGTGGATGTCTTTCATCTAATAAAATTCGCCCTGCAGAACAAATCTCATGGTCCAGTTCGTGAACAGCCTGATTCGCCCAGGTGCTCACTACTGCCAAGTCCAGCCCAAAATGCGCGATGACGGCAAGTTCCCGCCCGATTTCAGGGTGCCTAGGACGGTCGACGAGGTCAAGGCTATGAATTGTATGCTACATTATGCCGCTTTACCCTATAGGCATCGTAAATTAAGAGTCACATCTAACTCTTTCTGTGCTATGCAGCTTCGTCCGTCGACCGCGTACTCAAGGCGTACAACCTGCCGACTGACTTGCGCTCGCTGAACGGTTCACCTGAGCCAGTGCGCCCCAGATCTGCACTGCAGGCTAAGCTTTGTACACTGTTTGATTTCCTGGGGGCATCACAGGTCATAGAGAAGCAGTGGACGAAGAAGAACGGGCCGGTACCGTTTTGAATTGGGCTTCGCTTTCTCTACAAAACTTCACATCCGCCTGTGAAGCAGATGATATTCTCTTGTTTTATCTGTTTTTTAGGATACATTCCCAAATTCTTAGGTTGGGATTGACTATTTGTTCTACTGTTCTCTGGAACGGGATCATATTCATTCATAATGAACCGTGCGGCGGAAACTGAAAAACTGGTAATTAGACCACTATCCAAGGACTCTGGTAGCTGTTTGCTTTACACTTTCATACTTCTTAGGGTTCCTTAAGGGCCCCCGCCCCGCAATATTGTATTTGGCTTTTTTTAGTTTTTAGAAGAGACTTTGTTTCGGTTCCAGTTCCAAGCCTAGAATGACCTATATATCGAACAATATGTTGGTATCTTCGTGTTCGAGTGCGTCTTGAGCGCCACTGGTTATATGCTCGCAGCCGCTACGAAATTTCCTTATGGATAGCATATGTACACTTCTGAAAGTAGCATCTGATTCGAACTTTACAGGAATCCCATCTTCGCATTCTTCTTTCAAAGCAAATATTAATCAAATGCACGTCTTCTTCTTCATCCACCACGAATTCCTAGCCTTCCTCACCATGCTCACAAGTGGGAATCTGCCTGTATATCGAAGAAACTGGGCATTCCGTCAACCAATCACACACGCCCCATACCCTCCGACGCTAACCCCCATACGGAGTGCCTACTGATGAGGCAAGAAGAATTAGGGAGAGAACACTAGAACAATGGGTCTATGGGTCTGCTTAAGAATGCAGCTCGGAGGAAAAGAGGCTTCAAAACCGAAGCGTATGTATATATATGTGGAAAGTAGTTCGATTATATAGGAATACATCATTAAGACACAGGAGCCATTCGAAGCACTTCTGACTTATCTTAAGCTCGCATATCATTTTTCGAACGCAGAAAAAGCCTGTATCCTTTTTTCTTTTTTGCAATCCACCTCTTACTCCATCCCTAGAAACCCTTGATTTAGGAAACAAGGCAACAATGCTCGTCCTCATCGCAGGCATAACCGGCAACGTGGGCCAACACCTCGCCCGCCACGCCGTATCCAAGGGCCTGCAAGTCCGCGGCCTGGCCCGCACGCCCTCCAAGCACGATGCCTCCATCCCGCTGGAATCCTTCATCACCTCCAAAAACTACTACGACATCCCCGCGCTCGAAGCCGCCGTGCAGGGCGTCGACGCCGTCATCGTCGCCTACCTAGGCTTGCCCGAGCTGCAAGTGGACGGGGCTTTGTTGCTCCTGCGAGCGGCGGAGCGCGCGGGCGTCAAGATCTTCCACACGGCGACGTGGACGTACGATTTCCGCAAGACGCCGTTTGGGGCGCATGAGTCGTATGATCCGTACGTTGCGTTTGCGCGGACTGTGGAATTGTCTAGTTCTATTAAGCCGATTTACATGTTGACTGGGGTGTTGGCTGAGGTTATGTTCAGTTTGCCGGGACGCGCGGATTTCAGTCCGAGTAATGGTGGTGTGTACGATCCCCAGGACAGACGTTTTGAGTACTACGGCGATGGAGATGAGAAGTACCAGTGGACTACGGAGGAGGACGCCGCTAAGTTTACTATTGAGGTCATCATGTCGGAAGAGGTGCAAAAGGGCAACGGCGGCTTCTTCCAGGCGTGGTCGGGGGAGCATAGCGTCAAGGAGATGGCGGCGGCGTATGAGAAGGTTAAAGGAAGACCTATTGAGCTGAAACGGATGGGAAGTATACAGGATCTCGAGAAGAAAGCGCTGGAGGCTAGGGCTCAGGGGACACCGGGCGGCTTCTGGGGGTATATTGGCAACTTCTATCAGTTGTTTACTATCAACCGGCAGTGGATTCTGGAAGGTGAGAATGGATTTCCTGACGTTAAAAGGACGAGATTGGAGCGGTTTTTGGAAAGGTTGGAGGGATAGAGACTGTCGCTACTGCCATGCATTTGAGACAGAACCTCTTCTGTGCCGTCCTAGCTTTCCTGTGGTTTTGGTCTTTGCGATGCCTATAATTTATTTCTTCCCAAAAGTAAAGCCTCTGGTCATGTAATCCGCACTGTTTTTCAAGTCCGCTTTGTTGTTCCCCTTGGAAAATAAGCTCTTGACGTTGTCATTCTGCTCCAGTTTCCGCCTCTTGTTCCGCTCTTCCTGCTCCTCCAGCACCTTCTTAGTCAAGAAAGCAGTCGAGGCGTTCTTGATTCCATTACTCGCGCCATTAGTATCTGCTTTCCTCTCCAAATTCGCCGGTTTCTTGTCCTCCTCCGATGTGCTAGCTTTTGCTGAAGCTTCGCCATTGGCCTCCTTATCCGCATTCTTCTTGCGCTTCTTCCCACCAGACGCCTTCTTGAGCGCATGTGTAAGGCCCTTCTCCTTCAACGTCTTAATCCGCAGATTAAGGCGCGCGATATCCGCCGACACGGTCGGTAATATAGGAATGACATCGTTCTCAGCGTATGCTTCATTGCACTGTCGCGTGTTAGCGCCCGACCTCATCCACACGCCAGATTAAATCTCAGGAACACCATACCTGCACGCAAATCCTATCCTGCACCTCCCTCGCCACGCTGCCCGCAAACGCATGCCCGCACGGCACAACGTACACGGCCTTCGCCTGCGGCCCCATCTCCACCCTCGTAACGGGGCACACCCACCTCTCTCTCCTGCCCACGCTCTTCCTCTCCCCGCCTTCGCCGTCGTCCACCTCAAACTTCACCTCTACGACATCCTTCAGCGCCTTGACCCGGCCGCCAAGCACTTTCTCGCCCTCGACCTTCTCCGTGCTGCCCTCCTCCGCGAGTAGGAACTCGAGTATCGAGTCTTTGTTGTAGAGCGTTCCCAGAGAATCGGAGACTACGGGCGAGGCAAGCGGCTTCGAGGTGAGGGGATCGTGGTTCCAGGCGTGCTCTTGGGACTCTGCTTGCGCCTCTTTTATCTGCGTTGCCGTGGGTGCTTTGGCAGCTTCTTTGACCAGCTCGCGGCGTTTAGGGATACTTCCACCGTCATTACCCATGGCGGATTTTCGTGACGGATGTTGTGTAAAGTTTTTGTTTAAGACAGAGCCAGGTGCGGTGCTTGAGTACTTGTGTCTTGGCGTTAAGCGCACGGACCAGCCGTTCGGTGAATCAGTCTACCAAAGTCAAGGTCATTCTCATTGCTACTAACCTAAAATTTGAAGAGAAATAAGAAGTGTAAACTCGATCTTACATTCTTGAGGTATCATTATGTAATAAAAATACAGATCTAATATATACATCATCTGTTGCTACAAGTCTCGCACACGGTAGAAACCACATACAACCAGCTTTTGTGTGCCTTCCTAGTCATTACGTGAAAGGTGCATAATGATTTCCATCAAGAGTAGGTGGATTGAACGTCTGGGCCACAATGGTAGCCAAGTATGAACACCCTTGACTTTGTGAGTGGGCATATACAACTGCATTCATTTCATGCTCGCTTCGTCAACGGCCGTCATACTAAGGCTCGTAGAAGTCCAATTTTGATTCGTTCGGCCCTACTGACCTTCATTCACCCATACCCTCTTATGTTGCTCACGCTGGAATGGGAGAAGAAACTCGACTCTTCTCTCCAGCCCCAAGCTCTCCCTTTCGCACGCGTGCAAAGCGTGGCTTTTGCTTCTTTGCCTCTTCTATATTTTTCTCTTCTTCACTTGAATGCGTCTTTGCGTTCTTAGAGTCGTTGAAAATCAGTCTTTGAATGAACGCTGCCAGTCTTGCATGCTCCCTTTTGAATGGTGGCTTTCGCTCTTCCGCAATCAAGTTGGAAAGGAGTAGCTTGTCATAGACGCCATAGACTTTGCGAAGAGCTAATAAGGCGGTTTGTCGTTCTTCGTTAGCTAAGCGCACAGTGCCAGCATCATCACCCTCCTTCTCCCCACCAACTGTAAGTAGGAGCCTGAGGTTCTTTACAACAGGTTGAAGATAGGTAAGAGCGCCGACAAAATCCTCACCTGTAGCAAGTGGAAAAGACAAAGCGAGCTCGGCGTAACTGACAACTGTTTTGGGATCTGCATCTGGAAGGCGTTCCATCATGAGTCTTAAGATCTCATTGGCATTCTTTAGCGAATTGTGATTATTCTTATCACGGACGCAAGTACTCATTGCTATCCTGAATGTTCCAGGCTTCATATCCAAGTCTTGAGCAATAAATGCCTCTTGGAGTAGTTTGACGGCTTCACCTGACTGGCGGCTCTGTCGGAAACCTCGTAGACGCTGGTGTGCAGTAGAGGTATCAGGCTCAATCGCATAAGTTCCCGGATCAGTCAAAAGGTTCCAGTACTCGTCGGCGGCAGTCTTAGCGATAACTTTTTGACAGGCTTCCAACACCATCGTTAACGTATGGTTTGTCGGGGTCACATACGTGAGTGAGCTTGGTGATGCTGATCTCCCCTGGCGAATGATGGGGAGAAATTCGCCTCCACGCATTGGACCCTTGTCCGGACCAAGATGATCGTTGTCAGAGCGGTACTGCTCTGGCGTATTGGGTAACCGGAGGCGAGGTATACCGGCTTCCATATGCGCTAGGGTACCTAATCGAGGTACGAGTCGCGGGATATCCATAGTCTGCTCAACAAGAGACAGTACATCATCCCAATCTCGAGGGCGAACTCCAGTAAGAAGCAATCTACCCATGGAGCACACCAGCTTTTCATCCATGACTATATCCGCATTCTTCCACTTGCCGATGATGTCTTCCCATATCCGCCGGCCCTCTACAACACCTTTTTCTGTGCGCGTAGCCTTTGCCTCTTCAGTCTCTCCTTTGGGTGAACCCTGAAGAATGCTTTGTCGGATAGCATTCAATATGGTTGTATAAGTAGTCCCATCGGCTGCGCCTGGACCAGTCTCTGGAATCTTTGCTGCTACCCCCCATATCCCATCCATATCTAATGCGCGCGCGAGGACCTGCAAGACTGCATTCGTATGAATGATACTTGGTTGTACTCTGGAATTAGGCGCAGACATGGAATGGTATACAGCAATGGCTTTGGCGGCAGCCCCTGATTGATTTGCGTTGTTGGCTAAGCCGCGTAGAAGAAGGGTATATGTGTAAGAGTCGGGAAATTGGGCGCGTTTCTTCATCTGCGTATCATGAGCGGCTGAGCCCGAAAATGGAGTTGCGGACTTACGTCGTTGAACACCTTGAAGGCCTCAGGTATACGCCCCAACATGAGATAGTGGTTGATTATATGGTTCCAGCTGACTATAACCTGCATCGAATGGCTCACCATCGTCACCAATTGCAGCATCTCGGTCATTCGACCTTTCTTTAGCTCTTTGTGGACGAATGCTGCCACTTCTAGCGGGTCTTTGAGATACTGCAACTCCCTCTTTCGCCTGTCCCAGTCCTGCGAGGACATGCGAGGATCACGTTTGCCATACCACAGTGCCGAACCAGAGGCTTCTTCGGCTGCCCTCTCAGCTCGCCGCGCCATGCGTTCCCGCTGGCCTTGGCCTAAGGCTGCATTCTTTGCGCCTTTATCACTGTCTGACCGGGGTTTTAGGGATGCAGAACTGGGTTTACGGCGGCCTGGTTTGCGATCCGGCTTGGTTGTGAAGCTTGCTGCTCGCTGCTGGACGGCAACAAGTGCAGGAAACCCATCATGACGGGGACGGAGGGGACGCGTAAACGACGTATCGACGGCTCGTATGCACCGCCACAGGCAGGCACGGCAATTCAGCATGGAGACGTGTGAGAAGGTTGCTAAAGCTGGTGGTTACATGGTCGTCGAAAAAAAGTTCGGCCAGCTCCTTTCGGCGCGGCGCGTCGTCGGGCCGGGTGAGCACGTGACATGCACCTGCTCGAAGTCGCCCGCACTTTCAAGTTGAGAGATCTCAACACCAAGAATGCATCTACACCCTACCCGTCAGCCAGCGCACCGCACCGCACGCATATGGACGACGACAGACTACCGCTACTGCTACGGTGCCACGACGGGCAGACGGCCAGGAAAAACGTTGCACCCTAAATGGACCTCGCGGCAAGGCTGGCGTCCGGACGAAGCTGAGGCTCCGTCTCCAAGCCGCAGCGCTTCCGCGCCGCCTCGCTCTGCGCGCAATCCGGGCTGCTGGGACATGCGGCCCCAGGGCACTGTCAGCCAGCACCTCTCCGGCACGGCTAGCGCGAGACAGTGTTCCGTACGGCCAGGCCAGTTGTAACCAGTCCCGGCTTAGTGACGGCGGGAGGCACGCCAGCTCGCAGCCCCCATGGTGCCAATCCACCACGATTCCTTCGGCCAGCGTGGCGGGACTGGCGGCCTGGTTATTCGGTCGTACCACCTAGGATCCGTGAGGCTGGTACCGCCAAACGCATGCAGTTGCCCGGAATGGTGTCTTGTTCGACGACGGGGTCTGCTGGTGCGAGGACGGCGGCTGATGTTGGCTTCGACGGCTGCTGGCGGCCTGGGTCGCACTGTTTGGAGAAGGACGTCTGCGTGCACCCGTGAGCAGAGTGCGGGGCGGCCAGTCGAGCGGCGTCTGCGTCACCCCATCACGGTGAAGTGCGTTATCGTTGCAGGCCCTGTGCACATCGCACAGTCCACCGCGTATGTGCTGCTCACAATGGGCGAACGGTGTGCTGTCTCGGTCCCTCTTGCCCACCGCGCACACTCTGCAGGCCGGACGTGTTGCCGTCTGGATACATGGCTCTCTATGTATTGTATCAACATCGACCCACCCGCACGCAGCCTCGCGCGCCAGGCCAGTTTAGGGGTGCCGGTGATTTTTCCTTGCACGGCACTGCCTCTTGCTGCTGTGTAACCCACCTGTCCACGCCTTGCTGCTCCAGCTCGCATGCACGTTGGCTAGCTGCCGCCCGTCACCTGGAGCGCCGTTTGCCTGTCACCCACCGCCCGGCTCCTAGCACGCAAAAAGCAAAGGCTAGGAGGCCAGGAGGGGAGTGGTGTCGACGGGCTACTTGGGTGATGAGCCGCTAGAGGCGATCTCGCATCATCCTCCACATGCTAGTTTCGACGTCCGAGATATCAAAACCCTCTCGTCGCTCCTCAGCTCCTCAGGCTCCTCCCATCCGTAATCCCCCCTCCCCAAAGCTTGTGCGGGCGTCTAGACCGGCCCCACGCTCTTACCAATGCTTTGACGGGCGGCGCTTTCGGCCCTGATGGTAATGATGATGTTGGGACTCGCCCAAAGCGGGCTCGGATAACCTGCTCAGTCCGCAGCCTGCAGCAAGAAAATTGTCCCAGGGGCAGGCAAGCGAGCAGCAACAGCAATCTCAGAACGGGCGCATGACCACAGCCTGCCTATCCAAGAAACCTGAGTCGGTCGCGCAAACTCTTTTTTGCCCGCGGAAAGGTAACCCAGGCCCAGAGCCCCTCCCCTCAATGGATGGGTGGATGGGCGGATGGGCGAACGAGCGTCCACTCTCCACCGCCTCTTGGTCCCACATCGCCCTCATGCAACCCTGGCCAGCTCCTCTGTTCTGCCCTCACTATCTCCGGCGGCAGCTGGGGTCTGTGTCTCCTCACAATGCGTCATCACAGGCTCCTCGGCCCGTCTCATTGGCTGCCCGCCCAGAGACTTTTTGCGCATTATCCATGCTCCCCATCATCATTCACGCCGTACATCGTTGCGCCTGAGCGCGCAGGCTCTCCGCTGTCGGTGCCACGACGATGTGCCCATCATGGCCTAGAAGGTTCAAGCTGCATCACCTCGCACATGAATGAAGCTCGGAAGAACAGAGCGCCACCACCGGCCAATAGACGGCCACCTGCACCCTGAGCACCGCTTCCTGGGTCTGCTCGAGGTCGACCGCGAAATATCGGCAGGGCCTTCCATACCACGTCGTGCATGTGCTCCCGCTCACTGGCTTGCTACCTCGGGCATCGCATGAGCTGACCGTCTGATGATGATGATGATGATGATGAAGGGAAGAGCATGGGGAGGGGTGGCACACGAAAAGCGTGCTGCCTGCCCGTCTCTGCAAGCCCCCTTACCCGCGTCCGTATCCGACGCACATGCCCTCGAGCACGCCCCAGATACGGTAGACACAGGCACACTACATTTATCCAGATAGCCGAACACAGACCCCATCTTACTCGCCTCTTCTTCCAGGACGAGTCCGGGCACTTGTCTACACCGCCGGGAACAGGCCAGGACGAGAGGGTCAAGTGTGCGTGGCCTCTGCTCGCTCGACCAGACAGATGGCTGCCTTGCCCATCCTGTTTCATTCCTTCATCCTTCATCCTCGAGACGAGAGGCCCCAACTCGTCTACATCCCACGCTCCCAACATTCCTTCGAGCACACGTCCCCCCATGTCCATGCCCAAAACGAAACAACAACAACAACCAACCTGCCTTTTGCCTCTGCGTAGCTGTCCATTTTACACACGCGAAGCTTACTCTCACCCCCTACATACATACATACATAACATATACATAGCTATACATAGCACACACATAGACGCTCGGTGAAACCCTCCCCGAAAACAAACCAAGAAGAAGAAAAAAAAAATACCGAGCCCAAAAGATCCAAACAAGGAAAAATAAGCCCGTATACCCCTCCATTCGCAAATTCTTCCCCTTTTTTTTCCCCTGCTTCACACATGCAGTGTCTCTCTCTTTCCCTCTCTCTCTCATCAGTCAGTCAGTCAGAGCCCATCATCCATGCCTGACGGACTCCCCGGCGCACGCGCCACCGGAGGGGGGGAGTCACCGTGCGTCCTCTCCTGCCGTCCGGAAAGGGAAAGGGAAGGGCCGATGAGAGGAGGAGGAGCGCGTGGGCTGATGTAACGCCATGTTTTATTTTAAATAAAAAAATTAAAAAAAAAATTTTTTCTTTGCCGTTCGTAAAAGTTGGGTTTTGCTTCGCGTAAGGTATGTGCAGTACATGTGTGTATGTGGTGTGGTGTGCTCGTAACGAGGGATGGGATGGCTAAGAGAGACGCTCGGTTGGATTGCAGAGTCAGTTTGTTGCATGGGTTAGCGTATGGGACAGTGTAGAGCAGCTACAAGCTCCGTGTGGAATGGGGGAAAAAAAATGTAAACCGACGCCAGGCTAAAGGGGAAAAGTAGAAAGCCCCCTCGCTGTTTGCTACTAATGTTCAAAAACGTTTAAACTATTTTTTTTTCTGGTATGGTCCCTTTTCGGAGGGAAACAAACACGTGTAGCACATCAATCCAGCTATCCTTACTTTCCCTCTCTCCCACTCTCACATACAACCAACGGACGGGACGGGACGGACGGAATGGACGGCGCAGATGGCAAAAGAGTAAACTAAATTGTTTCAAAGCGCCCTATCGCATGCAATCATGTCTAGGCCCTCTTCAAAGAATAGAAAGCGCAAAACCAATTTTTGCTAGTTGTTTCACCGGAACAAAGTTCTTCGCATGCACACACTTCCGCCCATTCCTCCCAAAGCAGATTCTATCTTTTTTGGTGTCGCCTCCACTTCCCTCTCCTACGTAGAGTAGACCACGCAAACAGAAAGAAAAAGAGGAGTGTTATCATCGCACAAGGAAAAAGGAAACAAATAATTGACAGAGAATTCATTTCGTTGCCGGTAAAAAAAAAAGAACCGTAAAACACCGCAAAAAGGACACAGACCGCCACCCCTCCGTTGAAAATGCAGGTCGAAACAGAGCTAGTACATGTGCTACACCATCCCATGCTTCCTTGGCAGGTGATGCAGAGATCCTCCATATGAAATTCGTTAAAAAGTTGAGAAACTTTGTAGACGAGATAGGCAGGGGAGGAAAACGGCTGACGCAGTCATGATGGGTGGCGTAAAGGTCTGCATCCGATTTTGAAACGTCAAGCCGAGAGCCCTGGGCGCAGATCGGTTTCGAGTTAATGACCTTGCTGGTACATTTGCGGGTTCGAGCCGTATGGGGATTGGGGATAACTGCTGCTGTTACTATTGGGGCTGTGATAGGCGTTGCTGGTGGGGGTGGAATACTGAGCCATGCCCTCCGCAAGCCCTGGGCTTTGAGTGCCGTACTGTGGCCCCGAAGTGTTGCCCGAGGCGGCAGGCTGGTAGCCGATGGGAGGAAGTTGTGGATGTCCAGGAGCTTGTCCCGGCACGCCCACTGCTTGTCGCATCTGGCCGTAGACGGGAGCTTCGGAGCCGTTATCGTGTCCACGGGACTGATCGCTGGCACGCTGTCGCTCTTCATCAGCCTTGCGCTGGGCTTCCTCCTCCTTCTTCTTTGCTTTCCATTCCTTGCGGATTTCTTTGAATTCTAAAAGTTACAACGTTAGCGCCATATAATACGAATATTAAGAGGCGTGCCAAGCTAGCCAGGCAAGGGTTGACAGTCGCTAGCTTCCGACCTCTTTTGAAGCTATCCGCCGCAGCGGAACACCATCAAAATAGGCGCAGCACCAACACCGATCAGAAGTGCTAGCTTGGCGCGACTCGAACCCACCATTTGTAGCAGGGAAGGGCAAACCCACCTTCGGGGGTGCGCTTCGCACCGTGCGACTGCATCGTGACATGCGCGTTAAGATGGTTCAGCGTACCATACGCCTTCTCGCAGCCGTTCCATCCGCACTTGTACATGCGCTCAATTTCCTCGTATCGTCGGCGCGGCCTCTTGTGCTGCTGCGCGCCAGGAATGGGCACGAAAGAATACACGGTCGAGAGAGGATGGCCGCCCTTGGGAGCATGGTCAGCACGCGATCACAGACGATGATGATAAGAAGGAGAAGAATTACGACGGTCCCCATGGCGGGTGCATGGAAAAACAAAAAAGTAGTGACCATGAAGACGTATCGGGGGGGAAAGAACCTACTGTAGGGGGTCGCTGAACGGGCGAAACCATGGCAGGTGCGGGAGGGCCCGAGGTCGAGGGATAACCGTATGGTATTTGGTGCTGGGGGTGCTGCCCAGCCCAGTCCGGTCGCGACGCGTACATGGGGGTGGTAGGATGGCCCGGGTAGTGTTGCATGTCGTGATGAGGGGTGTACGGCGAGTACTGTTGGTGTTGGGAGTAGGTCGGGCTCGTGGCTGCCGCAATTGATGGATCTATAGGTACATCCGAGTCAGACTTGAGTTGTTGGGTTTGATGGTCATGGTTCTGGCCATCTTGCAGAGGCATTGACGGACTTTGTGGTTGCGCCATACCTCCAGCTGCTGCCCCTTGAGCGCCTTGCTGGTATGAGCGTTGAATATACTCCGGGAAGGAGCCTGAGCGAGCGGAGGAGGGTATGTTTGCGTATTCGGAGGTGGGCGTTGCCGACGACGAGAAGTTGGAGGCACGCGGGTCTTGTCCTTGAGGATATTGCGCAGCAGATGCTTGATCTGCAGGTGAAGCCTCAGAAGGCGGCTCAGGGAAGGTTGGGTAGGGCGAGTTCAAACCTGTCTGCGAGAAGTCGGATCGTCCGCCGTCCATAGACTGAAGTGCGGATTGTCGTCGAAGCCTCAGGTGTACCAGGTGTACCTCAGCTTACCGAGCTTAGGACTGTCGAGGGTAGGAGGGAGGACGGCAAGATAATTGAGGGCTTGCCAATCGCCGACGCAGGATTTGACGCGAGCGGCAGCAAGACAGGCAGCTAGGACGGAGACAGAGAACGGACTGGGGGTGGTGCGCAGCCAGAGGACCGGAGAAGGTAGAGGCAGGAAGACGCGGTAGTGCGGCCTTAAACGCGGGTGATGTGCAGCGGTCTGCTTTCCAGTGCGCCCAGATGGAGGGACAGGGCGTTCGGCAGATTGACGCCGTCGAGATAACGCAAGGTCGAGGCTAGAGCGGGCAGGGGACGGTTTTGACTAGCGGCTGAGCAGAAGTCGAATGGCGGAGAGCCTCGCGCAGACCAGCGTGAGGTGCAACAGAGCAGTACCACGAGTAGTGCTAGCGAAAAAGTGGACGAGGAGCGCTAGGAATGGGGCAAGGGAGTGGATTTGGGCACTGCAGCTAGCGGAAGCGCGTTGCAGTGACTCCAGAGTGGCGTGTGGTGCGCAAGAAATAAAGTGGCACCAATGGTTCGACCGGGAGGGTGGCCGCTTGCCCAGGCTGACCTAGTCGAACCGATGAAGTAATGACCTGGATGGCAGGCCTGACGGGGACGGGGTGAAAAGGCCGGGGTGGCTGCGATCGGTTGAGCCGAGCCGTGCTGATGGGAGAGGCTGGTGTTCTTGGGGGGCACTAGCGGTGGGCTAAAACGCGGCCTGGCGTTGAGACAGGACCGGCGGTGGTGGTCTGGGACGACGCCCGCTACGTCGCCGGTGATGTGCGCCGTGGGCGGGGGGGTGCGCTGCTGGTGGATGACGACGCTAGCAGGCAGCGCAAAGCTTGGTACCGGGCGCGCTGAGGCGGACAGCAGCCAGCAAGAGGCTAGACGTGCAGACGCAGACGCAAGAGTGGGCGGTGCGTCGACGTGCAGGCGAGGAGCTCCTGGCCAGGCAGTGCCGTGGGCGAGCCAGACGAGCCAGACGAGCCAGTCGAGCGCCGAGGGTGCCGAGCGATCAGCCTGTCGTCCGGCCGCTTTTCCGTTACGTCTCCACTACTGCCGCTCGCAGAAGTTGCTGCTTTGCTGCGCGGAGCTGACCAGGCCTGCGGCAATTGCTTGGGCTGGGACCGGGCTACGACACAGGAGGGGCGTCCAGGTGCGGCCGAGGATGCGCGCGCGTTGTTGGTGGGCAGAGGCCGCGGGGGTCGCACGTGTAGCACCGGGGGGGTTCGCTGGGCCTGGGATGGGGACCGGCTTGGGGCTGTCGGCGGCGGGCTGGAAAGACGGCCTTTTCTTGGGGTGGGCGTTGGCCGCGGGTCTTGGTCTGGGGGTGGCCGCGCGCGAGCGGATGGCAGGCGGGCAGTCGAGGGCGAGCAGCACGGCGTCGCGTCGGGCCCTGGCCTGGTTGCTTGCGTGCCGTCTGGGGGTGGACAGACGGCGACAGTAGTCAACTGTGGCTGGAGGCTCTCTAGCGGTGGTTGCGAGCAGAGGGAGCGGGAATGGGATGCGTCCGTCCTGGCCGACTGGCCTTCTAGTGCGTCCAAGCAGTGGGAGTGCGTGCAATCGTGCGGGCGGTGGGCAGGCGCTGAGATTCGCGACTGCAGTCTAGCGCAAAGTCGGGAAGGCGTGAGGGAGAGGCGAGGAAGGAGAGCCCGCTAGCACTCGCCCGAGGTAAGATAAAGGCAGGCGCGAGGGGCCCCGGCGGCCGCTGACTCAGCCTGTTTACCTCCGCGCCTGCCCGCCGCGCCCATGGCCAGGCCAGCACCAGGGCCCCAGCTCCAGCACGTCCCAACACGGCGAGACGAGAGAGGGGGAGGGCGGAGAGGGCGCTTGCGTCTGCGAGCTTCTCCCCAGCAGCAGCACCCTCCCTTTTTTCCTGCTCGCCACCCAGACGGCAAGGCTGTGTGTGTGTGTGTGTGTGTATGTGTTTAGCCTGCCGCGGGACTGCCGCTAGAAGGTCCCGGAGACGAGGACGACCGTTGGCGCGGCGCGACCTAGCTGCGTCTCTGTACATCTGCTGCTACTGCCCTACCCGATGCTGGTCTGCTTCTCTGCTGCTCTGCTCTGCTCTGCTCTACTCTACTCCACTCCACGCCTCCATCCTACGCGCCCCTCGCTGCACGCATCCCACCCACCACACCACCACCACGTCGCCGACAACACCGCAGGCGAGCGCAGCCGGAGCCACCGGGCTCGACGCTCCATGCGCTGCGGGGCCAATAGTTGGGAACGGGTCACAGCCGCAAGTGGTAGGGGTGACCAGTGCGTGCTGCGAGAACGCGAACGCGATATGAGTGGCCGGCCCGACGACTGCACGCGCGACGTGCACGTCGCATGTGAGCGGGCCAGACAACATCGTCGACGTCGACAGCGCCCGCATCGCATCGCATCGCATCGCCTGGCCTGCCCGTCTGGTCTCGTCTGGTCTCGTCTCGCACCGTGCTGCTGTCAAGGTAGCAGCGCGTCAATTGCGCCTGCTCGGCGCTGCTCTGCTGTGCTCTGTGCTTCACCGCCGGCCTCCGACATCAGCGTCC
>Ga0247757_10000979_pt1 | contig 21012 bp, 10 predicted proteins | sample UWRJL126311R4_FD_180929 | JGI IMG/M metagenome (GOLD analysis project Ga0247757, IMG submission 180929) | Plant litter microbial communities from Arlington Agricultural Research Station in Wisconsin, United States - UWRJ-L126-311R-4 | ecosystem: Environmental > Terrestrial > Plant litter >...
TAATTAAAATTTATTTACTTATTATTTTTTTTTTTTATTAATTAGAATATAAATATTAATATTTTAATAATAATTTTAATAGCCTTTTCCTTTTTTAAATAAATTTAAATTATATTAAATTTATATCTTTTTAAATTAAATAGTAGGAAAAATATTAAAAATAAAAGAGATACTAAATATTGCATAGCATATAAAATATAATTTATCAAAATCTCAAATTTAGTTTTACTACTAACGCAGATAGCAGAGGTTCTAATTTTGTTTTAGATAAAACAAAATAACTTAGTTAAGCTTACAACTGTTTATTATTAGATAAAAACAAAAATTCGAGTCTGCCTCGGCGAAGCCGGAAATTTTCCTTTTCCACTGGGAAAGGAAAATTTAAGCAGGTAAATTTAATTATTTAGAAGAATTTAATTTTGGTTCTGATTGAACGTTTTTCAGTAGTTTTGAGACATGCAAATCGTTATTTTAATAAATTTAAGTAGTCTGCCCTATTTTTAATAAGGCAGGCAAATTAAATTAAAATAAGGTGTAAAGGTGAGTAAAGATAAATCAGATACCTTATAGACCTCCTAAATAGAGGATAATTTTATCTGCTCAGGCTTGGCGAAAGCCTAGCCGGGCAGGTCAAAATATAATAGGCTTCATTATAAAGAAAGGAATTTTTCTACTATAAGATTCGATTTATTTTGTTTAAAGGTAGTTGGTAGGGTAAAAGCCTACCAAGCCTACGATCAATAGCCAAGTTTGAAAGAACAAATGGCCACATTGGGAATGAAAAGCCCCAAATTGCATATGCAATCTGCAGTCAAGAATCTTAGTCAATGCTCGCAAGAGTGAACTAGCTAACTGAAATCACAAAAGCATGTAAAAATGTTTATTGTGATAACGTAAGGGAAAAAAATGATATTACCTTACTATAAGTGTTGTCTAAATTACTGGTGCCAGAAGACTCGGTAACACCAGAAACGCGAACGTTAGTCGTCTTAAACAGGCGTAAAGGGTGAGTAGGCGGCTATAAAATCTCTATTTTTAGTTAAAGTCAATAAAATTCTCTGCTATCTGCGTAAGCAGATTAAATAAGTAGTAAATTTTCATATAAAAATAGAATGAATAAAAGCTAGAATCATATAGAGGATAAACCAAAGAATACTAATTGTGTAGGGGTGATATCCTAAGATATGTAGTAGAATACTAATGGTGAAAACTTTTATCTATTAATGATTGACGCTGAGGAACGAAAGTGAGAATAAGGATTAGGATTAGATACCCAGATACCTCTCACTGTCAACGATGAATGGTAGTTATTAGTTTTATGAAATTAGTAACGATGTTAACGCGATTACCATTCCGCCTTGAGAGTACGGTTGCAAAACTGAAACCAAAAAAATTAGTCGGTCTCGGAGCAAACGAAGTGAAGCATGTTATTTAATACGAAAGTACGCGTATAACCTTACCAGTTCTTGCATAGCCATTTAATAATAATAATTAATTATTATTAAATGAGTAAATTAATTTAATTAATTTCGTTTACAGGTGTTGCATGGCTGTCGTCAGTTCGTATTGTGAAAAGTGAGGTTAATTCCACTAACGGACGAAATCCCTGTTGTTAATTTATACTTAACAATTTATGATCTTTATATATTTTCATTTGGGACTAAGACAAGTCGTTATGGCCCTTATGAACTGGGCTATAGACGTGCCACTATAACTTTAACAATATGACGCTAAACTTATATTAGTTTATTTATATTTATTAAATAAAGAAAAGAAGAGCTAATCATTAAAAAAAGTATATTATTTTACGGATTGTTGCCTGTAACTCGGCAACATGAAGAAGGAATTTCGAGTAATCGTTGATCATTACGCAACGGTGAAGACTGTATCCGGGATGAACTAACTGTCTGTCGCTGGGGCGGAGCTCGGAATGGGGGAAATTGCCTACAAATTATTTAAATGATTTTAATTAGTTAGTTATCTAGTATTAGGTTTTATGCCTGCGTAGCAGTAGCAGACTAACTATTAATTTATACTTAATTTTTATCAATTAACCCTTCGGAGTAACATCTCAAAAGTCATAGCAAGGTAGCTGTACTGGAAAGTGCTGCTGGATAATAATATTTATGTTACCCCCTTTCCTTACATTAAAATTAATGTAAAAAATTTAAGCAGCCTGCCCGGCTTAGCCTAGCCTAGCCGGGGCAGATAAATCTGCTACGCAAGTAGCGCTACACAGAGCCTTTAATTTAATTGGTTAGAATGGTTTCTTGATGAGAAACTAGTAGGAGTTCAAGTCTTCTAGGGCTTATCTATTTTCTGCAGAGTAGCAGTCTTGGCTTTAATTTTTTTTAAATTAGTGCCTAGCCTAGCCTAAAACTCTTAATCAAATAAAAAAATTTTTTTTTTATTTAATATTTGAATCCTTTTTAAATAATTAAAAACAATCTGCCTCGGCGAAGCCGGAAATTTTCCCTTTCCCGTGGAAAAGGGAAATTTCCACTGGAAAAAGGTAAGGAAAATTTAAGTTAAAAATTAAAAGTATCGATGAATAAACATTTAGGAACATCAAACGTAATTAAAGGGGTTATTAAGGATTAATAAAGCAAATTTATAAAAAAGGAGGTATATACCAAAAGCTTAAACTAAAAAAATAGTAATTTAACATAAGCGATCCTAAGGGAAACCTTTTAAAAACAACTTCCTGAAGTAAAACATTTTATTAAGGAAAGGAAAGGAAATCAACCGAGACTCTGAAAGTAATGGCGAGTGAAATCAGAATAGCCTTATAGTTATTAAATTAATTTGAAATTTTTTAATTTAAGCTAGGCTAGTATAGCCTATTATTTTATTTTTAACTGGTTTACTGCGGAAGCAGACTGCTTCTCTACGTAAGTAGGTTTTTTTTTAATTATGCAGTAAATATGAAAGCAATAAGCAAGCTAGGAAAAAATAAAATATTTGTTTTAGATTAAAAAAGCAAAATTATTATACTAATTTTTCTGCCTCGGGCAGGTAGTAATTTTGTTCTAAAGAAGGTAACAGTCCTGTAAAATTAAAAATAACTATAATTTCTCTTTAAATATAAGAAAATAAAGGGATTAATAAGTACAACGAGAGTTAACTTGTTGGAAAAAAGGGGAACCATCCTCTAAGGCTAAGTATTATAAATTTAGCGATAGTGAAAAGTACTGTAAAGGAAAATTTTGAAAAGCAAGTAGTAAACTTTGTATTGCGGAAGCACCCTGCTTATTTTTACCAGACAGGTAAAATTAGGCAGGTATAAATTTATTATCTTATTTAGATAATAAATTGGTGAAATAGATCATGAATTAGTAACTCTATAAGCAGTCGAAACTTAAAAAAAAATAAGTAACGACGTACCTTTTGCATAATGGGTCAGCAAGTTAATAGAAGTAGCAAGGATAAAACCTCAGCGAAAGCAACTGGACTAATAAAATTAGTATTGGGTTAGTTACTTCTATTAGACCCGAAGCCAGGTGATCTTACCAAGACCAGATTATAATAGATCGAACGGGTGAATGTTGCATAATTCTCCGATGAGTTTTGGTAAGCGGTGAAATGCCAATCTGACCTGGTGCTAGCTGGTTTTCTACCGAAACATATTTAAGTATGTCATCTACCTAATTTTAAGCCTAATTATTTATCTGCCCAGGCTTTAATTTTTTTAAAATAAGGCAGGTAAAAAAATAAGAGCCAATAAAATACAGATTTATGAAGGTACAGCAAGGCGATTCCCAACTTATTTTAATATATTTTAATAAAATTTGTTTAGGTTGCGGGGACTTAAAAAATCTTACCTTTGGAAGCGAATCTCGGAATAACATAAATTGATGGTAGATATTCAGACTATACATGCTAAGTTGGATAGTCAAGACGGAAACAGCCGAGAACACTGATCAAGGTCCCTAATGATTGTTAAGTGAAATTAAGGATGTAGCAATATCGTATACAGCTGTGAAGTGAGCCTGGCAGTCGCTACTTATAATGAACGTATGTAACAACGCAACAGCAGTATATTTAATAATTATTAAATAATGATAGTAGCACCGAAAATTTAACGGGTCTTAAACAATCAACCGATATCGTGTTGTTTATTTATTTTACTGCAGTAGCAGAGTATGCTAAATAAGCATAAACAAAAAAAAAATAAATATTCTAGGTAGTAGAACATTCAGTTTAACCTATAATAAAATAGTGTTTCATTATTTTTAGGAAACTGAAGAGAGAATGCTGACATGAGTAACGTAAAAAATTCCTATAATGGAATTCGCCGAATACGAAAGGGTTTCAAATTTGAAAGGTTAAACCGTTTTGATTTAATGCGGCCTCTAAGGATTATAGCCAAAGCTATAACTGATGAGTAACTAATAGAAAATCCTAAAATTAAAAAAAGGATCAGGAAAATAATATTATTCTATCTTTATTGTTAGCTTAATAATAAAGTAGAAATACTACCGTACCCTAAACCGACACAGGTTCGTAGGTAGAGAATACTAAGGCGAAGAGCTAAAAGTTGTAAAGGAACTCGGCAAAATAACCTCGTAAGTTTTACGATAAGAGGTACCCTAAAAAATAAAATTTATTTTATTAATAGGGTGGCACAGAATCGGAGGCCACGACTGTTTACTAAAAACACAACACAGTGCAATCATTAATATGGTAGTATACTGTGTGAAATTTGCCCAATGCCATTAATATAAGTGAAGTTATAATTTAAATACTTAACTGCGTAGCAAACTAAGTATGATATAATTGTGACTAAATGAAAATCTGGTTAATAGCGGTCTTAACTATGAGGATCCTAAGGTAGCAAAATCAATTGGCCATTAAATGTGGTCCGGTATCAATAATCCAACGATGGTCTCACTGTCTCTACAACTTGCTCAGTGAAATTGAATTACGCGTGCAGATGCGCGTTGCCTCCAGGGGGACGGGAAGACCCTATGCAGCTTTACTGTAGTTAGTTATCACATGAATCTAAAACAATTTAGTTAGATAGAAAATAGGAATATCGATTGATTTATGGAAACCTTAAAAACTGAATTGGGTTTATGTTTACCTTTAAATTAAAAATAATAGGGAGAGTTGACTAATTGGCAGTTTGACTGGGGCGGTCGTCTTTAAAAAAGTAGCAAAGTACATCCAAATTTTTTTATAATACAAAAAAAAAAGATAAACTTTTTTTATAAATGAAATTTAATTTTATTTATTTATTTATTTTTTTTTTTATTTTTTAAGGTATAGCTAGAAATTGAACGGAGATCAATCAATCAGTGAAGGATTGTGTAATGCGTAATGGCGATAAGCATGCTTAACTGAAAGACTTAAAAGTCGAACAGATACGTAAGTAGGGCATAGTGACCCCTCGCTTTAATATGGGATAGACGGGGATCAATTAATAAAAGTTACGCTAGGGATAACAGGCTGATAGCCGACGAGAGTACACATTGTCTCGGCTGTTTGGCACCTCGATGTCGACTCATCCTATCCTCCGGGGGAAGAAGCTTGGAAGGGTTCGGCTGTTCGCCGATTAAAAGGGTACGTGAGTTGGGTTTAATACGACGTGAGTCAGTATGGTCCCTATCTTCTGGAGGAAGATTTAGTAGAAAGAGACAGACCTTCTAGTACGAAAGGACCAATAGGCTGTGTTTCTCTAGTGCACCAATTGTTTGTAAATTATATTAATTATAATAGAACGCATAGTTGGGTAGCCACAAACATAATAGATAAGTGCTGAATGCCTCTAAAGCAAGAATCTAATCTCTAAATACTAAAATTTATAATTAAGATATAGATGATATCTTAATAGGACTCAAATGTATATATTGTAAAATATCAGTTTAGGGTTACTAATTTATAAAAAAACTTTATGTTCTTTGTTTAGCTTACTTTCTTATTTTATTTTACTGCGTTACTGCGTTACTGCGTTTAAAATAATAAGTTAATTTAATTTAGCGAAGCTTACTGCTGCCGCAGACTGCTTATTTTTTTAGGGTAGGTAAAAGAATAATAATTTATTTAATTATAAAATTAAACGAAATAATCTGCTTATTTTTTTAGGGTAGGTAAATATATTAAATTCTTAAAAGTATGAATTGGCGTACATATTTATTTATTTTTACTTTTTGGCGGAGCGGCGGAGCCAGTACTACCTTTTTAGGCAAAAAAAGCTTCGCGCTACGCAGCTGCTACGCAGAGAATAAATAAATATTACTTATTTTATTAAAAGTTACGGAAATGTTATTATCTGCTTCGAGCAGGAAAAATTAAAAAAAATGAATTTATCTTTAATTTTATTTTTAATAGGTATTTTAGGTTTTGTTTTAAATAGAAAAAATATTATATTAATGATAGTAGCTATAGAAATTATGTTATTAGCAGTTACTTTATTAATATTAATAGTATCTTATGGATTTAATGATAGTATAGGTCAAACATATAGTTTATATATAATATCAATAGCTGGAGCTGAATCAGTAATAGGATTAAGTATATTAGTAGCATATTATAGATTAAGAGGAACTATTTCATTAAATAATTAAATGTATTTATCAATAATAGTATTACCTTTATTAGGTAGTTTAATAAGTGGATTTTTAGGAAGAAAAGTAGGAACAAGTGGAAGTAAATTAATAACTTGTTTAAGTTTAATAATAACTTCTATATTAATAACTATAGCATTTTATGAAGTAGGAATAAGTGGAAGTAGTGTAAGTATAAATATCTTAAGTTGGTTAACAATAGAAAATTTAAATATTTCTTGGTATTTTTATTTTGATCAATTAACAGTATCTTTAGGATTAGCTGTAATATATTGTTCAACATTAATTCATATTTATAGTGTTGATTATTTATCAACAGATCCTCATAATCAAAGATTCTTTTCTTATTTATCAGCTTTTACTTTTGGTATGTTAGTTTTAATATGCGGAGGTAATTTTTTTGTAATGTTTGTAGGATGGGAGTCAATTGGAGTAGTTTCTTATTTATTGATTAATTACTATTTTACAAGATTACAATCTAATAAAGCAGCTATGTTAGCTTTTACTATGAATAGAGGAGGAGATATGTTAATGAGTATAGGTTTTTTTGCAATATTTAGCATATTTGGTTCTTTAAATTATGGAGATATATTTACTTTAACTCCTTATATTAATGAATATTCTATTACTTTAATATCATTATTATTATTAGGAGGTGCTTTAGCAAAAAGTGCTAATATTCCTTTACATTCTTGGTTACCTGGTAGTATGGAAGCTCCTACACCTGTTAGTGCTTTATTACATGCTGCTACTCTAGTAACTGCAGGTATTTATTTATTAATAAGAATAAGTCCTATATTAGAATATAGTAATAGTGCTTTATTAATAATAACTTTAATAGGAAGTACTACTGCATTTTTTGCTGCAACTTGTGGATTATTACAAAATGATTTAAAAAGAATAATAGCTTTTAGTACTATATCTCAATTAGGATATATGATGATGGCTATTGGTTTAAGTCAATATAATGTAGCTTTAATGCATACTGTAAATCATGCTTTTTTTAAAGCATTATTATTTTTAGGAGCCGGAGCTGTAATTCATGCTTTTTCTGATCAACAAGATATTAGAAAAATGGGTGGTTTATTAAAATTTTTACCTTTTACATATAGTGTTATGTTAGTAGGTTCTTTAAGTTTATTAGCTACTCCTTATTTAACAGGATTCTATAGTAAAGATTTAATATTAGAATTAGCTTATGGTAAATATAATTTTAGTGGTTTATATGCTTATATTTTAGGAAGTATAACTGCAGGTATTACTGCATTTTATAGTTTTAGATTAATTTGTTTAGTTTTCTTAGGTTATCCTAATGGACAAAAAACATCTTATTTAAATAGTCATGAATCTAATATTGCGACGATTATTCCTTTATTAATTTTAGCTTTATTTAGTATATTCTTTGGATATATTTTTTCTGATTTATTTGTAGGTGTAGGTTCAGATTTCTTTCAAAATTCTATTTTTATACATCCTAATAATATTTCTATAATTGAAGCTGAATTCTCATTAAATATATTTATTAAATTATTAGCTGTTATTTTAAGTGTATTTGGTTCTATATTAGCTATTTATTTATATCATATTAAACCTACTTATATTTATAGTATTAATAATAATAATAAATTATTTAGAACTTTATATGCTTTCTTAAATGGTAAATATTATTTTGATGTTTTATATAATCAATTTTTAGTTCAAAATGGTTTAAAATTAGGTTATAATATTTCTAAAGAAATTGATAAAGGAGCTATAGAATTATTAGGTCCTTATGGTATTTCTAATTCTTTATTTAATACTGGTAATAAATTATCTAAATTAGATACTGGAATTATTACTACTTATGCTTTATATATTACTTTAGCTTTATTAGTTTTATTATTCCTAGTTTTTGCTCCTATTTTAATTATTAATATTAATGATAATAACGTAGCAGGTAGTTTGATTAATCAAACTGAAATTAGACTATTTATAGTTTATACTGTTACTATTTTATTTATTTCTTTCCCTGCTTAGGCTTCGCCACAGAAAGCAGACAAGACAAAAAAACTGCTAGCGCTAGCAGACAAAAAACTGCGTAATAAAAAAAACAAATATGATGATTAAATTACTAACTTTACTAACTTCCACTCCGGATGTAGATGCTTTCTGGAGTGGTATGACACACTTAATTCACATGGACACTATTATAAGTTTTGGGAAAGAAGCAACAGGTATGTTTAATGAAGTTACTAAAAACCCAGGAAAGTTTTTAATAACTCCTAATCCTCAAAATATAGAAATAATAGGTAGTCTGCTCCGCAGAGGATAAATTAGAATATTTTAATTCTAAGATAGAATACCAATTAGAAATTATTCATGAACCTTGTAAACAGATATCTGAGGGTATAAATAAAAAATTACAAAATATTACTTATTATGCTACACAAATGGTAAATATTATTAATACCACTTGTCCGGAATTATTAATTAATTTCCCTTCTAATAGTGAGGGGGTAATTAATATTACTCAGGTTGTTCAAAACTTACCTTTAGAAGAGGCATTTAAAAATCAGGTTAATCCTGTAAATTTAAAAAAATTTGAATTCTATGCTTCTTTAATAGAAGTAGAAATGACGGATTTACATAAATTAATTGAAGATCATCCTGATATTCTTAAAATTACTAAAAAGACTAGAGTTTTTAAAAAATTAATTTTTTCTAAGAAATGAGTATCTGAAATTTCAACTACGGTAAATGGTTTTGATGATAAAAGATATGAATTTGCCTGCCCGGGGCAGAAAGAAGAAGATTTTTAATTTTCCCCCCCCCCTTTAAGTTAATTTAACTAGTCTGCGTAGCGCGTAGCAGAGGCTCTAATTTTTATCTGCTCCCGGCTTGGCTAGCCTCTAATTTTTTATTTTCTTTCCTTTTCCTTTCCTTTCCAGTGGAAATTTCCAGTGGAAAAGAAAATAAAAATAAGGGCAGAGGGCAGGTAAAAGTGTATTAGATTATCTTATTATAATATTCTAATATTTTAGACACTATAACTTAAATGCGTAGCATTTATAATATAATACTACTAATTATATTGGTATTATTATAAATATAAAGATAATATACTCAATTATTGAAAAAATTCACTCCTAAGTCAATAAATAATAAATATAATTTACCTATTTGCCAATCTAAAATAGATGAAAATAAGAATGGACTAAATTTGTTACATAAACAAAAAATAAGCAGTTTGAAACTAAATTCAAATTTTAAATTGGCGGAACCTAGCCACTCTTTATATAATGAATCTATAGAAGATATTACTAAAAATTTAACTTCTTATTATATTTCTGCTAACTGCGTAAATAGTCAGACTAATTTATTAGATAAAAATAATAAGCAGATGCTTATGCAGGTTGAGGAACTAGAATTAGCTAATAATAATATAGCTGCTTCTAGTCCTTTACAAACAACTTCTCTTTCTCTGCTAACGCCTAGCCGAGAGGGGGAAAATAAAAAAATACACTGCCCTGGCTACGCAGAGAAAGAATATAATATACAAATAAATAAAATTTTAAAAAGAAAAGATTGAAATAAAAAAGATTATATTAATAATTATATTAAAAGTTATACTAATTTTTTACCTTTTAATAAAAAAAATGGAATAACTTTAGAATATAAATTATATAAAAATTATTTTTTTAATAATTTTTGCCTAAATTTACCTACTTATTCTTTATCTGCCAGCTCATTATTTTTTTCTGCGGAAGCAGTAAAAAAATTAGGGCAGACTAATTTATTAGATAAAAATAATAACAGTCTGCCTGCTAACGCAGCTGCTAACGCAGCTGCTAACGCAGCTGCTAACGCAGAGAGCAGAGAAAAAAATGCCACCCAAATTGAAAATAACTTAAAAATTTATACTTTAGAAAGCACATATAATCTATTAAAAATTATATTTAAAAGTTTATATTGTTTAATAAGTAAACCAATTTTTACTATTTCTGGTGAGAAAATAATTATACAATTGTTTTATTACTTAAATATACCTAACAAAAGTATATTTAAATGGTTTTCTATCTTTTTTAATAAGAAAATTAAAAAAATGTATAATGATATTAATAATAGAAAAACAATAAGTTTAATTAGATATTATAGAAAAAAAACAACCTGCGGGAGCAGAAAAAAATATAATTTTAGTAATCTATACACTAGATTTTTTTTTGGTAAAAAAGGTAATGTTTTAAATTTAGGAAATAAATATTTTTCTTTTGGACCCGGAAAAAGAATAAAAAGATCTTATTTTAATTTAAGAAAAAGATTTTTTGCTATAAGAGCAGCTAATAATGCTACTGCTATTGCTACTGCTATTGCTACTGCTAAGCAGAGAAAGAGAAATAATCTAGGTGCTTCTCTGCATACTGCTAACGCAAATAGAAAATTTATATTATTTAATTTATTTAAAAATAGTTTAAATAAAGTTTATCAAAATAAATTTAAGATTATTTGTAATATTTTAAGTAAATTTTTTAATAAACCTGTAGAATTACAATTAACTAGATTACATCATCCTTATCTAGATAGTAATATTTTAGTTAATTTATTAGCTATTAATTTAAAAAAAAAAAAATCTAATCTTTTAATTAATAAAATATTTAAAAAAAAACCTATTAAAAAATTAAATAACTTACCTAAATTTAATATAATTCAGCATCCAAATAAAGAATATATTATTAATAATATTAGACCTAATGCATTTATTTCTGGTTTAAATTTTTATATTGCAGGTAGATTAATGAAAGAACCTATTATTCCTAAAATTACTACAAAAAATTTTGAAAAAGGTGCTAGAGCTACAGGAAAAGTTAATTTTATAGATACCTCAAGTATTACTAATAAAAATAAAAAAGGAGCTTTTACTATTAAAATAATCTCAGGTCAAAATTTTTATATTTAATTATTTTTTTCTCTGCGTAGCAGTGCGAAGCAGTGCGAAGCGCGAAGCTGATTATTTTTTTAATCCCCAATTGACTAGCCAATATTCTTTATCTGCCGGGCTTAGCGAAGCTTACTCCTTATTTTTTCCCACTGGAAAAGAAAAGAAAAATAAGGGCAGGCAGGTTAACATTTTTATCTTAATTGGTTAAAGTTTCTATCTTCGAAATAGAAAGATGTTGGTTCGAATCCAGCAAAATGTTCTATATTTATTTTTGTGTAGCTCTAATTTTTTATATTTAATTAATTATATTTACTAATAACTTAATTATATTAAATTATATTTTTATAATAAATAAAATATTTATAAATTAATAATTTTATAAAAGTAATAATATTAATAATAAAATAAATTTTTTAGGGGAAATCTGATAATTGGTTAATCGGTTATATTTGCAATATAATAATGATAGTTCGAGTCTATCTTTCTCCAAATTATAAATTTTAACAAATCTAACTAAATACTCTTTTAAATAAATAAATAAATAAATTATAGATTAATAAAGAATTTCCTGTTAATAGTATTTTATTAACAGACCAAATAATTGAAAAATATTTTGAATTATTTTGGAGTAAGATAGTTAAAGATCTTATAGAAAATAAACATATTTTTTTAATGTTTAGGATTCAACTAGAAGGTAATAATTTAATAACAATTGGAAAAATGCAAAAACTTAATAAAGAAGATAAAGAATATTATATTGATTATATTAAATATATAATTAATATTAAAACTGAAGGTTATAATAGTTTATCTATTAAATCTATAATATTTTCTTATGGGATAAGAGATGGATTAGCTCCTAATAAAAATATTAAAGAAAATATAAATATTAAAAATCAAATATTTTATTCTAATAAATTACCTATTAGTTTAAATCCGGAAGATTATGGAAAAATTATAGAAAAAGATGAAAATAATAAATATTATATTAGAACTAATAGTAAAATAGAAATTATATTAAAACAAGATTTTATTGAACAAAATAAACAAAAATTAAAAATTAATAAAATTAAATATTTTAGAAATGGTAATTTAATTTTAGAATGGATTGATAGAGAAATTAATATAGAAGTACCTAATACTTTTTCTAGAGAAATTGGAGCTACTACTTATTATTATAATAATGGAGAATTAGAATTAAAAAAAATATTAAAAAAAACAGGGGTCTTTAAAAAAGCTAAAAAAGATAAAAAATTACAAAATAATTTTATAACTATGGATTTAGAAACTCAATTAATAAATAATATCCATACTCCTTATTTATTATCTTGGTATAATGGATTAATTTCTAAATCTTATTTTATAACTGATTATAAAGATTTTGGAGATTTATTAAAAAATGTATTAGATGATTTAGTTGAATTTAATGATTATACAGTTTACTTCCATAACTTTGCTAAATTTGATAGCTATTTTTTATTAAAGTATCTTGTAGAGTTAGGTAATATAGATCCTATAATCCATAATGATAAATTAATAAGTTTAACTTTTACCTATAATCAACAAGAAAATAAAATTTTAAAGCTAAAATTTAATGACTCTTATTTATTATTACCAGGTTCTTTAAAAAATTTAAGTAAATCTTTTAGTATTAATAATCCAAAAGGAATATTTCCATTTGGATTAAATAATTTAAATTATAAAGGAGAAGTTCCTAATTTTAAATATTTTAATAATATTAACCAAGAAGAATATAAAAATTACCAAAATTTATATAAAAATAAAATTTGGAATTTTAAAAATGAGGCTATTAAATATTGTAAGTTAGATTGTATAGCTTTATTCCAAATTTTAATTAAATTTAATAAATTAATATTTAATAAATTTAAATTAAATATAATTAATTATCCAACTACTCCTTCTTTAGCTTTTAAAATTTATAGATCGCAGTTTATTCCTAAGGATATTATTCATATGTTAACAGGGGATATGGAATTTCAAATTAGAGAATCTTATACTGGTGGTGCAGTTGATATGTATTTACCAACTAATAACCCCGAAGATAAAATTTATGCTTATGATGTAAATTCATTATATCCTTTTGTTATGAAAAATTATGATATGCCTGTTGGTTCTCCAACTTATTTTGAAGGAGATATATTAAAATATGAACCTAATGCGTTTGGTTTTTTTAATTGTAAAATAGAAGCTCCTTCTAATTTAGAACATCCTATTATACAAACACATTTAAAAACTAAAAATGGTATTAGAACAGTAGCACCTTTAGGAACTTGGTCTGGAATGCTATTTTCCGAAGAATTAAAAAATGCTATAAAATTTGGGTATAAATTTAAAATTATAGATGGTTATTTATTTAAAAAACAAAATATATTTGAAGATTATATTAATATTTTATATAAAATGAGATTAGATTATCCAAAATCTGATCCAATGAATTATATAGCTAAATTATTATTAAATAGTTTATATGGAAGATTTGGAATGAATGATAATTTTACTATTAACCAAGTATATTATATAGATGATGCTCAAAAATTTATTAACGAAACTCCTAATATAGAAAACTTAATAGAAATAGGTAACTATATAATAATCCAAAATAAAAAAGATAATTTAGATGATAGATTAGATAATGGTTCAATTACTCATAATATTAATATAGCAATTGCATCAGCAATAACAGCCTATGCTAGAATACATATGAGCCAATTTAAAAATAATCCTAATTATAAATTATATTATTCAGATACAGATTCTATTTATATAAATAAACCTCTAGATAATTCTTTAATTTCTAATAAAACTTTAGGAGCTATGAAACTAGAATCTATTAATATTAAAGGTATTTTTATAGCTCCTAAAGTATATGGATTAGAAAATGAAAATAGAGAAATTTTAATTAAAGCAAAAGGTTTAACAAAAGAAATTTTAAATAAACTAACTTTAAAAGATTTAGAATCTTTATTAATTAAAGATTCAATACAAATTTATAATCAAAGTAAGTGGTTTAAAAATATATCTGAAGGTAATATAACAATAAAAGATATCTTATTTACATTACAAACAACAGATAATAAAAGACAATTAATTTACAAAAATAATATATTAATAAATTTAGTTTAAATAGAAATAATACTCTTTTATACTATATTTATAATAAATTAAAAATATTATTTCTTATCCTAATTTGTTTCCTTTCCTTTTTCCTTTGAAAAGGAAAAATTAAGTAAATTAATATTAGGTCTCTACCTACTTATATAAATTATAATTTATAAATTATAATTAAAAAAAAAGGGGAGAATTAATTTTTAGTATCAAAATTAGTTAAAGATATAGCACCAGAACCTATTTCTAATACAAAACCAATAGTTAAAACAATAAAGAAAATAATACCTATAGTAAATCCAAATATAGATACTTGATATAAAGATAAAGCTAAAGGAAATAATAATAAAATTTCTAAATCAAATATTAAAAATAATAAAGCTACTATCATAAAATGAATTTGGAAAGTAGATCTAGTTTGTCCAGGTAAAGCTAAAAATCCACATTCATAAGCAGAAACTTTTGCTTCATCAGGTCTATGAGGAGCTAATAAAACATTTAAACCTAATAAAATAAAAGCTAAAATAGGAATAAAAATAAAAATAAAAATTAAATTATTCATTAATTAAAAAATAGTGATAAAGCTAATAGTTGAGTACCATTTAATAAAAGATTAGGTTTAATAAAAAAGAATAAAATAATAATATTTAATATAGAAATTAAATAACTATGTGTATTACTTAAAGGTGAGATAATTTGATTATTATCATTTATATTATCTCTATTTACTGTATTATTAGAAGATTCAGAATACATATTTTTAATTATTTGTAAATAATAAGATGCAGATATTATACTAACTAAAATAGCTATAATACTTATAAAATAATAACCATTTTGTAATGCAGAATATAATACAAATTGTTTTGAAAAGAAACCAATTAAAGGAGGTATACCTGCCATTGAAAATAAACAAATAGCTAAACTAATACATAATAATGGATTTTTAAAGAATAAGTTATTAAATTGATAAATATAGTTAATATCTTTATTAGTATCATTTAATTCTTTAGTATTCCAATAATTATTAGCTTTATATGATAAAGCTAATATAATTAAAAAAATATTTAAATTAGTTATTGTATATTGTATTATATAGAATATAAAGGAATCTATTGATTGTTCAGTATTTATAGCTAAAGCTAATAAAATAAATCCAATATGAGATATAGTACTATAAGCTAATAATCTTTTTATTTTAACTTGACTTAAACCTAAAATACTTCCTATAATTAAAGATAATAAAGAACTTATTAATAAAATATTTTTATCTAATCCTTCACCTATATTAAATAATTTAAAATTAGATAAAGAAGTTATTTGTGTAAATATTTCTGTTTGCCCGATGTAGGCAAAAGTAAATAAATTACTTTGTAATTTTAATAATAAAAATAATATTGCTATTTTAGGAATTATTGTTAACCAAGTTGTTACTATTGTAGGTACTTCATCATATACATCTGGTGACCAATTATGTAAAGGAGCTGCAGCTATTTTAAATAAAAATCCTATAAATATTATTATAGTACCTAAATAAATACCTTGTATTGAATATAAATAATTATTTGATTCTGTAGGCATAGCCAATAAGAATTCTGAATTAGATAAATATGTTATTAAAGATAATGATTCTATATTTGTTATACCTGAATAAGCATATACTATACCTGATCCTAATAATATTATACAAGAAGATAAGGCACCTAATAAAAAATATTTTAAACCTGCACTTGTTGAAGATTCAGAATTTCTATATAATGTTGCTAATATATATAATCCAAAAGATTGCAATTCTATACTTAAATATATAGAAATTAAATCAAAACTACTTATTAATAAAGATGAACCTAAAATACTAAATAAAATAATTATTGAATAATTAGTTGAATAATTATCTCCTGATTTTTCAAGTGTTTTATAAGTTGTTGTATTATTTAAGAAATCTTTAGTTGCTATATTAGGCCAAGATAATAAAATTAAACCTCCTACTATAAACATAATTATTTCTAAACTTTGAGTTATTTGAGTTATATGGAAATAACCATTATATATCCCTATACCTGTTCCAATTGATTGAAAATATAAAACATTAAAATTTAATGCTCCAGCATATAGTAATATTAGAAAAGATATTCTAGTAAATTGAATATGATTAATATTTATTAATTTAACTGCTTTAGCAGTTATTAAGCTTAATATACTTATGAATAACATCACTAGATTTTAATACTTAGTATTATTAGTTAGGTTAATTTATTTTTTACTGCTCCCGGCTAGCCGGGCCTCTAATTTTTTTTCTACTGGAAAGGGAAAGAAAAAATAAGGGAGTTCTTTATTTAAATTTTTTTAGTAGTAAATAAATAATATAAAAGATTAATATTAAACATATATTATACTTTTATTAAAAAAAAAATAGTAGAGGTAACTTTAATATAAATTTTAGAATAAGGGGGGGGGAAGAAATTTTCTTAAATATAATTTAATAATAATATTTATTATAAACTTAAAAAACTTAATACCTCTGCGAAGCGCGAAGTAGACTAATTATTTTATTAAAAAATAAGGAAAATAAAGTTATTATAAGTTATAAATATTATTTTAATAAGGAGCAATATCAAAACTTATTAAAATACTTGGTACTAATATTATAAAAGCTACTGCTACAGGTAATAAATTTAACCAACATAAATTAATTAATTGATCATATCTTAATCTAGGTAAAGTAGCTCTAAACCAAACAAAGAAAAATGTAAAAATACAAGTTTTTAAACCTAAAATTATAGCTTGTAAATTAAATATAGATTCATTTACAAATATTTCAGGTAAATTATATCCACCTAAAAAGAAAATAGCAGTTATACAACTAAATAATACTATACTTGAATATTCTCCTAAAAAGAAAAATACAAAAGGAACAGAAGAATGTTCAGTAAAGAAACCAGCTACTAATTCAGATTCAGCTTCTTGTAAATCAAAAGGTGTTCTAGAAGTTTCAGCTAAAATAGCTATAAAATAAAATATAAATACAGGTAATAAAGGTACTATAAACCATATAGATTGTTGTATTTCTATTATTGTAATATAATTTAAACTCCCTGTTAATAATATTATTATTAATATTGCACTACTTAATATTAATTCATAAGATATCATTGCTGCTGTTGATCGTAAAGATCCTAAAAAAGCATATTTAGAATTAGCAGACCAACCTGCTAATAATATACCATATACACCTAAAGAAGATAAAGCTAAACTATATAATATACCTAATTCTAAATCAGATATTACTATACCTTGACCAAAAGGTATTACAGCCCAACCTAATAAACTAAATACTAATGTAGATACTGGTGCTAAATAAAAGATTATTTTATTTGATTGAGATGGTATTACTGTTTCCTTTAAAATTAATTTTAAAGCATCTGCAAAAGGTTGTAATATACCATAATATCCTACAGTATTAGGTCCTACTCTTCTTTGATGAGCTGCTAATTGTTTTCTTTCTATTATAGTCATAAAAGCTACACTTAATAAAACAGGTAATATTATACTTAATACATCTGCTAAATTAAATAATAAACTTATTATATTTGTTAATAAATTTGTATTTATCATATTAAAATTATTATTTTTTTTTCTATACTTTTTTTAAGTTTTAAGAAAGAATTTAATTTTTTATAAACTAGTGAAACTTATTAAGATTTAGGTTTAATTAAAAATTAACCTACTACTATAAAGTAGCTATTGTTTATAATTTTATTTATACTTTTTCTCTTTATAAAATTAAATTATAAAGAAATTAAGCTTACTGCTTAATTTTCCCTTTCCATTAGAAAGGGAAAATTTTAGGCAGTGTAGTTATATTTATTTTTAAATATAAATTATTTTTTTTTTGTATTTTTTATACAAATTTAAATTATTAATTATTACAAAATTTTTATTAGGGGGTAATTATAAATATATTTTATTAATTTTTTAATTTTTTGCTTACGTAAGTAGCAGAGGCTTTAATTTTGTTTTTTAACTGCCTAGCTTAGTTAAACTTTAAAAAAAAAAATAACAAGCTAATATATTTACTAGTCTATTTTTTAGTAGAGCTAGTCTATAAACAAAATAATTATTTTAGTTTAATAATATATAATAAAATTTATTATTTATTATTTGTTGCAATATCTAATAGAGTATTTTCACTTAAACCTATTAAAGGGATTATTACTAAGAACCAAGAGAAATAGAAAGCTGTAGCTATTTGACCTATTTCTACATAAGGTGTATTAGGGTGTTGTGAACCAATCCACATTAAAATAAAGAAATCTACTACAAAGAACCAGAAAGCTAATTTCATAGCAGGTCTAAATTGATTTCCTCTTATTCTAGATATATCAGTTAAAGGTAATACTAATAATATTAATAAAGAACCAAACATTGCTATAACTCCTAATAATTTATTAGGTATAGATCTTAAAATAGCATAATAAGGTAATAAATACCATTCTGGTACAATACTTGCTGGTGTTACCATAGGATCAGCTGGAATATAATTATCAGAATGTCCTAATAAATTAGGATAGAAGAAAACTAAAATAGATAATACTAAAAAGAAAGCAAAGATAGTTACTAAATCTTTAAATGTAAAATAAGGATGCATTGCATATCTATCTCCACTTGAAGTTACACCATTTGGATTATTTGATCCATGTACATGTAATGCTATTAAATGAGCTACAGCTAAAGCTGCTAATAAAAAAGGTAATAAATAATGTAATGAAAAGAATCTATTTAATGTAGCATTAGATACTGAAAATCCTCCCCAAATTAATTCTACTATATCTTGACCAAAAATTGGTATAGCACTTAATAAATTAGTAATTACTGTTGCACCCCATAATGACATTTGACCATATGGTAATACATAACCTAAAAAAGCTATTGCCATCATTAATACTAAAATTATTACTCCTATAGACCATACTAATACTCTAGGTGATTTATATGATCCATAATATAATCCTCTAGCTATATGCATATATACAAATATAAAAAAGAATGAAGCTACATTAGCATGTGTATATCTAATAATCCATCCATTATTTACATCTCTCATTATATGTTCTACACTATTAAAAGCTAAATCTACATTAGGTGTATAATGCATAGCTAAAAAAGCTCCTGTTAATATTTGAATTATTAAACATGTAGCTAATAAAGAACCAAAATTCCATAAATAACTTAAATTTGCAGGTTGTGGTGAATCTACAACATAAGAATTAAAAATTCTAAGTAAAACATGACTTTTTAATAATCTCATTGATTTGTTAATTAAATTTTAATTATTTACTTTAATAAATTTATTAACTAGGATAGGAACTAATAATTAAAAAAGTAATCTGTTATATAACTATATTAATAATAATTATAGTTATATTATAACTTTAAGTTAATATATTTACTGCTTAATTTTTCCTTACCCTTTTTTCCAAAGGTAAGGAAAAATTTCCGGCTTCGCCGAGGCAGGTATTTTTTTTACTAAGATAACCTATTTTATAATTTTATTTACTTAGAAAATATTCTAATCTAATTGTAAAAATTAATAATAAAAAAAAAGGTTTAACTAAGTCTAGCCTAATAAAGTTAAACAGTTAATATAAAATAATCTGCTTTTGCAGAATAAAAATAAATAAAATTTGTGTAATTTATTTATATATAAATAATCTCTATTTATAAAATAAATTAGTATAAAAATTAAATTTATAAGCTTAATTATCTTTTTCTACCTAATTTTTAGTCTGCGTAGCAGAGGCTCTAATTTTACCTGCCGGCTTAGCCGGGAGCAGAAAACAAAATTAAAGCCAAGGCTAATTATTTTTTTTTATAATTACGGGGCAGTAAGCTTCTCTGCCAAAAGGTAGCAGTAAGCTTCGCTAAAAATAAAATAATTAAGCAGAAATAGGTAGGGTAATATAAGTTAATATATTAGTTAAATATATTCTGCTGACTTGTTATTTTTTTTTTAATGTTAAAAAAAAAAAATTGGAACCTAGCCGAGCAGACTAATATTTAAAAAATAAAATATGTTCCTCTAAATTAAATTTTTTATTATAAATTGTTATTTACTGCTTAATTTTCCCTTTTCCATTAGAAAGGGAAAATTTCCGGCTTCGCCGAGGCAGGTATTTTTTTTCTGCTATCTATAAAGCAGACTAAATTAGTCTAGTCTGCTTTTTCCCTTTACCTGAAGAAAAGGAAAATTAAATTAAGGCATAAAATAAACAAGCCGGCTAGGTTCCGCCAAGTTGGGAAAGAAAGTAACAAAAATTTTTTATTTTAGAATACTGCTTTTAATTTATCTACATAATAATAAGTAATAGACTTGGTTTTAAGTTAAAAAAAAAAAGCAATTAGCTT